>MAAC01017889.1_pt1 | contig 30264 bp, 25 predicted proteins | sample 1115981 | NCBI WGS metagenome assembly MAAC01 (sample SAMN04961126, study PRJNA320927) | seawater metagenome | isolation source: sample BD02T64 sea water enriched with oil for 64 days | place: USA:Gulf of Mexico | collected 2013-07-27 | reverse complement strand
GGTTTCAGGAATCTGGACTATTGGCACCTTAGATAATGGCGCAATTGCAACTTTAAATATTACCGCAACGGTAGATGTTGGAACTTCGGGAGATACCATTATTAATATTACTACAACTGCAACATCGACAGATCAAGACGATCCAACAGATGATGGCGATGATTTAGAAGAGGAGATTGTTGTAAATAACGATGCAGATCTAGTAACTACAAAGGAGGTTGATAATCCGACTCCAAATGAAGGGGATACCATAGTATATACGTTAACAGTAACTAATAATGGTGCAGCTCAAGCGACCAATGTATCCTTAACGGATAATTTACCAGCGGGAGTTACTTATGTTAGTGATGATAGCGCTGGAGCTTATGATTCGGTTACAGGAATCTGGATCATCGGAACGATAAATAATGGAGTTTCAGTAAGTATCAATATATCTGTAACTATTGATGAATTTACTGCAGGGTCGATGATTACAAACATCACTTCTATAGCATCGGGTGATCAAGATGATCCAACGACAGATGGCGATGATTTAGAGGAAGACATAGAAGTAATTCCTACTTGTACAGAAGTTATGAATGGAACATTTGATGTATGTGATTTATTAGCAAATAATCCATCAGATCCATTAGGACTTGAAGATTGTGATGGTGATGGTGTTATAAATATTACAGAATGTGAAAATGGAACTGATCCAACAGATCTATGTGATTATATAGAAGAAAATCAAACAGTAGACCCTTCACAAGAATGGTTGGATAGCGATTGTGATGGTGATGGGGTAAGTAATGGTCAGGAAATTGAAGATGGTACGGACCCTCAAGATTTATGTGACTATGACTCTGCTAGCCAAACAATAGATCCTTCACAAGAGTGGTTAGATACCGATTGTGATGGTGATGGAGTAAGTAATGGTCAAGAAATTGAAGATGGCACCGACCCACAAGATCCTTGCGATTTAGAAATTTCTAGTCAAACGATAGATCCTTCAGAAGAATGGTTAGAAACCGATTGTGATGGTGATGGAGTAAGTAACGGTCAAGAAATAGAAGACGATACTGATCCAACAGATCCTTGTGATTACGATTCTGAAAGTCAAACGATAGATTATGAAACCCAAGAGATAATAGTAGTTAGTGATGAATGGCTAGAATTGGATTGTGATGGCGATGGAATTCCAAATGGAGATGAAATTTCTGATAATAATGATAATGGCATTCCAGATTATGATGAAGTTAATAATGGAGATATTGATGCTGAAGATGATTTAGAAGTTTTCGATATTATGACACCAAATGGAGATGGATTAAATGATGTTTTAGTCATAAGAGGGATACACAATTATCCAGTTAATACTTTAGAAATATACAACAGATGGGGTGTTAAAGTGTTCGGAGTAGAAGGGTATGGCGTTAATAATAATTTCTTTAAAGGAATATCGGATGGTAGAACAACAGTTAGTAGAGGGGAACGATTACCCGTTGGAACCTATTATTACATTCTTGTTTATGTAAACAATGAAGGTGTTACTAAAAAATTAGCAGGTCCATTATATATCAATTTAAAATAAAAACAAATTCCTACCAGATTTTTATCTGGTAGGTAAAATAATTATATCTATGAAAAATTTTAACGTAACAGTTTTTATACTATTTGTTTTAGGATTTTTTACAATTACTGTAAATGCACAACAAGATGCTCAATATACACAGTATATGTATAATACCTTAAGTATTAATCCGGCTTATGCTGGATCTAGAGACGTGTTTAGTTTTGTTGGCTTGTATCGTACACAATGGGTTGGTCTTGATGGTGCTCCAAGAACAATTACAGCATCTGGTCATTCCCCTGTTGGCGAACATATTGGTATTGGTGTAAATGTGACTAATGATGAAATATTTATCTCTAAAGAAACTTATTTTGATGTTGATTTCAGTTATACTATTAATGTCACTGAAACTGGACAATTGTCTTTTGGAATTAAAGGAGGAGGTCATTTATTAAATATTGATAGTAACCTTGCAAACCAAGGCCCATATAACCCTGGTGATGGCTCTGCAGAAATATATATAGACAATAAGTTTTCTCCTCAATTTGGAGCTGGAGCTTATTATTATACAGATAAATTTTACTTGGGTTTAAGTGTGCCAAACATTTTAGAAACGGATCATTTTGATGAATCTTCAAATAGTAATTCTGATGCTGTTGCTAAAGAAAGAGTAGGTTATTATATGATGACAGGTTATACTTTTGATTTAAGTGATAATTTATTATTCAAACCTTCTTTATTAACTAAAATAGTAGAGGGTTCTCCATTACAGGTAGATGTTTCTGCTAACTTTTTATTATATGACAAACTAACTTTTGGTGCTGCTTATCGTTGGAGTTCAGCCATAAGTGGTATGGTTGGGTTTCAAATAACGAATCAACTAATGTTAGGCTTTGCATATGATGCAGAAACTACAGAGTTGGCACAATATAACGATGGATCTTATGAGTTCTTTTTAAGGTTTGAACTCTTTAATAAAAATGAAAAAATGTTAAGTCCTAGATTCTTCTAAAAAAATATAGATTATGAAAAAAGTTTTACAATTATTTGTTGTTATATTTCTCGTTATAACATCGGCTCATTCACAACAAAGAAAGATTAGTAAAGGAAATAAGGGTTTTGAGAAATTTGCTTATGTAGATTCTAGAGAAATTTATTTAAAGGTTGTTGATAAGGGATATGAATCGCAAGATTTATATCAGCATTTAGGAGACTCCTATTATTTTACAGCAGAGTTAATAGAGGCTGAAAAGTGGTATGAGCTTTTAATAAATAAATATGAAGATTCTATATCATCAGATTATTTATATAGATATGCACAATCCTTAAAGAGTAACAAAAAGTATTCTGAAGCAGATGTAATAATGGAGAAGTTTTATAAGGCAAATCCTTTAGATAGTAGGGCTTCAAATTTTGAAAATGAAAAGGATTATTTATCTTTTATAGAGTTACAATCAGGAAGAAGCGAATTATATCCTGTGGCTATGAATTCAGAAAATTCAGACTATGCACCTAGTTTTTATAATGATAAATTAGTATTTGCTTCTTGTCGTTCTGAAAGTAATGAATCTGTAAACAACCATAAATGGAATGAACAACCATTTTCAGATTTATATGTTACAAATCAAGGTAGTGAAAAAGCCGCTATTTCTAATTTGTCAAAAAAAGTAAACACAAAATATCATGAATCTACTGCAATTTTCACTAAAGACAGTACAACCATTTATTTTACAAGAAATAATTACACAAATAATAAATATATAGAAAACGACAACGGAGCCAATCTGTTAAAACTTTATAGCGCTAAAAAAGAAGATAATAAATGGCAAAAAGCTACAGAGCTTCCTTTTAATAGTGATGAATATTCTATAGCACATCCAGCATTAAGTCCTGATGAGAAAACATTGTATTTTGTTTCAGACATGCCTGGCGGAAAAGGAATGTCAGATTTATATAAAGTTTCCATAGAAAAGGATGGTTATGGTAGTCCAATTTCACTAGGGGATCACATTAATACTGAAGGACGAGAAACGTTTCCATTTATTGCGAAAAATGGAGATTTGTACTTTTCATCAGATGGAAGGCCAGGACTTGGTGGATTAGATGTTTTTATAGCTGTTCAAGAAGAAGATGGGTCTTATAAGGATGCTTATAATGTAGGTAAACCAGTAAATAGTTCTTTAGATGATTTTACCTTTATTATTAATTCAGAAACTAATATCGGTTACTTTGCGTCCAACAGACAAGGAGGTAAAGGAAGTGATGATATTTACAGTTTCAAGCAAGTAAAGCCGTTAATAACATATTGTGTTCAACCTTTAAAAGGAATAGTAAAAGATAAAAATACCAATCAAATTTTAACTGGTGCACTAGTACTCCTTTTTGATAAGGATGGGAATGTCATCACAGAATCTGTTTCAGGAATGGATGGAAGCTTTACAATAGAACAAGTTTATTGTGATAAAATATATGCAATTAGAGCGACTTTAGAAAAATATAATCCAGACGAAATTTCATTTGAAACAACATCGATATTAATGGATCAGGTTGATAAAACATTATATTTAACTCCTAAGGTTCCAATAATAGTTGGTGCAGATTTAAATAACCTATTAGGTTTAGAACCTATATATTTTAATTTGGATAAATCAAAAATAAGGACTGATGCAAAGATTGAACTAGAAAAAGTAATAGCATTTATGAATAAATATCCAAAATCAAAAATTGATATTCGTTCACATACAGATAGTCGTGCAAAGGATGCTTACAACTTAAATCTATCTGAAAGAAGAAATAAAGCAACTCAAAAGTATATTATTGATATAGGTGGTATATCCTCAGATAGGATAACAGGAAAAGGGTATGGAGAAACTCAATTAGCAAATGAATGCTCAAATGGTGTATCTTGTTCAGAAGAAAAGCACCAGCTTAATAGACGTTCAGAATTTATAATTATCGAAAATTAATTCTATAATCAAATTATTATTAAAGCCTTTCTAAAAATAGAAGGGCTTTTTTAGTATGCAGATGTTGGAATATGTCCATTTAAAATTTGGATATATTCCAAAAATGGTTATATTTGAGAATGGACAAAGAAATATCAGTAGAAGCCAAACGATTTAAAAAAATTCGTGAAGACTTACATCTAACACAACAGCTATTTGCTGAAACTTTGGGTATAGGATTAAGTACTGCAGATATCGAAAGAGGAAAAACAAAAATAACCGGAAAAGTGGTAATGCTACTTTTAAAAAAGTACAACATTAATCCCTTATGGTTGTTTGGAGAAAGTTTTAATCAGCATGTGTCTCTAAAAGGTGGCGATGTTAGTCCAAAGGTAATTACCACCAATTTAGATAATGAAGATTCCATAGTGCTGGTTAATCAAAAAGCTGCTGCGGGGTATCCTCATAATATCCAAGATGTAGACTGGTATCGAACCCTTCCTGTATTTAATTTACCCTTACCTCAATATAGAAATGCAACTTATCGTGGCTTCCAGGTGGAAGGAGATAGTATGTTGCCAAATATTCGTCCTAACGATTGGGTGTTGGGTCGTGCGGTTGCCAATGTATCAGAAGCATCCGATAGTAAAATTTATATCGTTGTATTGCATGATTCAGTGTTAGTTAAAAAACTTCAGAAGTTATCTGACCCAACTAAACTTCGATTGATTTCATTGAACGATGAATATCTTCCAATAGACATTCATGTAAATGAAATACAAGAATTATGGCAAGTAAATAGTAAGCTTAGCTTTGGTGTGGATGAACCTTCAGATAGCGGGTTGCTAAAACAGTTACAGCAATCGATGGAAGAGTTAAAAGGGCAAATAAATAATTTGAAACATTAGTTTTTATAGCGAATCGATATAGTCTATTACTTTTTTAGTAGCTCCAATATTACTTTTCGCAAATTGTTCTGCAATCTTTCCGGTGTGATTTCTATATTCTTCATCGGTAACCAATCTGTTTAAAATTTGACTGCATTCATTAGCATTGCTTACCGTAAAAAGTCCCTTCAGTTTTAATAAGGTAATGGCTTCTGGGAATTTTTCAAAATTCTGTCCAATGATAATTGGAACTCCAAAAGTTATAGGCTCTAAAATATTGTGCAATCCTGAGGTACCCATGGCTCCTCCAACATAAGCAATGTCTGCATAACTATAAATTTTTGTCAATAAACCTATGGTATCTACAATTAAAACTGAATAATCAGAAAGATCTTTGTCTTCTTTTTCAGAAAATAAAACCACCTTCTTCTGAATGCTTTTTCTAAAGGATTCTATTTTTTGAGCTTCAATTTTATGAGGAGCAATAATAAATTTTATATTTTCTGAAGTCGAGTTGATGAAATCTAAGAGAACTTGTTCGTCTTCGGGCCAAGTACTTCCGCATACAATACAAGTAGATTCTTGTTTAAACTGACTTACAAAATCTAAGTTGTTATTCTGTCTTAATTGGTTTGAAACTCTATCAAAACGGGTATCTCCACTTAAAGTTGTATTATTAAAATTTAGCTGCTTTAGTAATTCTACAGAGGTGATATTTTGCACAAAAAAATGATCAAAACTTTTTAGAGCTTTTCGCATAAATCCTCCGTAAGGTTTAAAAAACAATTGATTTTCCCTAAATAACCCTGAAACCAATAAGGTTTTAATCTCCTTCTTTTTTAATTGAAAAAGATAATTAGGCCAAAACTCATACTTTATAAAAATAGCCAAGGAAGGATGTACTAATCGAATAAATTCCCTAGCGTTTTTCGGGGTATCCAGCGGTAAATAAATAATTACATCTGCAATAGGGTCGTTCTTTTTTATCTCATATCCAGAGGGAGAAAAAAAAGTAACAATTAATTTATGATCTGCATGCTTATTTTTTAAAGCCTGCATTAAAGGAACGCCTTGTTCAAACTCGCCCAAAGAAGCACAATGAAACCAAATGGTTTTGTCTTCAGCTTTTATAGAAGATGCTAATGTTTTAAAAACATCTTTTCTTCCATCTAAAAAAAGCTTCATTTTTTTGCTAAAAAAATGACTTAACCAAATAATAAAAGAGCTACTATATATTGAAAAATTATATAAAAACTGCATAGATAAAAACTGTGTTGCTAAAATACGCTTCTTTGTGGAATTACATTGTTTGACGTTTTCAAATTTTGTAATTTTGAAATCATCTTTAAAAAGTTGTTATGAGAAAAATTCAAATGGTAGACCTTAAAGGTCAGTATGAGGGTATTAAGGATAGAGTAAATCAGTCAGTTATAGATGTGATTGAATCTACAGCATTTATAAATGGCCCCGAAGTACATCAATTTCAAAAAGAATTAGAGGAATATCTCGATGTTAAGCATGTAATTCCCTGTGCTAATGGTACAGATGCCCTACAAATTGCAATGATGGGTCTTGGCTTAAAGCCAGGAGATGAAGTAATCACTGCCGATTTTACTTTTGCAGCTACTGTTGAAGTAATAGCTTTATTAGGGCTAACTCCAGTATTAGTGGATGTAGACCCTGTTACTTTTAATATAGATGTCGCTGCAATTAAAAAAGCATTAACCCCTAAAACAAAAGCAATAGTACCGGTTCATTTATTTGGTTTAGCTGCCAATATGGATGAAATAATGAGCCTTGCAAATGAACACAATTTATATGTAATTGAAGATAATGCGCAAGGTATTGGTGGAGATTATACATCAAACGATGGAACAAAAAAGAAAACAGGGACCATAGGCCATGTTGCATCTACTTCATTTTTCCCATCTAAAAATTTAGGTTGTTATGGCGATGGAGGAGCTATATTTACTAATGATGATGACTTGGCACACATGATAAGAGGAATCGTAAATCATGGAATGTACCAGCGATATCATCACGATGTAGTTGGTGTTAATTCTAGATTAGATTCTATACAAGCAACAATTTTAAGAGCAAAACTTCCAAATTTGGATACTTATAATAAGGCAAGACGTGATGCTGCTGCAAAATATTCAAAGGCTTTTGAAGGAATTGAAAACATCATAACTCCCACTTGTTTTTGTGATAGTAATAGTACTGATAAAGAAAACTGTAATTGCCATGTGTACCATCAATATACCTTGAAGATTGTAAATATAGATAGAGATGCATTAGCTGCTCATTTAAATGAAAACAATATACCTTGTGGTGTATATTATCCAATTCCTTTACATCTTCAAAAAGCATATGTAGATGATCGATATAAGGAAGAAGATTTTACGGTAACCAATCAACTGATAAAAGAAGTAATATCACTCCCAATGCACACGGAACTGGATGATGAGCAAATAGAATTCATCAGCAAGACTATCATTAATTTTGTAGGGCAATAAAAATAAGTTTAAATAAAAAACACCCGTTTATTCGGTCAATTATATGAGTAAAATATTAGTAACAGGTGGATTAGGATATATTGGTTCTCATACAGTGGTTGAATTGCAAAAGGAAGGGTTTGAAGTTGTAATTATTGATGATCTTTCTAATTCTTCCATAGATGTTTTAAATGGAATTGAATCTATAACAGGAGTGAAACCTGCTTTTGAACAAATTGATTTGAAAAATAAAGAAGCAGTTCAGCAATTTTTCAAAAACTATTCTATTGATGGAGTAATTCATTTTGCTGCCTCAAAGGCAGTGGGAGAAAGTGTAGATGAGCCTTTAAAATATTATGAAAATAACATTTCAACATTGACTTATGTTTTAAAGGAAATGGTGGCTAACGATGTTCGTAATTTTATTTTTAGTTCATCCTGTACGGTATATGGGCAAGCTGATGAATTGCCTATAACGGAAAACGCACCTACAAAGCCAGCAGAATCTCCTTACGGTGCAACTAAGAAAATGGGGGAGATTATTATTGAAGATACCACAAAAGCAACCGATTTAAAAGCGATTGCATTGCGTTATTTTAACCCAATTGGCGCACATGAAACCGCTAAAATTGGAGAATTACCTTTAGGAGTTCCTCAAAACTTAGTGCCATTTGTAGTACAAACTGCTGCTGGAATTAGAGAATGTCTCTCTGTATTTGGAGATGATTATAATACCCCAGACGGTACTGCGGTTCGTGACTATATTCATGTTGTGGATTTAGCAAAAGCACATATTATAGCCTTAAATAGATTGTTGAAAAATGAAAATAAAGCAAAGTGTGAGTTTTTTAATATCGGAACTGGAAATGGAAGTTCGGTATTAGATGTGGTAAAAGCCTTTGAAAAAGCTACCGGTAAAAAAGTGAATTATAAAATTGTAGCCAGACGGGCAGGAGATATAACTGCAGCTTATGCAGATACATCTTTAGCAAATAAAGAATTGGGTTGGAAGGCTGAATTAGGCTTAGAGGAGGCTTTGGCGAGTTCTTGGAAATGGCAGGAGAGTTTGTAGCTTACTATGGCTCTTGACTTTTAAAAATTTAATTACGCTTATTGATAGTTTAAAGTCTATTTAAACTGAATTGATCTTAACCCACATAAGCGTAGTCCTAAAATTACGCTTCAAATGAAGCGCCACTTGCAGCAACACCTCTGTCAATTTTCCGCATCAAACCCTGTAAAACTTTTCCAGGGCCTACTTCGATAAATTCAGTACCACCATCGGTTATCATTTGTTGGATACATTGAGTCCATCGAACTGGTGCCGTTAATTGTGCGATTAAATTTTCTTTAATTTCTTCAGGGTTAGTAACCGCTTTTGCAACAACATTTTGATAAACAGGACAAGTGGGTTCGCTAAAAGTAGTTTCCTCAATCGCTGCTGCTAATTCTTCTCGAGCAGGCTCCATTAATGGGCTATGAAATGCTCCTCCTACTGGCAATACTAAAGCACGTCTCGCCCCTTTTTCAGTTAATAACTTACAAGCTTTGTTTATGGCTTCAACTTCTCCAGAAATCACTAATTGTCCTGGGCAATTATAATTTGCTGCCACAACAACTCCGTCAATTTCTGTACAGGTATCTTCTACTACTTTATCTTCTAATCCTAGTACGGCTGCCATAGTAGATTCTTCTGCTTCACAAGCTTTTTGCATTGCTAAAGCTCGTTTGGATACCAGTTTTAATCCATCTTCAAAAGTCAAAACTCCGTTAGCAACTAAAGCAGATAATTCTCCTAAAGAATGCCCTGCGACCATTTCAGGTTGAAAACCATCACCCAAAACTTTTGATAAAATTACCGAATGCAAGAAAATTGCTGGTTGAGTTACCTTGGTTTCTTTAAGTTCTTCGGGAGTTCCTTCAAACATAATATCAGTGATATTAAACCCTAATACTTTATTTGCCTGATTAAATAACTCTTGGGCTAAAGTTGAATTTTCAAATAAATCAAGTCCCATACCTGTAAACTGAGCGCCTTGTCCTGGAAAAATATATGCTTTCATATGTTTATTGCTAATAAGTTGCAAAAATATAATATTTCTAGGAATACTGACGAATAATAGTATTTACTTGAGACAAATATGAACTCCCAAATAAGTTAAGATGGACTAATAAATAATACAATTGCCATATAGGGTTTCTGTTTTGCCAGTTATGGTTAAGTGGAAAAAGTTCATCATATGTGTCATAAACTTCCTGAGGAAACCCACCAAATAACTGCATCATAGCAAGATCCATTTCTCTTGGAGCAAAGGCTACCGCAGGATCGATAAGTACGGGCTCATTATTTTCTGAAACCAAATAATTGCCATTCCATAAGTCTCCATGAATAAGAGAAGGAGATTCTTTAGGAATTTCTTCTGAAATGTTTTTAAAAAATAAATCCATGGTAGAAAAGAGAAAACCATGTTCTCTTGCCATTTTAAATTGAGGTTCTAATCGTTGATTGATATAAAATTCTGAAGCGACAGATTCGGATTTATTTACTTGGTTAAGGCTACCAATATAATTGTTCTGATGGAATCCAAAATAATTATTTGTCGTTTTATGAAGCTTCGCTAAATGTTGCGCAAAGTCTTTCCAAAAACTTAAGGATAGCGTTCCTTTAGGAATATATTCAAGTAATAGATAGGAGGAACTTCCTTCTTCTCCATGGGCAATCACCTTAGGAATTCTAAAACTTTGAGAATTTCGTAAAGATTCTAATCCCTGAGCTTCTGCCTCAAACATTTTAGGGAACCGATGGGCATTATTTTGCTTAATAACAAAATCACCAGAATCACATTGTAATAAAAAAACCTCATTGATATCGCCTCCTTGTAAGGAAACAACATGATTGAGATTTAAATTGTTTTTTAATGCGATATTTTGAAGGGTTGTTCTCATGGTTAATCCTTCAATATATAGTTTTATTTTTTTATAAAGGTTTGGTAGGTGAAACTATACTTATGTCGCTCGTCTTTTTCGTGAAGCTCTTCATCATTAAGTTTCCAGTCCTCCTTAGGGATTTCAGGAAAAAAAGTATCGGCTTCAAATTCTTCATGAACTCGAGTGAGTTCAATTTTATCAGCCACGTCTAATCCTAATTTGTAAATTTCACCACCACCGATAATAAATGGTTGTTCATCATCTTTAGCTATTTCCAAAGCTTCAGAAATGGAATGAACAACAACAGCTCCTTCTGGATGATAACTTTTGTTTCTAGTAATAACGACATGAACTCTATTAGGTAAGGGTTTTGGAAATGACTCAAAAGTTTTACGTCCCATAATAATATGATGCCCAGTTGTTAGTTTTTTAAACCGTTTAAAATCATCTGACAAATGCCAAACCAAATCATTGTTCTTTCCTAACTCATTGTTTTTTCCAGCGGCTGCAATAATCGTTATCATATGTTTTTTATGTGATTTTTAGATGGCAACAGCTCCTTTAATGTGTGGATGATGTTCGTAATCCGTTAATGTAAAATCATCAAAAGTAAAGTCAAAAATGTGTTTTACATCTGGATTTAGTGTCATTTTTGGTAAGGGTTTTGGATCGCGAGATAATTGAAGTTCAATTTGTTCTTTGTGATTGTTGTAAATATGGGCATCACCAAAAGTGTGTATAAAATCTCCTGCTTCTAATCCGCAGGCTTGTGCCATCATCATGGTGAAAAGCGCATAGGAGGCAATGTTAAAAGGTACTCCTAAAAACACATCTGCACTTCGCTGGTATAATTGACAAGATAATTTGCCATTGGCTACATAAAACTGAAAAAAGGCATGACAAGGAGGGAGCGCAGCTTTACCATGGGCTACATTTTCTGAAAATGATTTACTGGTATCTGGTAACACGGATGGATTCCAAGCAGAAACTAACATTCTACGACTATCGGGATTGGTTTTTAAGGTTTCAATGATTTCAGATATCTGATCTATTTCATCTCCATTCCAGTTGCGCCATTGGTATCCATAAACAGGTCCTAAATCTCCATTTTCATCTGCCCATTCATTCCAGATTCTTACCCCATTTTCTTGAAGGTATTTAATGTTGGTGTCCCCTTTTAAAAACCAGAGCAATTCATAAACAATCGATTTTAAATGTAGCTTTTTGGTGGTCACCATGGGGAACCCTTCACTAAGATCGAATCGCATTTGATAGCCAAAAACACTTTTGGTTCCTGTTCCTGTACGGTCTTGTTTGGTGGTTCCGTTTTCGAGAATATGGTTGATTAGGTCGTGGTATTGTTTCATTATATGCCCGTGAAACCGGGAAACTTATTAAATTAATTTTTGTTTTTATGAGATTCCTCACTACACTCGGAATGACAAAATCATTGTGTGGATAAAAATAAATAAAAGGGAATTGTACTAAAGATAATCTATTTAAAAACTATAAAAAGTTATTAACTGAATTACCCAATAATCATTCCTGCAATAGTTGCAGAAATTAAAGATGCAATACTTCCGCCTAATAAGGCTTTCATTCCAAATTTAGATAAGGTTTTACGCTGTCCAGGGGCTAGTGAGCCAATACCACCAATTTGAATGCCTATAGATGCAAAATTAGCAAATCCACAAAGCATATAAGTCGCCATAATAATGGATTTTTCATAAGTTAAGTGAGTTACATTTGCCACATTTTTTAATTCTGCTAACTGTATATAGCCCACAAATTCACTGGCGGCTAATTTTATACCTAACAATTGCCCCATCATCATCATATCTTCTTTAGCAACTCCAATTAACCACATTAATGGAGCGAAAACAGTCCCTAAGATAACTTCTAAAGAAAGTGCAGGGTAGGGTGTGTTCGATGCCATCCAATCATTTATTGAAGTAATATCCCCAACCCATCCAAGGATTCCATTTGCCATTGCGATAAATGCAACAAAAACCAATAACATAGCTCCTACATTTACTGCCAATCTTAATCCTTGCGTGGTACCATTAGCAATAGCATCTAAAATGTTAGTACCTATTTTTTCTGAAGATACCGATACGTCTGTGTTTACTTCCTCTGTTTGGGGATACAATATCTTTGAGATAACAATAGCTCCAGGAGCTGCCATTACAGAAGCTGCTAATAAGTGTTTTGCAAATTGAAGGCGCAATACAGGATCATCACCGCCTAAAAAACCAATATACGCAGCAAGAACTGCCCCTGCTACAGTTGCCATTCCTCCAATCATTACCAAGAGCATTTCAGATTTATTCATTTTCTCTAAATACTCTTTAATTAAAAGTGGCGCTTCGGTTTGACCTAGAAATATATTTCCTGCAACACTTAAGCTTTCAGCTCCAGATATTTTCAACAATTTAGACAGTAACCATCCAAATGCTTTTACTAACTTTTGAATAATTCCTAAATAAAATAAAACAGACGTTAATGCTGAAAAGAAAATTATTGTAGGAAGCACTTGAAAAGCAAAAATAAAACCGAAGGTGTCCATGTCTACCACTAATCCTTCAAATAAAAACTTGCTCCCCGCTCTTGTAAAATCCAAAATACTTACAAATATTTTACCTACTCCTTCAAAAGCACTTTGAACAATGGATACCTTTAAAACTCCAATAGCTATTATTAATTGAAAAGCTAAGCCAATTATTACCGTTCTCCAACTGATTGCTTTTCGATTATTACTAAAAAGGAATGCGATAAATAGTAATGATATCATTCCTAAAACACCTCTCCAAATACTTTTAAAAGAAATCCCCTGACTTGGAGTAATAGTACTATTTTCCTCTTTAATGACTGGCGCTACCTCTTCAATAATAGGAGTGGTAGTAAACTTGTAATGCACTCCTTTTTCAATAAAAACAAGTGTGGAGTCAGTGTGTTCTTTTATTTTGTATTTGCGAATGGTATCTGTTGGGTGATCGTAATAAAACACCAATAATTTATTCTGAAAGATATAGTCTCCATAGGCTTGTAAGTTGTCTTTTGCTTCTAATTGATATTGAAATGTACCTTCGGAAAGATTTAAATAATCTGTGGAGGAGTTAATGTTGATTAGAGATTCACCTTGTTCATTTTCAACTCCTGAAAATTGCCATGTTTTTTCTAAGTTTTGCCCAAAAGAAAAGGTTTGAGTTAAAAGGAAAACAACAATCAATAAAAATTTCTTCATAGGTTACTTTTGTCTTTTAGAGATTTCATCCCGAAGTCCTGCAGCCTTTTCATAATCTTCATTTGCTACAGCGTCTTCGAGCATTTTTTTAAGACTTTTAAGACTTTTATTACTATAATCTATTATAGGTGATTTTAAAGATTCTTGTGGGCTTCCAGTAATTAATTCCTCAATAACCGTCTCTGTTTTTTTTAAACCTTCAATTTTTTTAGTCTCTGTTTCAGTAGAAATACCTGCAGTATCTAAAATGTTTTTATAGGTAAAAATTGGAGCATTAAACCGAAGCGCTAAAGCAATTGCATCGCTGGTACGTGCGTCAATTATTTCTTCAATTTGATCACGTTCGCATATAATACTGGAGTAAAAAACACCATCTAAGAGTTTATGAATGATCACTTGCTTTATTGTAATTTCAAAACGATTTGCAAAGGTTTTAAATAAGTCATGCGTAAGTGGTCTTGGAGGCATGATTTCCTTTTCTAAAGCTATAGCGATAGATTGAGCTTCAAAAGCACCAATAACAATGGGTAATTTACGGTCGCCATCTACCTCGCTTAAAATTAATGCGTAAGCACCATTTTGAGTTTGGCTATATGAAATTCCTTTTATATTAAGTCTTACTAAGCTCATGTATCACGATTAAAATCTTGAATATAATCAGAATTAAAAAAGCTGTTTAGTTTTAGGGAAGTCCTTAAAACTAAACAGCCCATTTAATCAGGCACAAATTAATGAAAAATTATGCGTTATTAGATTTAAACTCTTTTAATTTTTTTGTGAGCTGAGGTATAATTTCAAATGCATCTCCCACAATACCATAATCTGCAGCTTTAAAGAAGGGTGCTTCTGGGTCATTGTTGATGACAACTTTTACTTTTGAAGCGTTGACTCCTGCCAAATGTTGAATTGCACCTGAGATGCCCACTGCAATATAAAGATTTGCCGAAACAGGCTTACCTGTTTGTCCTACGTGCTCACTGTGCGGTCTCCATCCTAAATCACTAACCGGTTTAGAACAAGCAGTTGCTGCTCCTAAAATTTCTGCTAAATCTTCAATCATTCCCCAATTTTCTGAACCTTTTAATCCACGGCCTCCAGATACAACGATATCTGCATCTGCAATAGTTACTTTATTGGTTGCCTTTTCAACGGATGCAACTGTAGTATTAAAATCATCCTCTGCTAAAGTGGGTGAAAAATTTTCAGATGTCATCGAAGTATTATTTTCCCTTAAACCAAAAGCATTTTTTGCTAACCCAATTACCTTGATGTTGGTGGTAATTTCTGTTTCTGCAATAGCTTTATTTGAAAATACATTCGAATTTACTTTAAATGGTGTGGTACTTATAGGTAGTTCTACAACATTAGGAACAAATCCAGCTTCTAAATTAATTGCTAATAATGGGGCTAAATATTTACTATTTGCACTAGAACTTACAATAACAACTTGAGCATCTTCCTTTTTAGCAGCTTGCGAAATAACGTCTGCATAGGCTTGTGCATTAAAGTCTTGTAGTTTGTCGTTTGAGACTTGTAATAATTTTGAAGCACCATAGTTAGCTAAATCACTAGAGTCGTCTCCATTTATCGCAACAGCTGTTACCGAAGTGCCTAATAAATCGGCAATACCTTTTGCGTAAGAAACTGCTTCTAATGCTATTTTTTTGAATTTTCCTTCTTCAGATTCTGTATATACTAATACTGACATAATTTTTATTTTGCCATCCTGAACTAGATTCAGGATCTATTTTAAACTTTGTTTTATTTTAATAGATTCCGAAACATACTTCGAATATACTCAGTACAGGAGTTCGGAATGATTTACTAAATTACCTTTGCTTCGTTATGAAGTAGGTTGATTAAATCGTCTACATTGTCAACCAATTTAACAGATCCTTTTGCGTCAGGTTTAGTGAAACTAGAAATTTGAGTTTCAGAATTGGTATCAATAGGTTCTTTAACATGTAGTGGTTTAGAACGTGCTTGCATAATTCCTCTCATATTTGGAATACGTAGATCTGATTCTTGAACAATACCTTTTTGTCCTCCAACAACTAATGGAAGTGTAGTATTTATGATTTCTTTTCCACCATCTATTTCTCTAGATGCAGTAGCGTTATTGCCTTCTATATCCAAACCAATACACATATTTACAAAATTTGCATGTATTAGTTTTGCAATCATTCCCGGAACCATTCCTCCGTTATAATCAATCGATTCACGACCACCAATAACCAAATCATATCCTCCTTCTTTAACAACATTGGCTATCTGTTTTGCAACATAATAACCATCTGAAGCAGGTGTGTTTACTCTAATCGCTTCATCTGCTCCAATAGCTAAGGCTTTACGAAGTGTTGGCTCTGTTTCTGGTCCACCTACATTAATTACATGAACGGTAGCTCCTTGTTTTTCTTTAAACCACATTGCACGGGTAAGTCCAAACTCATCATTAGGATTAATTACAAATTGCACCCCATTTGTGTCAAATTTGGTGTCTCCATCTATAAAATTAATCTTTGAAGTAGTGTCTGGAACGTGACTAATACACACTAATATTTTCATTCTTGAATATTTATTTTTTGTATTGTTTTTTGAGTAAAACACAAGCTAAAATAACGCCTGGTTATCGGGCTACGAAGTTACATATATATTTGCAATTTTTTACTATGCACGCATAATAAAAAATAGTTAATTCTTAATAAAAAATAGCAAGCCACCTAGAAATAATAGTATTTTTGCATATCCTAAGAAAATGAGAGTGTTTATAAGATATTTAATTAGCACTATTTTAGAACAGAAAGACTAACAAAATCAAATAGTTATTTATGAAAACAATTCAGTTTAGAGAAGCAATATGTGAAGCGATGAGCGAAGAAATGCGCAGAGATGAGAGCGTTTATTTAATGGGTGAAGAAGTTGCTGAATATAATGGTGCTTATAAAGCAAGTAAAGGAATGTTGGATGAATTTGGTGAAATGCGTGTTATCGATACTCCTATTTCTGAACTTGGTTTTTCTGGTATTGGTATAGGTTCTGCAATGATTGGTAATCGTCCTATTATAGAGTATATGACCTTTAATTTCTCTTTGGTTGGAATTGATCAAATAATTAACAACGCCGCCAAAATGAGGCAAATGAGTGGTGGACAATTTAATATCCCTATTGTTTTTAGAGGACCAACTGCATCTGCAGGTCAGTTAGCCGCTACACACTCACAGGCTTTTGAAAGTTGGTATGCAAACTGCCCTGGTTTAAAAGTGGTAGTACCTAGTAATCCTAAAGATGCAAAAGGGCTTTTAAAAAGTGCGATTAGAGATAACGATCCTGTAATTTTTATGGAAAGTGAGCAGATGTATGGAGATAAAGGGGAGGTGCCAGAAGGAGAATATCTTATTCCTATTGGAGTTGCTGATGTAAAACGCATAGGGACCGATGTAACTATTGTATCTTTTGGTAAAATAATTAAGGAAGCCTACAAAGCTGCCGACATACTTTCTGAAGAAGGCATCGAATGTGAAATTATAGATTTGCGAACAGTTCGTCCTTTGGATTATAAAACAATTTTAGATTCTGTTAAAAAAACAAATCGATTAGTTGTTTTAGAAGAGGCCTGGCCTTTTGGTAATGTGGCTACCGAAATAACTTACCAAGTGCAAGAACAAGCTTTTGATTATTTAGATGCTCCAATAATTAAAATAAATACAGCAGATACTCCTGCACCATTTTCACCCGAACTTTTAGCGGAATGGCTTCCTAATAGTGGGGATGTAATAAAAGCCGTTAAAAAAGTGTTATATAAGTAATTTGATAAATTGCTTAAATACTAGATTCATCGAGAACTCTTCAATGAAGAAAATTCTTTTTTTATTTTTAATTGCCTTTCCTCTTCTAAGTTTTTCACAAACAAAGGTGAGTGGGGTTATTAAAGATGGTTTTGGTGAACCAATTGCTTTTGCAAATGTGGTTTTTAAAGATTCTTATGAAGGTACTATCACTAATGAAAATGGAAGATTTTATCTAGAAAGTGATGATAATTATACCACCGTTATATTTTCATTTGTAGGTTATGGAACCAAGGAATTTGAACTTACAAAACGGAGTAGTTATAATTTAGATATAACTCTAGATGAAGAGTCTTCTGCCCTAGATGAAGTGGTTATTTTTAGTGGAAAACAATCTAAAAAAAACAACCCTGCTATTGATATCCTCCGAAAAATCTGGGAAAATCGCCGAGAAAACGGAGTGAAAAAGTTTGATCAATATACTTATGACAAATACGAAAAACTGGAATTTGATTTAAATACTATCGATAGTAGTCTTATAAAAAGCAAAGCATTTAGGGGGATGGAATTTATTTTTGATCAAGTAGATACTTCTCGAATCACAGGTAATACTTACTTACCCATTTTTATAAATGAGGCTTTTTCTAAAGTTCATGGAGACAACATCATAAAGAAGGAAATAGAAACGCTAGAAGGGAATAAAAATTCAGGATTTGAAAATAACCAAACCTTAATCGCATTTGTTAAAGATTTGTATAGTGATTTTGATATTTATGACAACCATTTAAAGTTTTTTGATCTTGCATTTACAAGTCCTTTATCTAAAACCGGAATCAACGTTTATAATTATGTGTTATTAGATAGTGCATATTTAGGAGATAAATGGTGTTATAATATTGTGTATTATCCTAGGAGAAAAAATGAGTTGACTTTTAAAGGTGATTTTTGGGTGAATGATACCACTTGGGCAGTAAAAGAAATTAATCTTCAGGCATCAAAAAGTGCCAATTTAAACTGGGTACGGGAAGTTTATATCGAACAGGAATTTGAAGTGCTTAATGATTCTGTCTTTTTAATGACTCGAGATTATATGTTAAGTGATTTCAGTTTTAGAAAAAAAGAGGAAGCTCATGGGATGTATGGAAAGAGAACAACCTTGTTTGATAACTATGAGTTTGATATTAAAAAAGAGGAAAATTTTTATAAAGAGAACGTAGATCCATATCAATATGAAGTGTATAATAGACCCGATGATTTTTGGGATGAACGCCGAATGGAAGCGCTTAGTAAAGATGAAAAAGGGGTTTATAAAATGCTCGACACCCTAAAAACAGTACCGCGTTTTAAAAGTCTTTATAATCTTGGAGCAATGCTTGCAAGTGGGTATTATGAATTTGATGGGTTCGATTTAGGGCCTATTTATTCAACTTTAGGATATAATGAAGCCGAAGGATTAAGAGTTAGAGTTGGTGGTCGAACCTATTTTTCTTCCAACGATATGTGGCGTATGGAAGGGTTTACAGCCTATGGTTTTAAAGACAAGCGATTAAAGTATGGTTTGTCTGGAAAAATAATGTTGAACAGAAAATCTAGATTAACGCTTTTTGGTGGCTTCAGGAAAGATGTAGAGCAGACTGGAGCGAGTTTAACAAATAGTAAAGATGTTTTAGGTAGAAGCCGAGCTTCTTCTTCCTTAATCACGGTAGGGTCTAATGATAGGCTGACCAGAATTAATTTAGGGACTTTAGGTTTTGAGATGGAAACCGCTAAAAACTTTATTTTTAGAGTTACAGGATCCTATAGAACACTACGTTCTGCAACAGATACTTTTAGTCTAGATTATATTGATGAGGATGGTAATATACAATCTGAAATAAATCAACCCGAATTAGAATTAGGGATCAATTATACGCCACATCGGAAAACTTCTGGATATGGCGTAGAACGTAATGTGATTAATACTGGTGATTATCCAACCTTTTTTGCAGGATACACTTTTGGATTGAAAAATATATTGGATGGTGATTTTGAATACCACAGAATACAAGCCTTATATACGCAACCATGGAATGTTGGTGGGATAGGAAGGTTATATACAACTATGGAAATAGGAAAAATATTTGGAGAGGTTCCATTAGGATTATTAAGTCCAGTACCTGGAAACCAAACCTTATTTAGCATATACAATACCTTTAACCAACTAGATTATTACGAATTTGTAAGTGATAGTTACGCATCTTTTCATATGCAACATAATTTCGGGGGACGTCTTTTTGGTCGTGTTCCATTTTTACGAAAACTTAATCTAAGAGAAGTTATAGGGTTTAGGGCTATTTATGGAGAATTGTCTGAAGAAAATAATTCATTAAATGTTGGTGTTGACGGTTTACCAATAAGATATCGAGCTCCTGAAGATATTTATTGGGAATGGAGTGTTGGTGTAGGGAATATTTTTAAGATTTTTAGATTAGACTTTAATTTTCGTGGTAATTACAAAGACAATCCAGATGTTCGTAAATTTGGTGTTACAGGAACTTTTAGTTTTGCTTTTTAAGAAACGTCCTTAATGATTACAATTATTAAAATTTGAAGATATAAATAATATTATGAGTGCAAGAAGTAAAAAAACTTTCGACGTATTAATAGAAATACCTAAAGGAAGTAGAAATAAATATGAATACGATTTTGATTTGCATAAAATTCGTTTCGACAGAATGTTGTTTTCATCTATGATGTATCCAGCAGATTATGGTTTTATTCCTGAAACACTTGCATTGGATGGAGATCCCTTAGATGTATTGGTGCTAGGTGGTGAGCCAACATTTCCTATGTGTGTGGTTGAAGTAAAGCCGATAGGCGTTTTTCATATGGCTGACGAAAAAGGTCCCGATGAAAAGGTGATATGTGTTCCGGTTTCAGATCCGATTTGGAATAATCTTAGCGATTTATCTGATATGAATCCTCATCAAATTAAAGAAATAGAACATTTTTTTCAAGTTTATAAAGATTTAGAGAAAAAGAAAGTTGATGTAGGTGGATGGGGAGATGCCACAGAAGCCTATGATATTGTAGATAAATGTATTGAAAGGTACTTAAATAGTGAACATAAAAAAACAGGAAACTTTACTATTTAGAAAAAGAAAATTATAAGAAGTTGAACCTCGCTAAATTAGTTTTTAGCGGGGTTTTTTATTCCCGTCTATTTTACTATTTTTGCGCAGCTTAATAATAAAACAAAATAAAATGGAATCAATGATGATTTATATGCCAATAGTAGCGGCATTAATAGGATTGGCATATATGCTAATTAAAAAATCTTGGGTGATGAAGCAAGATGCAGGGGATGGAAAAATGAAAGAGATTTCAGACCATATCTACGAAGGTGCTTTAGCATTTTTAAATGCAGAATATAGATTATTAGCAATTTTTGTTGCTGTTGTAAGTGTTTTACTATTTGTAGTTTCTACAGTAGTCCCTTCAACACATTGGCTAATCGTAATTGCCTTTATTTTAGGAGCAATATTCTCTGCATTGGCAGGAAATATGGGAATGAAAATAGCAACTAAAACTAATGTAAGAACAACACAAGCAGCACGTACAAGTTTACCAAACGCTTTAAAAGTGTCTTTTGGTGGCGGAACTGTAATGGGACTTGGTGTAGCTGGTTTAGCAGTTTTAGGTTTAACTATGTTTTTTATATTTTTCTATAACTATTTTATGGGAGGAGCAAATGGTGCTTTTTCAGTAGAAGGTATGACTATTGTTTTAGAAACTTTAGCAGGATTTTCTTTAGGTGCTGAATCTATCGCATTGTTTGCAAGAGTTGGTGGAGGTATTTATACCAAAGCAGCAGATGTTGGCGCAGATTTAGTTGGAAAAGTAGAAGCTGGTATTCCAGAAGATGATCCTCGTAATCCAGCAACAATTGCAGATAACGTTGGTGATAATGTAGGTGATGTTGCAGGTATGGGAGCAGATTTATTTGGTTCTTATGTAGCAACTGTATTAGCAGCAATGGTTTTAGGTAACTATATCATTAAAGATATGGGCGGAGTTATTAATGATGCTTTTGGAGGAATAGGGCCAATCTTATTACCAATGGCAATTGCAGGTGCAGGTATTATCATTTCTATGTTAGGCACCATGTTAGTGAAGATTAATTCTAATGACGCTAAAGAATCTCAAGTAATGGGTGCTTTAAATAAAGGGAACTGGTTTGCTATTGCTTTAGTAGCAGTTTCTTGTTATGTTTTAGTAAAATATATGTTGCCAGAAACTATGAAAATGCACTTTTTTGGTGAAGGCTTAATAGATATCACTGCAATGCGTGTATTTTATGCAACATTAGTTGGTTTATTTGTTGGTGGTGTTATATCAGCTGTAACCGAATATTATACAGGTTTAGGTAAAAAACCAATTTTAAATATTGTTCAAAAATCGGCTACAGGTGCTGGTACAAATATTATTGCAGGTTTAGCAACAGGTATGATTTCTACATTCCCAACAGTAATTTTATTTGCTGCTGCAATTTGGTCTTCATATGCTTTAGCAGGATTTTATGGTGTTGCAATGGCAGCATCAGCAATGATGGCAACTACAGCAATGCAATTAGCGATTGATGCTTTTGGGCCTATTGCAGATAATGCAGGTGGAATCGCTGAAATGAGCGAACAAGATCCAATAGTAAGAGAACGTACAGATATATTAGATTCAGTTGGTAATACAACTGCAGCAACAGGTAAAGGCTTTGCTATCGCATCTGCTGCATTAACTTCATTAGCACTTTTTGCTGCTTATGTTACTTTTACGGGTATAGATGGAATTAACATTTTTAAAGCACCAGTTTTAGCGATGTTATTTATTGGAGGAATGGTTCCTGTAGTATTCTCTGCTTTGGCAATGAATGCTGTTGGTAAAGCGGCTATGGAAATGGTATATGAAGTGCGTCGTCAATTTAAAGAGATTCCAGGTATTATGGAAGGAACTGGGAAACCAGAATACGATAAATGTGTTGCAATTTCAACTGAAGCATCATTAAAAGAAATGATGTTACCAGGTTTATTGACTATTGGCTTCCCGTTATTGATCACATTTGGTCCTATGATATTCGGAATGGATAAAATGATGATTGCCGAAATGTTAGGTGGTTATATGGCTGGTGTTACTGTTTCTGGTGTACTTTGGGCTATCTTCCAAAACAATGCTGGTGGTGCTTGGGATAATGCTAAAAAATCTTTTGAGGCAGGCGTTATGATTAATGGTGAAATGACTCACAAAGGTTCTTCTGCTCACGAAGCAGCGATTACAGGAGATACTGTTGGGGATCCATTTAAAGATACTTCAGGACCATCTATGAATATCCTTATTAAACTTACTTGTTTAATTGGATTGGTACTTGCACCAATTTTAGGAGGACATACTTCTGAAGAAAAGGCTGAAGTAAAAGTTGTAGAAACTGTAGCTGTTGTTGAAGAAGTTGCTTCTAAAAATGATTTATCAGAGTTAAATGGAGCATGGGTTTTAGACGGGTCACATACTTATGTAGATTTTTCGATTAGACATATAGTTGCAAAATCTAAAGGAAGCTTTAAAGCGGTAACAGGAGATTTTAATTTTTCTGAAGAAAATTCAAATATGAATATTTCTATCGATGTAAATTCTATTAATACTTCGAACGAGAAAAGAGACAATCACTTAAAATCTGATGATTACTTTGATGTAGCAGCATATTCTACAATGACATTTACTTCAACAGATATTACTAAAACTAAAGATGGTTTTGTAGCTAAGGGTAACTTAACGATTAAAGATGTTACTAAAGAGGTTTCTTTACCAGTAACTTATTTAGGAAAGCAAGATACACCTTGGGGATTCCCATCTGCTGCTTTAGAGGGTGAAATTGTAATCAATAGAGCGGAATATCATGTTGGTGAAGCTGGTGGATTATTAGGAGATGATGTTACCATTAACTTCTCTATAGAGTTAAATCCTAAAAAAGAAGAGACTGCAAGTAACTAATAAAAGCACTCTAAATATATATTATAAAAAAAGCCCATCAAACGATGGGCTTTTTTATTATAACTTTTTATTTAAAACTGGATTTTTATAAAATGAATGTTATTAACTTTAAAACAACCCGTGAATCTCAGCGTCGATTTTATTAATTACTTCTCCTAAATCTTCTGGATTGTCTACAAAATCTAAATTATCTACATCGAATATAATAAGATTTCCCTTGTCGTAGGTGTCTACCCAAGCTTCATAACGTTCGTTTAGTCTACTTAGGTAATCGATACTTATTGAGTTTTCGTATTCTCTACCACGTTTGTGTATTTGACCCACTAAATTAGGAATAGAACTTCGTAAGTATATAAGTAAATCTGGAGCTTCGGTAACACTTTCCATTAAATCGAATAAGGACCTGTAATTTTCATAATCACGATTGGTCATTAAACCCATCGCATGGAGGTTGGGTGCGAAAATAAAAGCATCTTCATAAATGGTACGATCTTGAATAATCGATTTTTTGTCTTTTCTAATGTCTAATATTTGACGAAACCTAGAGTTTAAAAAATATACTTGTAGGTTAAAAGACCAGCGCTCCATTTTATTATAAAAATCGTCTAAATAAGGATTGTCCTCCACATCTTCATATTGGGGTTTCCATTTATAGTGCTTAGCTAATAATCGTGTTAATGTTGTTTTTCCTGAACCTATATTTCCTGCTATTGCAATGTGCATAAAGTATTTACTTAGGGAGAGTTAATTTAAAAGTGTGTACTTGTTTTCCGTCATAAATATAAAGGAAATCTTGCGTAAGCTGCAAGTCTTTTATGTTTATTTCAGGGGATTTTATTTTTGTAATTTCTTTGGTCTTTTTATCGATATAATATAACTCGTTATCCTTTAATGCAATAAGGTTTTCATTCAACTGTACTATTTTTACAAATCCCTCATTTTCAATTTCAGCGATTAGGCTTCCATAAATATTATATGCACGAATTTTTTCATCAGTAAGAACAAAGCAAAAGTTGTAATTACTTACTTGCGAAAGCACCTCTCCTTGTATCGGTTGTGAAACCAAAACTTTATTTTTAGATCGATAATTATAAGACTCTAATTGCTGAGAATCTATATTAAAGACCCACAAACTTGTGTTAGCTGCCAAAGTTGATGTACTGGTATTAATAAATTCAGATAGATTATTAAAGTTAATCCGTTCAATTTCTGTGAGTTTGTTGTCGAGTAAAACAACGGTATTAAAATCAGCATAATATACAACGATATTCATGGGATTGATGATGTCTACAGATTGAATCATTCCTAATTGAAAATCCTTAAAGTTAAAAAGGTCAGCTTCCGTTTTTTTATAGAGTACTTGATCTTGTATATAAAAAAGGTCATTATAAGAATCGATTCCGATAAAGGTATCTGCGTCTAAATCTGAGTGTTCTACATAAGAAGCCTCCTGTGACCAAGAAAGAAAAGGTAATATAAGTATAAGGAAGAATATTTTCAAAACGATTACAAGGTAGTAAATAAAGGTTTATGAATTTTCGATTTACGAAATACGACAATATTCTTTTTGCTAGCTTTTAACCGACTTATCAAATTTGGTAAGTTTCCAGTAGTTTTTGTAATTCTTCAATATTAAACAAACAATTTTTACGGTAATAATGGTTAAATTAAAAAAAAATTTTAAAAATTAGCTTCAATCATGTCTTTATTCCTTGTTCTTAAAGCGAAGCGGTCTTTTGTCTTTTTTTAACAAATTAATTTATACCCATACCCTCGAACATTTACAATTTGAATATTTTGATCCTCTTTAAGTTTCTTTCTTAGCTTAGTGATAAAAACATCCATACTTCTAGCATTAAAAAAGTCGTCATTACCCCAAAGTTTTTTTAAGATAAAGGAACGATCTAATACCTCATTTTTAGTATTGTATAAATGAAATAGTAAATGTGATTCCCGATGAGTTAACAAAGTGGGTTTGGAATCTTGATTTAGTTGCAAGGTTTGCTTCGGGAAATTAAATATGTAGTTTCCTATTTGAATGATTTCAGTTTTCTTTTGTAAGGAGGATCTGTCTAATAAGTTTTTTATTCTAACGATTAACTCCTCCATACTAAAGGGTTTTTTTAAATAGTCGTTTCCGCCAATCGAAAATCCTTCGACAACATCTTGGGTCTGTGATTTTGCAGTTAAAAATATGATAGGAATTTCACTGTCTTCTTCTCTAATTTCCTTTGCTAAGGTAAAACCATCTTTTTTAGGCATCATTACATCGAGGACTAAAAGTTGAGGTTGTATTTTTTTATATTGTGTATAAGCTTCCTCCCCATTTATACACAGTGTTACTGAGAAGTTTCGTGTTTCGAGACTTTCTTTTATAATCTGACCTAAGGCGGGTTCGTCTTCAGCGAGAAGTAATTTTATGTTATCATTAGTAGTTGTCATTCCTTTAATTAGTTTGTCAGACATTTTTAAGTCACTCTATAGTTATTGGTTTGGAATACTAATTATAAATTCAGTTCCACTTTTAATATCCACAATAATACTACCTCCGTGCTTTTCAATAATATTTTTGGTGTAATACAATCCAATTCCAAAGCCTTTTATATTATGAGTATTGCCCTTTGGGACTCTATAAAACTTCTCAAATATTTTGAGAGATTGTGGTTTGGTAAGTTCATATCCATAATCCTTTATAGAAATAATAATTTCTGAATTGTTTTTATGAATAGCAACTTCAATTTTATCTCCTCCATACTTTATAGCATTGTCTAATATGTTGTTTAAAGCATTTTCAAAGTGAAAACGATCTACTTTAAGGAGGCATTCGTCAGTATTAGTTTTGAGTGAAATGGTTTTCCCTTGAAGCATATCATAATCAATAGTTGTTACTTTTTCTAATAAATTAACCATATTAGTATCTTCAAACTTAAGATGTAAACTATCGCTATCTAATGTTGCGGTTTCCAATAATTTTTCAACCATTACCGTAAGTTTTACTACTTCTGCTCTAGACATTTCTGCATACTTCTTACTCTTTTCAGAATCGTTTTCTAAATTAAATCGTTGAATCCCTTCTAAAGCTACGTTAATAGTCGCCAAAGGTGTTTTAAACTCATGAGTGATATTACTAATGAGGTCATTCTTTATTTCTGCCAATTCTTTTTGTTTCTGGATAATTTTAAGAAGGTATAAAAGGCAAATAATAATACTCGATACAAGTAAAAATGACAATAGTAAACTCGTAGCATTTCTTTTTAATAGGATAAGTGTTGTGTTATTGTAATGCATTAACAATGAACTCCCATCTAGTAAAAATGAAGATCCTGCACTCGCTTTTAGCACAGAAGATTCAATAATTTCACTTCGTAGTTTTTGATCCTTTCCCCAATTATTTTTATAACTAATTCCGTAAGTTACATTTAAATCTTTTCGTGATAATTCTTGTTGGATTAAACTATCGACACTTTTTAAGGATAAAGAATCTTCAGAAAAAGATACTACAATTTTAGAAGTGAGCATCTCCACATGTTTTGGGATATTTCCTTTATTTCCATCTAAATTTTTAAAAAGAATTTGAGGTTTATCACTATTGTATTCAAAACTAAAACTATCAGTTGCATTAGATTTTATGATAGAAACCCTTTTAGAATCACTACTATCCTTTAGATAAAAATTATTAAAACGTCCTTTTATAGAATCGCGGTTTGAAATTAAATCGGTTAGATGAAACCCCATAAAAAGACTGTCTCTAGGAATAGAGTCTGAGATATAAGAAAGGGTGTTTTTCTTAGCCAATTGTGTATAGTAAGAATCTACCGCATTGTCTAAACTCACTTGTACATCTGTGATGAGTTGTCTTTTTTCAGATAAATAATTTTTATAGCTCCAATAACCCTGTACACATAAAGTGAGCAAGATCACAATGCTAATAAAATAAAGAATTTGTTTGTATTTGTGGCTGTTCATTTGTCAAATGTAGTGACATAACAACATCATTACCAAACAGGTTAACACTAGTTAACACAAAATTCCTGCGAAGGCAGGAATCTTATATTTTTTTAGAAAAAAATATTTTATTTATGGCTTATTTTGACAAGCACTTCGACAGGCTCAGTGTGACAATCAATGCAACGCCAGCTCAATGCCCAACTAAATACCTTACTATAAAGGTTACATTTTTGTCATCCACTTAAACTGGTAAGCCGTGTCTGGAATTACTGCACGTTCAGCTAATCGGTACATTCTATCTGGCAAACACATAACATAATCTCTTGCTTTTTCTGCTTCCGAAGTCAAATCTGTTAATTTGTCTATGTTCCAATTGGTATTAAGTTTACGCATAATGTCGACATAATCAAATCCAGTATAAACTCCTGAACGTTGTGCTACAATAGAGAATTGATCGAATAAAGAAGCTTTATCGGAAAAAGATTCTCTTAAATTCATCGCAGGCATTATGATTTGTTTTTTTAGCATATAGTAGTATGCTAACATCATTTCTGAAGGATCTATTTTAAAGATTTCATCGATAAAATGAGAATAAGCAACATGATGGCGCATTTCGTCACCGGCAATAATTTTAGACATTTTTGCCAATGCTTTGTGTCCTTTTTTACGAGCTATTTTAGCTACATTATTATGTGAGACATAGGTGGCTAATTCTTGAAAACTGGTATATACAAAGTTTTTATAAGGATCTGTTGCAGTACCAATATCAAATCCATCTGCGATTAAATGTTGTGTAGAAATTTCTACTTCTCGCATATTTACTCTCCCCGAAAGATATAGATATTTATTAAGTACATCTCCGTGACGATTTTCTTCTGCAGTCCAAGCTCTTATCCATTTTGCCCATCCATTGTCTGGGTCTTGTTCCACCCCATCTAAAGCTAACAGCCAAGATTCGTAGGTTGGTAATGCTTCTTCGGTAATAGTATCACCGACCATACATACCCAAAAATCATCATCTAATTCTTTTCCTAATTCTTGTATTTCTTTAACTTCTTCAATAAAGTTATCCCCTTGAGGATTGGGTAAAAAATCTGAAGGTTGCCAGATAGTATCGATGTTCATTAAAAACTTATCGACAAATTGATTAATATTTTTGCCGAGGGTTTGCATGACTTCTATTCTTATATTTTCTACAGACATGATATGTTGAAATTAAGGACGCAATATACTTCTATGTCCTGAAATATACTAACAATTAATTCTTCTATAAAAATAATGAATTTATTGTAAAATGTTACTATAAATTAAGTTAACACTAGTTAACAGTCATTAACAATGAAAGTGTTATTTATCCTTCAATTTTGCGGTATCAATTTTAAAAAATAGAATCATGAAAATTTTACTTTACATCAGTTTGGCAATTACTTTATTTTTTACATCATTATTATCTGCACAAGATTTTAAAGGAATCGCAACTTACAAATCCCAAAGAAAAATGGATATCCAAATGGATAGTACACAAATGGATAGCGATATGCATAAACAAATGATGGCGATGCTTAAAAAACAGTTTGAAAAAGAATACACCTTAGAATTTAATAACAACGAATCTATATATAAAGAGGTTGAAAGCCTGGATCAACCAAGTGGGATGGGTTCTGGAGGAATACAGATGGTTTTTGCAGGATCTGGTGATGGAGATCTACTTTATAAAAATAGTAAAGAAAACAGGTTTGCAAATCAAAGTGAATTGTTCGGAAAAATATTTCTAATCAAAGATATCTTGGAGCAACCAGAATGGCAACTAGAGAAGGAAACCAAGAACATAGGAGAGTATACTTGTTTTAAAGCAACTTTTAAACGAATGACAACCATGACTTCAACCATGACGATGAGAATAAACTCAGACGAAGAAACAGAAGAATCGGAACCAGAAGAGGTGGAGCAAATTGTAACAGCTTGGTATACGCTTCAAATTCCTGTAAATCATGGGCCTGGAAATTATAGCGGATTGCCAGGGTTAATACTGGAAGTGAATGATGGAATGGAATCCATTTTATGTAGTAAGATTATTTTAAACCCTAAAAATGGAGTCGATGTAGAAGAGCCTAAAAAAGGAAAAGTAGTTAATCAAGAAAAATATGATGCCATCATGGAAAAGAAAATGAGAGAAATGGATGAACAGATGAATTCTGGAAGAAGAGAGGATGGGAATAGAATGGAAATAAGAATTGGAGGGTAATCTAAACGATATGCTTATACTCAAAACAAAGCCCAAGTTAATTAATAATGAGCATAAAGGTTGTTATAGTTTAGTTTCATTTATCAGCCAAATGGTAATTATTTATAAAAAAAATTAAACCTTTTTAAAGTTTAATAGTCAAAAAATATTGTAATAAAACCTGTAATTACTTACTATAATTATTTAAAACTATTAATATGAAAACAATCAGTACCCTAAT
>MAAC01015571.1_pt1 | contig 30277 bp, 31 predicted proteins | sample 1115981 | NCBI WGS metagenome assembly MAAC01 (sample SAMN04961126, study PRJNA320927) | seawater metagenome | isolation source: sample BD02T64 sea water enriched with oil for 64 days | place: USA:Gulf of Mexico | collected 2013-07-27 | reverse complement strand
TCATTTTCAGTTCCAACATTTTCCAACGCTGTTTTTTTTCCTTCGTAGATGTCAAAAATTCCTAAATGTTTTTTTGTTATTTTCAATTTTTGTTGATTTAGTAGAATGTGTTACAACGTCTCGGCTAAAAAGCGTTGCCGTCCCGAAGGGCGGCTATGATTTTAGCCATTGTTGGGGCATCGTTTTTTTTACCAATTCGTTAATATTTCATTTACTAATAACTGAACATTCTGTTCTTTACTATTCTTGAAGCTAGAAATGTAATCTTTAGCTTTTTCTACTTTTATCATAGACAAAGCACTAAGAAAAATCTGTGCATTGTAATCGCTAGCCTTACTTTCTTCTTTGCAAGCTTCAATTATTAAATCAACAGAACTTTCATCTTTTAATCGTCCAAGTCCTAATGCCGCATTTCTTTTTATGAATGTGTCTTCTTCTTTATCGCTGAGAATTGCTTTAAAAATCTCCTTATGACTATCAAGAGGGAAAGTAGAAAGGTATTCTATTGAACTTCTTTTCCAATCTCTGTTTGGATTCTCTTTGTAAATGGATTCAAAAGTAGATTGTAATGTATCTATGTCGTTATTGATTAGAATATCCGTAAACGCTACCGTTCTATATGAAGGAGATTTTATTAATTTAATGATTTCCCTTACTACCAATGGTGAATCACTCTCTTTAAGAACAGAGGCTGTCCAATAGCGAACTGAAGAGTCATTGTGACTTAACAACTCTAGTAGAATATTAATTGATTTTTCATCATTTCTGCCTTTTAACCCCTTAACCAATTTTTGAATTACATCAGGGTTTTTGCATTCCACTAAAGTCATTTGCAAATCAGGAAGAATTTCGTCTGAATAAAGTAATGGTTGTTTGTTGTTATTGAAATAGTAATCTTTAGGTATTGGTTTAGTTCGTAAAACTTCAAGCCAAAACTTAACGTTTTCAGGATTGACTGATTTGTAAAAACCATCTAGTAAATCTTCTGAAACTGTGTCTTTTTCTGTAACAAGTTTTTTTAAGTAATCAACATCTTCTTTTGTCGGACTATTCGCTAAAGCTTCAATTGCAATTGAACGAGTTTGAGTACTATCTAATAACGGCTGAAAAGATTCAAGCAGATTTCCTATTTTTAAAACTTTAACAGAGTATATAGCATACCCTTTTATGTTATAGTCCCAATTTTTAACAGCTTCAAGTAGTAGTTCTTCTGTTTTTATATTTCTTTCCGTTGTTGACAAAATTTGAGCAGCAAGGATTTTTGCTGTTACATTTTCGTTGTTGATTCTTTGATATGCCGTTGATTGTAAAGAATCAGAGTTTAATTTAAAATATAATGGAAGCATATGAGCATCTCCAAATGTTTCATTCTTCACAAGAAAATCAAATAATGGTGTTGTGTTTTCTGTATTCAAGTATAACAATGCCATTCCTGACCAAATCAAATTCCCCTTATTTGTCTCCGTTTCTATTTTCTTAAGAAGTCCTTCTTCAAACGACTTGTCTCCTGAACCTGCAATTACCAAATAAGCCAATATCCTTTGATAAGAGTTATCAGAGTCAAACAGTTTCTTAATATTCTTTTTGTATAGTTTGTCGTTCTTCAAAGAACTCAAAGGGTATCGTTGAATGGACTCTCCTTTGATTCCTGCTGTGAGTTGAGTTATATCGCTATGAGGGGTCAAAAGATTTGAATAGGTTCTGAACATTTGGTTTAGTTGTTCTTCGCCAAAGCCCTTGTCAAGAGATTTTTCAAAATCTATCTTAAAGTCTTCGATTGTCTGCGAAAAGCTACAGAAACTAAAGGTCAAGAATATTAATGTAAGTAGTTTTCTCATTTTTTTTAATGTGCCCCAACGCAACGTTTGTGTATAATGTATATGGAGTATATATAAATATATCCTATTGGTTGTTTAGTTGTTGTTATTCAGTTTATTATGTTCTATTAATGAGTCCAGGGGACTTTTTATTTTTGCAAGAGAGTAACTGCTAACTTGCGTGTAAATCTCTGTGGTTTTACTACTACTATGGCCTAAAATGTTTTGGATATATCGTAAACCAACACCTTGTTCTAATAAATGAGTGGCAAAAGAATGTCTAAACATATGTGCAGTTACAGCTTGTTCAATACCAGCCTTCATAGCAGATTTTTTTATAATATTACCAACACTTGTCGTGCTGTATTGACTTCTATTCGTTCCTTCAAATAACCAATAGTTAGGTTTGTATATTTTAAGATATAGTAAATGCAATTTTTTTAAATTTTCGGCAAAAATAGTAGTTCTATCCTTTTTTCCTTTTGCAGCTCTAACAAATATAAGGTTTTTTTCAGGTAATAAATCTTTTTTTCTAAGCGCAAGAAGTTCACTTATTCTTAAGCCAGAAGAATATAATAAAGAGATAATAAATTTGTGTTTGTAATTATCGGTACATCTTAAAATTTTAAAAACTTGCAATTCAGATAAAACTTTAGGTAGCTTTTTGGGTTTTCTAGGTCGCTCTATGTAATAAGTCTTTTTTTCGTTGCCTAATACTTTTTCAAAGTAAAATTTAATGGCATTTATGGCTTGGTTTTGAGTACTAATTGCTACTTTCTTTTGAGTAACTAAATAATCTTGATATTTTCGAATATCAGATTCAGTAGCGTCCTCAATTTTTTTTGATTTTAAAAAAGAAATAAAACTTTTTAAAAAAGACACATATACTTTAATAGTATTAGGGCTGTACCTTCTTCTAGTTAATAAAAGTTCATATGCTTTTGGGATTGCTTGCTTGGTTGTAATTTGCCTAACTTTTTCTTTTTTTAAAGGAATGTCCTTTGTGTTGATAAGTGCTTTCCCTTTTAGCGTACTAAAAATTGCTTTTAAATTGTGACTATTGTTTTCTAGATACCAACTTTTTAAGGTCAAGCTCCATGTAACATTAGGTATCGTTTTAACCAACGCTATTAAAGATTCGTTGTATGTAAATTTAATAAGTAGCTGGTTTGTTCTTCTATGAACTTTTTGTTCAAGAACAACTGTCGGTAATTTTTCCATTTCTTTAGCAATTACCCAAAGTTAAGAAAAATTTATTGAATGTCTTTTAGCAGTAATTGAATGCTTGTATACCCATTCCAAGTATTTTCATCTAGAGCATATGCAATGTCAAAATCGTTTTGAGTTTCTTGCAGTTTATCACCCAGTCCAAAACCAATCGCACTGTAGGTTTTTTTATCAGCTCCATAAATGAGCCCTAATTTTAAATGTGTTTTATCCGCGCCAACCTGTTTTCCATAACCATTATCTCTAACAGCAGAAGTTTTAAACGTAGGCCTCATATTCTGTGGACCAAAAGGGGCCATTTGCGATATAATTCTATAAAATTTAGGTGTGATGTCTTCAAGTTCAATTTCGGCATCAATGGCAATTTCGGGAATCAATTGCTCTGGAGTGATGGATTCTTTTACAACCTCTTCAAATCGCTGTTTAAAACCGGCATAATTTTCTGGAGATAAGGTCAACCCAGCCGCATATTTATGTCCGCCAAATTGTTCAATAAAATCCGAACATTTTTCTAAGGCATTGTACACATCAAAGCCCTTAACAGAACGTGCAGAAGCCGCTAGCTTGTCTCCACTTTTGGTAAAAACCAAGGTAGGTCTATAATAAGTTTCTATCAATCTAGAAGCCACAATACCAATAACACCTTTATGCCAAGTTTCAGCAAAAACAACCGTTGTAAACCGCTCTTCTTCCTTGTTTTTTGTGATATGTTGTAAAGCGTCAATGGTTATTTTTTTATCTAGTTCTTTTCGGTCAGCATTGTTTTTTTCTATGGCAGATGCAAATTCTACTGCGGTGTCAAAATCCATTTCAGTCAACAATTCAACCGCATAATTTCCGTGTTTCATACGCCCAGCGGCGTTAATTCTTGGTGCAATTGTAAACACCACATCGGTAATGGTTAAAACCGATTTTTTAAGTTGTTCAATTATGGCCTTAAACCCATTTCTAGGGCTGGTATTAATTACCTGTAATCCAAAATAGGCCAGTGTCCTGTTTTCACCAGTCATCGGTACAATATCGGCACCAATTGCCGTAGCAACCAAATCTAAATAGGGTAGTAAATCATCAATTGTTTGGTCTCTATTGGTTGCCAATGCCTGTATCAATTTAAAACCAACACCACAACCACACAATTCGTCATAAGGATAAAAACAATCTGTTCTCTTCGGATTTAAAATAGCAATCGCTTTCGGAATCTCAGCACCTGGTTTGTGATGATCACAAATAATAAAATCGATGTTCTTCTCAGTAGCATAGGCAACCTTTTCAATGGCTTTAATTCCACAATCTAGTACAATAATTAAAGAGAAATCATTGTCTGCAGCAAAATCAATTCCTTTATAAGAAACACCATACCCTTCTTCATACCGATCAGGAATATAGGTGGCTACATTGGTATAAAAAGTTTTTAAATACGAGGATACTAAAGACACTGCTGTGGTTCCATCCACATCATAATCTCCAAAAACCAATATATTTTCGTTGTTTACAATGGCCTTTTCAATGCGAGAGACAGCAACATCCATATCCTTCATTAAAAAAGGATCATGTAAATCACTTAAAGAAGGTCTAAAGTATTTCTTAGCGGCATCAAAGCTAGAAATACCACGGTTCAATAAAATTTGAGCAATGGTTTTCTCTACAGACAACTCGGTTGCTAGAGCTGTAATTTTTTCTTTTTCCGGAATGTTTTTTAAGGTCCAACGCATAGCAATTCAGGCTGAATTTATTTCAGTTTTAGTTATTTTTCATGCAAATGAATTTCAGTGGTAATTTTGGCAAACTGTCTAAACATCTCCATCACACCACAATAGGTGTCTACAGATAAGTTTACAGCTTTGGTAATTTTATCCTCTTTTAAACCAGTTCCATAAAAATGGTAATCTACTTTTACTTTATGATAAAACTTAGGATGCTCTTCTGTCAATTCTCCAGTAACAATAATATTAAAATCAGCTACTTCTGCTCTCATTTTCTTTAATAAAGAATCGATGTCTAAACCAGAGCAACCGGCAAGAGAAGATAACATCAATGCTTTTGGTCCAAAACCTTTTGCATCACCATTATCTGCAGAAGCATCATACATTGTTAATGAATGTCCACTCGGGTTATCCGATTCGAATTGCATGTTTTTTTTCCAATTGGTAGTTACAGTATTTGTAGCCATTGTATAGGTGTTTTTGTAGTGTAGTTCGTATTAAATAAAGTCTATGTCGATAAAATTCGGATAAACCTGCATACAAATTTACCCATTTTAGTCAGCTATTGATTACGAAACGCAATTAAATTTTCAACAAGCGTTTCTAACTGCTCTTTTGTATGATTGGCATTTATAACAATTCTGTTTATTTTTTGTGTAGTTGCAGGATAATAGAAACTTGTGATTAGAATATTTCTTTGATATAAATAGTCCGCAATTTTAGCATCCTTAAAGAAAAAAACAGGATAGTTTTTAGAAATAGAGATCGCTTTTACATGCGCCAATTTATCAGATACAAAAGCAATGTTCTCTTTCAGTTTTTCTCTTTGGCTAGTGTAGATCGTTTGCCCCTCTATAAAGACTTCTAAAAAAGCAGGACTCATGCCTGCGCTTGCGATAAACAAGGGGTCTTTTTTTATTAAATTAATAAAATCAGTGGCTCCAGCAATAACACCACCATTAACCCCAAAAGCCTTTCCTAAAGAGGAAACGGAGATGGTTTTAAGATTCTTAGTGCTAAGAATAGTAGTAGAAATTCCATTTCCATGCATGCCTAAAACACCTAAACTATGCGATTCGTCAATCAGTAAATAAATCGTATTTGTTGCTGAGATTTGGTGTAGAAAATCAAAAGAAAAAGGATTTGTTTCTAAAGCAGCAATGGCATCAGTTACGATACAAATGGTTTTGTTTTCTACTTCTTTTAAAGAACTGTTTAATGCTGAATCTACAAAAACAGGGCTAGACTTTTCTGGTAATATAGATGGATGCGCTTTAGGCATGTGATAAAAGTCATCAACAAAAGTATGTAAGGATCTTAGTGCAAATTGACTTGCTAAAGTTCCTGAAGAAACAGTTACTGCATCCTCAGAATTTAAAAAATCACATAAGTAGTTTTCTCCCTTTTGATAGATGTCTAGTTTTAAATTGGCATTCCGAGAACTTCCATATGAGATGCCCCACTTTTTAATGTTTTTAAAAATCAATTCTTGAAACGCTGGCAACATGGCAACTCCTAAATAAGAGGTTCCGCTAAAGAACAGATACTCTTTGCCCGCTATAATTGCTGTTGTATTTGGACTCGTTTCTAATTGCATAACTATAACAAAGCAACACCAGTTCCGTTAATATCTGCGTAAGAAATTACACCATTTTTAATAGTAATACCAGTAGCGATATCTTCTTTTAATAACAAGCCTCCATCCATATCTACATAATCTAAAAGGGGTAATAAATGGGCAATTGCAGAAATGCCAACAGTAGATTCTGTCATGCAACCCACCATGGTTTTTAACCCCAAAGATGTTGCCTTTTCTAACATTCTTTTTCCAGGAGTTACACCACCACATTTAGATAGTTTTACGTTTACACCATGAAATAAACCTACACATTTCTCAACATCACTTTCTACAATACAACTTTCATCTGCAATAATGGGAAGGGCAGAATTTTGAAACACTTTTTTAGCACCTTCAATGTCATCAGCTGGCAAAGGTTGTTCTAAAAACTCCACACCTAGTTCTTTTAATTTATAAGAATTTTCTATCGTTTCATCTGCGGTCCAACCACAATTGGCATCAATTCTAAAAATAGCATTTGTATGTTTTCTTAATTCGGTTACAATTTCTATATCATTCTTAGTCCCTAATTTAATCTTATAAATTGGCCAGGGCAGTTCTTTCATTTTTGCCACCATTCTGTCTACACTATCAATTCCAATTGTATAATCGGTCATCGGGTTTTTAGTACTATCTAAGCCCCAGAAATCAACTAATTTCTCACCTTTTCTTTTGGCGTATAAATCAGTATAGGCAATATCTAAAGCACACAATGCAAATAAGTTTTCTTTAAAAAGCGGAAATAATTTTCTCCAAAATTCTTCTGGAGTTTCGGTAGAAAGGGCGCAAATAGCCGCTTCATTAGATGTAATAATCTCGTTTAAATTGTCCATCGTTATTTGGTAATAGGGATTGGTAGTTGTTTCTCCAAAACCACTATGTTTCCCATCAGACAATTCTACAACCAAAGAATCTTGCGAGTTTCTCGACTCTCTGGAGATTGTGAAGGTGTGTTTTAAAACCAATGTATACGCGTGTAAAGTAAGTTTCATAGAATTTAAGTTAGATATAAAAGATAAATTTATAAAAATAGATATATTTGAGGGAATAAAAATTTTAAAAGATATGCCATTAGTAACACCTCTTTCTGCCGATCATGATAAAGACACCAAAGAATTAGCAGAATTCTTTAATGAAACCTTGGGGTTTTGCCCAAATTCAGTATTAACAATGCAACGCAGACCCGCCATTTCTAAAGCGTTTATCAATTTAAATAAAGCGGTAATGGCAAATGAGGGTCGTGTAACCTCTGCTTTAAAAAGAATGATTGCTTGGGTTTCTAGTAATGCAACAGGCTGTAGATATTGCCAGGCACATGCTATTAGAGCAGCAGAACGCTATGGAGCAGAGCAAGAGCAGTTAGACAATATTTGGGAATATAAAACCCATGCAGCATTTTCTGATGCAGAACGCGCAGCATTAGATTTTTCTTTAGCGGCAACTATAGTTCCCAATTCAGTTGATGAAGCAATTAAAACAGCATTGTATAAATATTGGGACGAAGGAGAGATCGTAGAAATGTTAGGCGTTATTTCACTCTTTGGATATTTAAACCGTTGGAACGATTCTATGGGGACATCTATAGAAGATGGTGCCGTTGAATCTGGAGAACAATATCTTGGAAAAACAGGATGGGAAAAAGGAAAACACGCATAAAAAGCGAGTTCATATAATTTAAAAGCGCATCATTTTGATGCGTTTTTTTTGTGAATTTCTAAAAATTTTCAATTTCCCTTTGGGTAAACTTTAACAAATATTTAAGAAGCTACTTACTATATTTACAGGTAGTAAATTAACATTCAACTAACTAAATATTACAAAAATGAAAAATGTTCTTCAAATTTTTGTGCTGTTTTTAATATCGATCTCAACGATATCAGCACAAAGTAAAGATCCTGTTGTTCAAAACATTATTAATGAAGCAAACAACAACTCACAATTAGAAATCCTAGGGCACGAATTGCTAGATGTAATTGGACCTCGTTTGGTAGGTACTCCACAAATGAAACAAGCCAATGATTGGGCAGTCGCCAAATACAAATCTTGGGGAATTTCTGCTAAAAATGAAAAGTGGGGACAATGGCGCGGATGGGAACGCGGAATTACACATGTAGACATGTTGTATCCAAGAGTGCAATCTTTAGACGGTACACAATTGGCATGGAACCCAGGCACCTCTAGTAAAGGTGTTACTGGAGAGGTGATTGTTATACCTACATTTTCAGACAAAGATGCATTTCAACGCTGGTTAAAAACCATCAAAGGGAAAATAGTTTTAATCTCTATGAAGCAACCAACAGGAAGACCAAATTACAACTGGGAAGAGTTTGCAACGAAAGAGTCATTTGATAAAATGAAAAAAGAGCGCAATGCGCAGACCAGAGCATGGAGACAAAACATTAGAAAGACAGGGTTTTCTTCTAGAAGCATTATTGCCGAATTAGAAAAAGCAGGAGCAGCAGGTTTAGTTGCTTCTAATTGGTCTAAAGGATTTGGTGTAAATAAAATTTTTAGTGCTAGAACTAAAAAAATTCCAACCATTGATATGGAATTAGAAGATTATACCATGTTATACAGATTGGCAGAATATGGTGATAAACCAAGAATTAATATTGTTGCAAAATCTAAAGAATTAGGGAAAGTAGATAACTTTAATACCATTGCAGAAATTAAAGGAACAGAATTTCCAAACGAATACATTGTGCTTTCTGCACATTTTGATTCTTGGGATGGTGGAACTGGAGCAACAGATAACGGAACCGGTACTTTGGTAATGATGGAAGCAATGCGTATTTTAAAGAAAATGTATCCAAACCCAAAGAGAACAATTATTGTTGGTCATTGGGGAAGTGAAGAGCAGGGTTTAAATGGATCAAGAGCCTTTGTAGAAGACCATCCAGAAATTGTAAAAAACATTCAAGCTTCTTTTAATCAAGATAACGGTACTGGTAGAGTGGTGCGTTTATCTGGTGCTGGATTTTTGCATTCGTACGATTTCTTATCAAGATGGTTGGCAGCAGTGCCTAGAGATATAACAAAGCATATCAAAACTAGCTTTCCAGGGTCGCCAAGTGGTGGAGGTTCTGATAATGCTTCTTTCTTAGCAGCAGGTGCGCCAGCATTTAGTTTAAGTTCTTTAAACTGGTCGTATTGGAATTATACTTGGCATACCAATAGAGATACCTATGATAAAATTGTTTTTGATGATGTGCGTAGCAATGCAATCTTAACAGCAATCTTAACCTATATGGCTAGTGAAGATCCTAACAGAACGTCAAGAGAGAAAATTGTAATGCCTATAAACTCAAGAACAGGTAAACAACGTACTTGGCCTAAACCACGTTCTCCACAGAGAAGAGGAGGTTTAGATAAATAAGATTTTTTTATATATAAAAACAAAAGCCGCATCAATTTGATGCGGCTTTTATTATGTTGATAAGGATTACTTTTTAAGAAGTATTTCTCTAATTCCTTTTGCCACACTTTTTATGGTATTTTGAGTAGTTTCAATGTTAGCTTTAATTAAACTGTCATCAGAAACCATATCTGTTGTAGTTTGTATCGTTTTCAAATACCAATCTTCCCAAGCATCAATAATTTCAATTTGAGTTTCGATGGTATCGCCTTTCTGAATGGCAATTTTTCCTTGTTTTAACTCTTCATTTAAGCGTGCTACTGCTGCTTTCTCAATAGTAATAAGCATTCGTTTTGCAGCGTTTTCATCAGCGTTAAGTAATTCCAAGCCAGAAATTAAGGCAGCGGTCCCAACATTTTTTAAAGTGGCTTTAGAAACCTTGTCTATTCTGTCGTTATCTGTATGATAAAACTGATCTGTAAAATGCCAAAACAATACACTAGGGATATTACCTCTTAAAAACGGAACATGATCACTTCCTCCTTCAAACGGATTGGTTTCTACAACCCAATTAGCACGTTTTCCCTGGGCTTTAAAACGGTCAATTACAAAATCATTTAAGTAATGCGGTTTCATGTCTTTCGCTTTTAATTTTCTTCCACCCCATTCAGAATGATTGTCATTTCCACGAGTCCAAATAGCACTAGGGTCTGGCATTTTCTCGATTAAAAACGTTCCGCCAGTAATGGCAGTATTTTCTCCAACCATGTCTAAAGAAATTCCCCATTTAATATCTTTTCTTCGGATGCTATCTTCTTGTACGTATCTTCTAGTAGAAATAATTTCATCTCCCCATAAATAGGTTAATGTTCTTTTCGGAACAATCTTCCCTTCTTTAATTAATTTGGCAGTAATAGAAGCCATTTCTAAGGCAACACCAACTCCAGTTGCATTGTCATTTGCTCCAGGTTCTTGAATGTGGGCACTAAAAACCAAGCGCTCATGTGGCAATTCACTTCCTTTTACATCAGCAACAATAGTAAGTTCTTCAGACTTGTAAATGTTGGTTGCAATGGTTACATTCAATTCAACTTTTCCTATTGCTAAGGCGCTTTTTAAACGCTCTTTTGCCGCATAAGACATGGCAATTCCCCAAGATTTATTGATGGTGTCTAAAGGAACAGAACGAAATTGAATAGAAGTAGTATTCTTTTCTGGTTGTAAATAGTTTGGATTGTTATAAGTAATTACTCCAACCGCACCATTTGCAACAACCGTTTTAAAAATTCGACCAGGATGAGTTTCTGCAAATACTATTTTCCCTTTAACATTTGTAGTTTTTAATTTCTTTAAATCTTTGATATGAATTACTTCTGCAGTTGTTCCTTTTTTTGGGGTGCTATAAGAGTTCAAAGCAATCATATTTCTGTTGGTTGCATGTGTTAACAAAGGGGCATTTTCGCCGTTAATAGTTACCGTAGCATCCACAGACTCCCAAGTAGGTCTTTTTAATGGTCTGGTTTCTATTCTGTAGGTTAACACTTCTTTTTCTGTAGCATCTTCTTCTAACACATAACCGTCTTTTTCTAACTGTTTAGCAATTTTATAAATGGTTTTGTTAAAACCTGTATTCCCCACTACACGCCAGTATTTTTCAACAAAAGAGGTGGTTTCATAGGCTAAGTCTCCAGTGAATTCTTGGTTGATGACATCAGAATATTCAGTAATTTTTAGTTGATTGTCTTGTTGACAAGCAAAAAAGAAACTCGCACAAAAAAGGAGTAGCATTGATTTTTTAAACATAATTATTTGTATTTGAAGTGTAAACTTACAATAATGCGGATAAAAAAATCAAAAGAAAAAACGATTTAAAAGGAAGAAATATTGTTTTTATAAAATCAAAATACTATTTTAGTAAAAAGAAAAAGCCTTTTCTCTGTAAAGAAAAGACTTTTAAAAAATAATAAAATTAAAATGTTCCCCCGATCATTAATTCTATGTTTTTGCGAGGCAAATTAAATAAGAAAAAGTAGATTAATGATTGTGAAAAATGCAAAAGAGAATATTAAATTTTGTGTTTTTTAACAAAAGATAGAATCCTAAAATCTATCTGGAACATAATGAGTATTGAAAGAGAACAATTATTTGCTATAATTAAGCAAAGATTACCAAGCAACGTGTCGTTTATTGAAGAGATTGCAGACGTCTTAGACATTAGTTATGATGCAATGTATAGAAGATTGAAAGGGAAGACAGTATTGTCCTTTTCTGAAGCCATACAGTTGGCTAAACATTATAAAGTGTCTTTAAATAGTTTATATGATGTAGAAAAAGAAGAAAATTTATTTGTTTTAAAAAGAAATAGTGATAATTCTTTTGAAGGAATGACCAATTTTTTTGATGTAATTGCAAACTCTGCAGCTACATTTTCTAGGTTTAAAACACCAGATCTGTTGTACGCAGCAAAAGAAATTCCGTTATATTACTTACCCGAAAACACACTTTATACAAAGTTTAAACTATTCATTTTTTCGAATGTACATGCAGAAAAAGAAGTGATCAATAATAACTCGAGTCTAAAGAAATTTCAACCTCCAGTATACTTGTTAGAGTCGGTAAGTAGGTTTCGAAAGGCTTTTAAAAATACAACCACAACTGAGATTTGGAATGACACAACTATTAACAGCACCTTATATCAAATCTATTATTTTTTTGAATTAAAAATGATTGAAAAAGAAGAGGCGTTGCAGTTGTGTAAAGAGTTAGAAGGTGTTATAGAAAGTATAGAAAGTCAGGCGTTAAACGAAACTGTTGATGAGTATCATACAAAAAAGTATGAATTGTATTATAACAAACTCATCAATTTAAACAATACCGTTTTTTTTAGGTCGGCAAATATTCAATCATTAATTGTGCCCTATACAACCCTTTCTTATTTGAGAATTGACGATGAGAAAACCTGTAAAGAGATAGAGCAATATTTTAAAAAGCAATTGCAGTTTTCAAAGAAAATATCTGGAGAAGCAGAGGTAGAACGACAGTTGTTTTTTACCTCTATGTATGAAAAAATTGACCAATTAAAAAAACAGATAGAAGTAAAAAGCTTAATTTCTTTTATGTAAGTATTTGCTGAATGGTTTCTTTTAATTTTGGTATTACCTCTCTTTCAAACCATGGGTTTTTAGTGAGCCAAAAGCGATTTCTTGGTGATGGGTGTGGCAATACAAAATAGTCTGGTAAATATGCAGGATAGTTATCTACAGTTTCTGTGAGTGTTCTTTTTGCCTTGTCTTTTAAGTACTGCTTTTGCGCATACATGCCGATAAGGATGACTAATTCTACATGTGGCATTTTATAAAACAACTGTTGATGCCATAACGGGGCACATTCTTTACGTGGAGGTTTATCTCCAGAAGCACCTTTACCAGGATAACAGAAACCCATAGGTACAATAGCAAATATATTTTCGTTGTAAAAGAGAGCATCAGTAACACCCAACCATTTTCGCAATTGTTTTCCGCTAGCATCATCCCACGGAATACCAGATTTGTGCACTTTGGTTCCCGGTGCTTGCCCAATAATAACAATCTTAGAATTTGGGCTACCAGAAACAATAGGATTTGCACCCAAGTCTAAATGAGGTTCACAAACCGTGCATTGTTTTATTTGGGATAAGAGGTTTTGCATTTGTGATTAGTCTAAAAAAAGTAAAAATCTTACTTTTTTATCTTGCCGTAAATTTATCTACTTTGATTATTTCTTCTCTTTTTAGTTCCCAAAACGTAGCCTGGATACTTTTTTTATCATAAGGAGAAGCATAATCGGTTAAGTGAAAACCCATATCAAAGATTATCCCCCAGCTTTCTTTCATTTTAGACTTTAAAGATTTAATAGATTCATGTTTTTTTTTCTCGTCAAATATTTTACCACTCGTTTCTGACAAAGCTAAATACCAACCATTAAGTACATAATGCCATAATTCAAAATCAGACAAAAGAATCTCTTTTAAGTCTTTTTCAATTTCTATTCTGTAGCCAATTTTCCCTGTCGGTAAATGCCCAGTACCTCTTAAATCGGGTCTTTTTTTATTTTTAGTGTCATGTTGAAACCAAGCCCAAATTGGGTATTGTTTGCTGTTTTTAGGCTCTCCAATTCGTTGATTCATTTGAGTTTTCAACCAATTGTAGCCTTTTTTGAATTCAGGAGGTACAAATTCTTCTTTGGCAATTAAGATTCCTTTTGAGTTTAATTCTTTCCACCCCTTTTCATCTTGTATAGTCCAAAGTTTTACTTTCATTAAATCTTAGTTTTCCTTTTCAGTAAGCACAATAATTGGATTTTATTATGTTCTTATTGTTGTCCAAACAGTTAATTGTTACATTAGTTCATTGCTGCATTGTTATATTAGTCCATTCCCACATTAATTCATTGCTACATTAACTCATTGTATCATTTCTTCCCGTCAACCACTACCACAATTTCTCCTTTGGGTGGTTTTGCAGTATAATGTGCCAATACTTCAGTTGCAGTTCCTCTTATGGTTTCTTCAAACATTTTGGTGAGTTCTCTAGACACAGAAACCTGTCTGTCTGCTCCAAAATATTCCACAAAATTCCCCAACGTTTTTATCAGTTTGTGTGGAGATTCATAAAAAATGATGGTTCTAGTTTCTTCTGCTAATAATAACAAACGGGTTTGTCTTCCTTTTTTTACGGGTAAAAAACCTTCAAATACAAACTTGTCGTTTGGCAATCCAGAATTTACCAAGGCAGGCACAAAAGCAGTTGCTCCTGGCAAGCAATCTACTTCAATGTTGTTTTCTACACAGGCTCTGGTTAATAAAAAACCAGGATCTGATATGGCGGGCGTTCCTGCATCAGAAATTAGTGCACAGCTTTCTCCATTTCTAATTCTATTTAATACACCTTCTATAGACTTGTGTTCGTTGTGCATATGATGGCTGTGCATTTGTGTTGCAATCTCAAAATGCTTCATCAGTTTTCCGCTAGTACGCGTATCTTCTGCCAAGATAAAATCAACTTCTTTTAAAACTTTGATGGCTCTAAAAGTCATGTCTTCTAAATTACCTATTGGTGTAGGAACTAAATATAATTTACTCATTTTTTTACCTTCTTAAGAAAATTTGATTCTCGATACAAATTTCATCCATTTTATGGATGAATTCACTCGAATTGACAAATTTTCAATTACTTATATGTTCTCGATACGATTTTTTTTAAAAATGACTCGAACTGACATATTGCTTAAATGTTTTCGTAGGTTTCTACAGTAATATCTGCAATCACTTCGCCCGTATGTTTAATACTCAAAGGCTCAAATAATACCACATGAACCTCCTCTTTGGCAATAGGCTTATGCGCTACTCCTTTTGGCACCACATAAAACTCACCTTCGTTAATGGTAACCGTTTTGTCTCTCATTTCTATAACTAAAGATCCTTTTTGTACCAGAAAAAGTTCATCTTCATTATCGTGTGTATGAAAAACAAATTCTCCTTTTAGCTTTGCTAATAAAATTTGCTGACCGTTTAATTCGCCAACTTTTTTAGGAGACCAATGGTCAGAAAACAATTTAAATTTTTCTTGAATGTTTATTACGCTCATACTACAAACTTACAAAGATTTACGGAGTTTAGCAGTAAAAATAAAAGCCGCTAGGAACTGAAATAAATTCAATACAAATGGCGACTTTTACTTAACTAGTTTGCTGTTTTATTTTTTTCCAAACTTAGGAAAAGGAATAATCATAGATGTTGATTTTTGATAGGCTCTATAGTCATCTCCATGCATTTTTATTAAATCTCTTTCTTCTAAAAACTTAACAGCTACAAACATGTATACCGTAGTAACTATGGCGAATAGTAAATGGCCTTGAGTCATAACTGGTGCTGCCCAAAAGGCAATCATAAAACCTAGCATGATTGGGTGACGCACTAACCTGTAAAAAAGGTTCATTTTAAATTCAGGATCGCTTAAGCTTTTGTTCTTAAAATTCTCATATACCTGTTGCAACCCAAACAAATGAAAATGACTGATTAAAAAAGTTGAAATCAATACAATTCCCCATCCAGCCCAAAAGATTATTTGGATAATTAGTACATAGGTTTCTCCTTCAATATTCCAAACATTGGCTGTTAATGGTTGCCATTGCCAATAAATTAAAATAAGGGCTAAACTAGAAAGTAACACGTAAATACTTCTTTCCATTGCGGCACCAAAAATAGTATTCCACCATTTTTTAAAGCCAGGTCTTGCCATAATACTATGTTGTAATGCAAAAACAGAAAGTAATGCAATGTTAATGAGCAGTGCATTTGAGCTTGTTTCTCCACTATTAATTGTTTTTGGAACCATCAATTCGCCCACAAAACCAATTGAGTATAAAAATGTTGCAAAAAAGATGACGTAACAGATGACTCCAAATGCTAGAATTAGTAATTTTTTCATAATAAAGTTTTAAGTTAGTGATGTACACATCTTAATAGCAACTCTTTTTCTGAATAGGTATTAAGATGCAATTTTTTATCTGAAAGGGGCAGTTCAAATATAAGAAATTAAAATTAAAAAGCTGTAAATCAGTGTTTTGATGTTCTTTTGTTGATTGTGTTTTAAAGAAGTCTTCTGTTAAAAAGTTCTTGTATAGTTTGCGTTAGTGATTGTATCGGCATCCTTTTTTCTAAAAAAAAGATACAGCGGAAAGCCCGACATTTGTGAGAACAAATGGAACGCCCAAAACAGTATTATTCTGTTGAAATTGTTTAATTTTGCTGCTTTAGATCCCGAAACAAGTTCGGGATAATAGTTTTAAGGATTTCCGCTTTGCGGAGTCAAATTTTCAAAGAGAAATGTATAGAAGTCATTCTTGTGGTGAGTTAAGAGCATCACACATCAATACAGAGGTAACCTTATCAGGTTGGGTACAGAAATCGAGAGATAAAGGGTTTATGATTTGGGTAGATTTACGTGATCGTTACGGAATTACACAGTTAATTTTTGATGAAGACCGTACACCAAAAGAAATCATTGAAAAAGCAAAAACTTTAGGTAGAGAATTTGTGATTCAGGTTACTGGAACGGTGATAGAAAGAGCTTCTAAGAATCCGAAAATAGAGACTGGAGATATCGAAATTCTTGTAAGTAAGCTTGAGATATTGAATGAAGCAAAGGTGCCACCTTTTACGATAGAAGATGAAACGGATGGTGGTGAAGATATTAGAATGAAATATCGCTATTTAGATATTCGTCGTAATCCTGTAAAAAACAGCTTGATGTTTCGTCATAAGGTTGCGATGGAAGTTCGTAAATATTTATCTGATAAAGAATTTATAGAGGTAGAAACGCCATATTTAATAAAATCTACACCAGAAGGCGCACGTGATTTTGTGGTGCCAAGTAGAATGAATGGTGGAGAGTTTTATGCATTGCCACAAAGTCCACAAACGTTTAAACAGCTATTAATGGTTGGTGGAATGGACAAATATTTTCAGATTGTAAAATGTTTTAGAGACGAAGATTTACGTGCAGATCGACAACCAGAATTCACACAAATTGACTGTGAAATGGCTTTTGTTGAGCAAGAAGATATCTTGAATGTTTTTGAGGGAATGACACGTCATTTACTAAAAGAAATAAATGGTGTAGAGGTAGCAGAATTTCCAAGAATGTTGTTTGATGATGCGATGCGTATCTATGGAAATGACAAGCCAGATATTCGTTTCGGAATGGAGTTTGGAGAACTGAACGAGATTACACAACACAAAGAATTCAAGGTGTTTAACGATGCTGAATTGGTTGTGGGAATCGCTGTTCCTGGAGGAGCTTCGTACACACGTAAAGAGATAGATAAAATCATTGACTGGGTTCGTAGACCTCAAGTAGGTGCTTTAGGTATGATTTATGTAAAATGTAATGAAGATGGTTCTTTTAAATCGTCTGTAGATAAATTTTATGATCAAGAAGACTTGGCAAAATGGGCAGAAAAGACTGGAGCGAAAGTTGGAGATTTGATCTGTGTATTGTCTGGAAATATTACAAAGGTAAGAGCACAATTATCTGCTTTACGTATGGAAATGGCAGAGCGTTTAGGTTTGAGAGATCCAAAAGTATTTGCACCATTATGGGTGATTGATTTCCCATTGTTAGAATTGGATGAAGAAACTGGACATTACCATGCAATGCACCACCCGTTTACATCTCCAAAACCTGGGCAACTAGAATTGTTAGATACAGATCCTGGAGCTGTAAAAGCAAATGCCTATGATTTGGTATTGAACGGAAACGAAATTGGTGGAGGTTCTATTAGAATTCACGATAAAGAAATGCAAGCAACCATGTTTAAGCATTTAGGATTTACTGAAGAAGAGGCGAAAGCGCAATTCGGTTTCTTAATGGATGCTTTTGAATATGGAGCACCACCACATGGCGGACTGGCTTTTGGATTGGACAGATTGGTTGCTATTTTAGGCGGACAAGAAACGATTCGTGATTTTATAGCTTTCCCAAAAAATAATTCTGGTAGAGATGTAATGATTGACGCACCGGCAGCAATTGATGCAGCACAATTAAAAGAATTGAGTATTAAATTAGATCCTCAAGCATAAAAACGTCATTACGAGCTATAGCGAAGTAATCTCATTTTTAAATAAAAGGATTGCCACAACAAATTAAAATTTGTTTCGCAATGACAGAAAAATTGACATCCCGTTCTAAATTTAGAACGGGATTTTTTATACTTCATTTTTAAATGAACTATTAGATAATATACGGTGCTATTTTTGAAAAAAAATAAACAATGAACAGCATAGAATTAAGTATTTTAAATTTTAAAGAAACCCGAAGAAGAAGCATTAACGTTTGGAAAGGGATTCCAAATGAATATTTACAATGGAAACCTGATGCGAAAGCAATGAGCTGTATTGAAATGATACGACATGTCTTAGAAGGAGAACATTTATTTCATGAAATTATAAAAAATAGAGGTAATTTAGGCCCCTATGTTTCACCATGGAAAGATGTAGAATATACAGATGTAGCTCATGAATTATTGATTGCAGAGAAATATAGAAACGAATTTTATGATATGATTGAAAATCTTTCTGAAGTAGACTTAAAAGAGATTGTGATTCGTAGAGAAGAAGTAAATCAGGTAAAGTTATTAGGAGATTATTTAAATAGAATGGTCTATCATGAAGCTGTACATACAGGACAAATCTTAAGTTATTTAAGAACATTAAAGATAAGAAGACCTCAGGTTTGGGATTAGTAAATGGAAGATTTAGAGAACGACTTTAGTGAAATTGCAGCACTGTTTGGAGACAAATCTAGAGCAATTATGTTGTGGAATTTACTAGATGGTAGAGCTTATACGGCCACAGAATTAGCTGCCTGTGCAAATGTTTCATTGCAGTCGGCAAGTAACCATTTGTCTAAGCTTTTAAAGAAAGAAGTGTTAACTGTAGAAAAACAAGGTAGGCACAGATATTATAAACTAAGTAGCCCAGAAGTTGCACAGGTAATAGAGTCGATGGCTAGTTTATTATCAATACAAAGTGGGTATAAAACCATTAAAAGACCTAAAATGTCTGCTTTTACTTTTGCAAGAACCTGTTATAAGCATTTAGCAGGTGAAGTTGGAGTAAAAATTACTGAAGCAATGGTACTCCAGAATATAATTACTGTTGCAGAGAAAAATTTTGAACTCACAGAAAAAGGAAAACAATGGTTTGTTGATTTTGGAATTCCTGTTGAAAATCTTCAGACCTTAAAAAGGTCATTTTCACATAAATGCTTAGATTGGAGTGAGCGAAAGCACCATTTAGCAGGTGCTTTGGGAGATTCTTTTTTAGAAATAATGTTAGAAAAAGACTGGTTTCGGAAACATAAAAACACACGAGAATTAATTCTTACTACTAAAGGAAAAACCGAAATTGAGCACCATCTAAATATCATCCTCTAAATGACTGGGTTTAGTTAGAATTTTAGTAATTTTAATCTATGAAAAACCTACTTCTAATACTAGCATTCCTTTTTTCAATGCAAACTTTCAGTCAAGAAATTACAGGGAAGCAATTGTTAGAAAAAGCCATAAAATTTCATGACCCAAATGGAAATTGGAAGTCGTTTAAAGGAACTTTTTTTGTGACCATGAAAACTCCTAAAAACCCCAATAGAAATAGTGAGATATCGATTGACTTACCAAAGCAACGTTTTTCTGTAAAAGCTACTTCTGGTAAGCATACTACAGAATATCATATTGATAAAGACAGCGTTCAAATTGTTTTTAACGGAGCTAAAAATCCTTCAGAAGAAATACTAAAGAAAAACAAATTGAGTACAGTACGTGCAAAAATGTATCAAGATTGTTATACGTATTTGTATGGTTTGCCAATGAAATTAAAAGACCCAGGAACCATTATACATGAGCAAGTAAATTTAGACAAGTTTATGGGAGTAGAAATGTTGGTGTTAAAAGTTACCTATTCAAAAGAAGTAGGAAAAGACACTTGGTATTTTTACTTTGATGTGGATACTTATAAAATGGAAGCCTATCAGTTTTTTCATGATGAAAGCAAAAATGATGGAGAATATATTCTATTGGATGAATTAGAAACAATCAACGGAGTAAAAATGCCAAAAAAGCGAGCTTGGTATATGAATATAGACGCAAAATATTTAGGAACTGATATTTTGAAAGCAACTAATTAATATGAGAAAAATTGCATCTTATCTTTTGATTTTTGTCTTTTTTTCATGTAATTCTTCGAAAACAGAGTTGGTTTTATCTACGACTAATGTTGAGGGATTATCTGAATCGTCAAATGTTGTATTAAATGGATTGAAAATAGGAGAGATTGAAAGATTTAATTTGAAAAAGAATAAAGTATATATAAATGCAAGTCTAAAGAACAAAGTAAAAATCCCAACTGATTCTAAATTTCGAATATTTAGTGCTAGTTTATTTGGAAGTAAAAATATAGACGTCGCATTCGGAAAAGGAACACAGTTTTTTAAAAGCGGAGATACAATTGTTCTTTTGCCTAAAAAAATGATGCTTGAGAAAAAAATAGATACTATCGAAAAAATAGTTTTAGACGCTATTCAAAAAACAATAAGCGTTATTAAAAATGATTCAATAAATTAAATGTCAAAAACTAAAAACATATTTACTAAAATTCATGTTTGGAGGTACAAACATATCTCAGAACGTCAGTTTGTGTATGTATTAAGTATTCTAGTTGGTTTTTTAGCGGGATTAGGAACGTTGGTTTTAAAGAATATGACCTATTTTTTTCAATCAATGTTAGAAGGAAACCTGATGCGGGACTACAGTACATCTATGTATTTTGTTTTTCCAATTATAGGCTTGTTTTTAGTGTTTGTTGTTAAAAAATACATCATTAAAAAAGAAATCGGACATGGTATTTCAACCACCTTATTTTCAATCTCTAAACGTAGTGGGATTATAGAAAAATACAAGATATATGCGTCATTAATTACTGCGCCACTTACGGTTGGTTTTGGTGGTTCTGCAGGGTTGCAGGGCCCGGCTGTAAGTACAGGGGCTGCTTTAGGTTCGTACCTTTCAAGGATGTTTCATATGAATACCAAAACACGGATGTTGTTAATTGGTTGTGCAACTGCAGGAGCGATGTCATCTATGTTTAAAGCACCTGTTGCAGCGATTATTTTTGCAGTAGAAATTTTTAGTTTAGATCTTGCTTTTGCCTCATTGGTTCCTTTATTGTTAGCATCAGTTTCTGCAGTTTTGACTTCTTATTTTTTCTTAGGAAAAGATGTGTTATTAGGGTTTAAATTACAAGATGTTTTTGAGCCTAAAGACATCTTTTTTTATGTGTTATTGGGAATAGGAACAGGAATAGCATCGGTGTACTTTTCGAAAATGTACTTTATGATTACGCGGTTTTTTGATCGTTTTAAAAGTCCGTTTAAAAAATTAATTATTGGAGCTTTGGCAATTGGGTTGCTATTATATTTAATTCCGCCTTTATATGGTGAGGGTTATGGATTGATCAATAGCTTATTAGATGGAGATGCAAAAGCAGCGTTGGTAGCTATTCCTTATAATATAGACTTGAATAATATTTGGATGGTAATTGTAATGTTGTTAATCATTGCTGTTTTTAAAGCAATTGCAATGACTACAACTTTTGCAGCTGGTGGAGTTGGAGGAATTTTTGTTCCAACCTTGGTAATGGGTAGTGCTTTTGGAAATGCATTGGCAAAGATTTTAAATCAATTTGGGTTTGATGTTTCAGAAACTAATTTCACATTAATTGGGATGACCGGATTAATGGCAGGAGTATTACATGCACCATTAACAGCTATTTTCTTAATAGCAGAAATCACTGGTGGGTATGACTTGTTTGTGCCGTTAATGTTAGTTGCTGCTATTTCATACGCATTTACAAAATACTTTATTTCGAATTCTATTTATACTATTGAACTTGCAAAAAGAGGAGAGTTGATTACTCATGATAAGGACAAGAATGTTTTAATGCTGTTGAATTTGCAGAAAAATATCGAAACAAATTTTGTGTCTGTGTGTCCAGAAATGAATTTAGGCAGTTTATTAAATGATGCAGTTGCAAAATCAAATCGTAATATTTTCCCTGTAATAGATGAAGATTCACAGTTTTTAGGAATTGTTTTACTAGATGATATTCGATCAATTATGTTTGATCAAAAGTTGTATGAAACGGTTTCAGTTTCTGCCATCATGAAAAGTGCTCCAGCGATTATATTTCATAATGATTCAACAGAAATTGTAATGAAAAAATTTAAAGATAGCGGCGCTTGGAATCTACCTGTTGTAAAACATGGAAAATACATTGGGTTTATCTCAAAATCTAAATTGTTAACTGCTTATAGAAACAAATTAATAGAAGTAACGAGTTAACTTTTGTAACTTTGTAAACCTAATATCGTATTATGAAAACACTACTTAAAATCCTTTTTGTCATATTTATTGTTTGGATGTGTGTTGGGATTTTCCTGATACAAACAGAGCACCCAAAAGCACAAATTGTAATGGGTTTAGGTATTTTCTTCTTGTCATTTTTATTGATGCCAGTTTTTATTTACTACAGGTATAGAGATGGTAAATACAAAAAATACCAGTTGAATGATGAGAAAATAAAAGACTTGATAAAAAACAAAGACGCTTAACATTTTACAAGCTTCTTTTCTATACAAAAAATTCTAATTCTTTGTATCTTTGCACATATGATAGACGAAAGAGAAGTGGTTTCAGAAAAAGCAGTGTTGATTGGTGTAATAACCCAGTTACAAGATGAAACACAGTCTGAAGAATATTTAGATGAATTAGAGTTTTTAACAGAAACTGCAGGTGGTGTTGCCGTAAAAAGATTTACTCAGAAATTAGAAAAGGCACATCCAAAAACATTTATTGGAACAGGGAAATTAGAAGAAGTTGCTGCGTATATAGAATCACATAATATTGGTACAGCCATATTTGATGACGAATTATCACCAGCGCAAATACGAAATATAGAAAAAGTTCTAGATTGTAAAATCTTAGACAGAACGAATTTGATCTTAGATATTTTTGCGCAAAGAGCGCAAACAAGTTCTGCCAAGACCCAAGTAGAATTGGCGCAATGTCAATATTTATTACCCCGATTAACCCGTCTTTGGACACACCTTGACAAGCAAAAAGGTGGAATTGGAATGCGTGGACCTGGGGAAACAGAAATTGAAACAGATAGACGTATTATTCGTGATAAAATAACCATTCTTAAAAAGAGATTGGCTACGATAGATAAGCAAATGGCTGTGCAACGTAAAAACCGTGGGAAAATGGTGCGTGTTGCTTTAGTTGGGTATACCAATGTTGGGAAATCTACTTTAATGAACTTGATAAGTAAGAGTGATGTGTTTGCAGAAAATAAATTATTTGCAACCCTAGACACAACAGTTCGAAAAGTAGTTGTAAAAAACATTCCTTTTTTAATGACAGATACGGTTGGGTTTATCCGAAAATTACCAACACAATTGATAGAATCTTTTAAATCTACGTTAGACGAGGTTAGAGAAGCAGATTTGTTATTGCATGTTGTGGATATTTCGCATCCAAACTTTGAAGACCATATTGCATCGGTAAATGTTGTTTTAGATGAAATTGATAGTGCTGATAAGCCGACCATTATGGTGTTCAATAAAATAGACGCCTACGTTCATGAAACAATTGATGAAGATGATTTAGTCACTGAAAAAACCAAGGCGCATTATACCTTAGAAGATTGGCAAAACACGTGGATGAGTGATTTAGAAACCACAAGTGTGTTTATGTCTGCCATTAATAGAGATAATATTGAGGAGTTTAAGAAGAAAGCCTACAATGAAGTAAAGAAAATTCATATCGAACGTTTTCCTTATAACAATTTTTTATACGATGAGTATACTGAATAATATAGTTGTTGCGAGAAATGAAATGACGCAGAAAAGGATGAGAAATAGTTTTTCACTTAGTTAGGAATGATAGATGGTTTATTCTTCTTCTTCTTTAAAATCAAAATCATCAATAATTCCTAGGTGTTTTGCTCTTCTTTTCCAGCTTTTCCGAGCCAAAGCTTGCAAGTCTTCAATAGTATCGCTTTCGTCCATTATTTCTAGCCCTAGTAAGGTTTCAATCATGTCTTCTTGCGTCACCAATCCGCTTACAGAGCCGTATTCATCTACCACCAAAGCTATATGTTCTCGTTGTTCAATTAATTTATCAAATAAATCAGGAATTGGTAAATTTCTTTTGGTAATTAAAATGGGTCTTTTAATTTCTCTTAATTGTTGCTTTCCGTTGCCTTTTATAATCGCTTCTAACAATTGATCCTTTAAAAAATAACCGGTAATATCATCTGGATTTCCTTCGTATAAAGGGATTCTTGAAAAACGCAAATTAGGGTTGTCGTCAAAAAACTCTTGAATCATTTGCGATTCATTAGCAGATTTTAAGACCGTTCTTGGTGTCATAATGTCTTTTACTTCTACTTTTTTAAAGTTTAGTAAGTTTCTAATTACTTTACTTTCAGACTCTTGAAAAACACCTTCTTTTTCTGCAATATCTGTCATGGCAGAAAAGTCTTCTCTACTCAAAACAGATCCATGTCCAGATTTTCCGAACAGTTTTGTAAACAATTGCAATACCCAAAGGATTCCAGTCCATTTAAAGAAAAAGATAAAGAGCGTTAATGTCTTCGTGCTAAATTTTGCTAACTTTTTCCAATGTGTTGCACCAATTGTTTTCGGGATAATTTCAGAAACAATTAAAATAAGAAGCGTCATAATTGTAGATACGATTCCAACAATATTTATTCCAAATAAATCTATTTTATAGGGTAATTGCTCTGCCTGTACACCAACTAAAATAGCACCAACTGTATGTGCAATGGTGTTCAATGTTAATATGGCAATTAATGGTTTGTCAACATCATTTTTTAATTTCTCTAACTGAAAAGCATAGGCTTTTTTTTCTCCTTTCTCTACTTCAATAAATGTTGGAGAAACACTTAGTAAAACAGCTTCTAGTATGGAACATAAAAAGGAAATGAAAATAGAAAGTGAAGCAAATAAAATTAAAAGTGTCATAGCGTTGATTGGTTGGCTACAAGATAGTAAAAAGAATGAATTCCCTGATGTTAATAGGGGGAATAATTGTGAGCTTGTAAGGGTTTCTTTTGTGTAATTATATTGTTTTATGGTTTAGTAATGGGGCAATTGCATAGCTTTTTTACTAGATGTATAATTTAATTTTACATCTCAAAACAATTACAAGGCGAAACTCCGAAAAGCCTTTTTAATAGAGTAGGATTTAAATTTATTTATTATGTCTAATGTAAAAAAACAAAGTTTCGATTTAGTGCTTAATGCATTTAACGAAGGAAAAGTAATTAATGAAAATGTAACCTTGGGGCAAATAGCCGAAGTTTCCAAAATGCTTGGTGCAAGTGGTTTTGATGGAGGAGAATTAGCAGCCTGGACTTTTATTAGCCCGAATTTCATTTATACAGGTGATAATGATATGGACCTTGCAAGAGAGATTAAGATCTCAAGACATTAATTTTGTTTGAAAAGCGAGTGTTTTTAATACTCGCTTTTTAATTTTATTTAAATGTATATGAAAACATTTTGCTACATAATAAAAGAAGTGACCAAGCATTTAGGTTTGTTTACGGTTGATAAAGAATTAACAGAAGAGCGTTATAAGAGGTTTGCAGAATTGGCAATTTTATACGGGTATGCAAGAAAATATGCAAAAACACATTGTATACAAGAGTCACAGAGAATAGAAACATTCCTTGTAGAACAGATGAAAATGATTTCAACAGACAGAATTTTTAAAAACTATTATGTGTCTTATCATCTTATATTGCCCTATATAAGTATTAGAAGTTTTTATAAGATAGATCACTTAGAAAGATGTTTAGAAATTATTATTAAAAATAAAATGTTGTCATCTGAAATTCCTCCTCATAGGCAAATGGAATGGAATCATATGATGTTTAAAATGGGGTTACTAGAAGAGATGACTATTCCAAGGTCTAGTATTTTGAATAAAACAATGTATTTGCAATTCTTAAGTAGAGAGCTTACGTATGCCATTACTCACGCATTATTTTATGTGACAGATTTTGGCTTCGAAAAAGAAATGTGTCAAATACCAAATAGTGAAAAATTGCCCTTTGTACTTGGAACTTTAATTGCTAAAGCTGCAGAAGAGAAAGATATTGATTTATTGCTTGAACTAACAATTAATTATGTGTCTCTTAATAAGCAGGCAACGGTAGATTTTGACTTACTTAAAGTTGTTTTAAATACGTTAAATGACACTAATTTCATTGCATTTAATTTAGATGAAGAACAAATGGTGAAAAAATACCACACCTTATTTGTGTTGAATATTCTTTGCATGCAATTGCATGAGTTAACGACAAAAGAGAAACTACTTAACAAAAGTCAAAAAGTAGTGGTAAATAAAATTATTAATTTTTCAGAAACAAAAAACCAAAAAGAGGAGGTGCTTGAGCATAAGTACTTGGATGCTTGGGAGATTATGAAATCTTTTAAAGGGAAAATTTTTGAATTCTCAAAGGTCAGGAGATATTATAAAAATTGGGGCTTTTGTGAAAATTTATCTTCTGAAACAATGCAGCATATAAACCACTTACAAGAGCGTGCAAAAAAAGGAATTGTTTGGGAGAAAGAAAGTGAAAAACTAAATCTGAAACCCAAACAACAACTGAAACTTAATAACCAACTTGTTGAGCTATTGATAAAAGAAAAGAAACAGCTTGCAAAGTGAGTTAATAGAATGTTTTTTCTTAAAATATATAATTAACTCCCAATCCAAAACTAGATGCATTATCATCTATAATGGTGTGTAGGTTTAAATTGGTAGATAAGTATTTGTTAATCTGCATTACAAAACTTAATTGGTAATCAATATCTATATTTTGTGGATTGTCTAAATAGTTAGCATATACATTCAGAATGTTTTCCATAGTAACGTTTTCCATCACAGTAGCCTTATAGTTAATAGAGCCATTAAAACCGAATTCATAACGAGTGTTTTTTCCTAAATCTGTACCATATTGCCCAGAAAACTCATCAGAAACTAGCGTGATTTTAGAAGTAACCGGCGCTAAATTTATTTTAAAATTGTTTGATTTTTTCCAGAACATACCTGGTCCAAAACTTACATATCCAGGTGCTAAAAATGCAGAGGTTTTTACTTTTGGAGTTTGTGTATAATCATATCCATTGGTGAATTGAGTTTTTAAATTTAAAAAGAATGAGTACGACCAATTGCCTTTCGCTTTTTTCCCTACCAAAGAGTTAAATTCAAATCTATCATCTGTTTTTCTGGTTCCGTTTCCTTTTACATTGTTTATTCCGTATCCAAGAATCAATTTATTATCCCAAGTTAAATTCTCATTCGTGTAATTAAAATCATAATTGATTCCTAAATTTCCTGCAACAGTATTATCTCCACCAGAGATCCAGTTAGAGAAAGAAGATTGATTTAGTAGAAAAGAAATGCTTCCCTTTTTCTTCCATTTTGATTTGTTTTCAGTTGGTTTCTCTTGTGCAGTAATTGTTGTTGTACATAGCAGTACAAATAATGTGATGCAAATTCTCTTTATCATTTTTAACTTGTTTTTATGTAAGACAGTAACTTTACTAAAAAGTCACATATTATTTTCTGTGGAATGTGTACTTAACGCTTAGTCCAAATATTTCTTTAAATTGAACTTTGCTTGAAGCATTGTCGTCTATTAAGGTATGTAAAAGAATATCCATGGATAAATATTTATTTACAGGAACAGAAAAACGTACTTGATAATCTATATCTACATTTTGAGCTTTTTGTAAATAATTAGAATACAGTGCGAAGATGTGTTGCATTGTAACATCTTCAAATATTTTAAATTTAAAGTAAGCAGACAGGCTAAAACCTAAAGCTATTTTTGTGTTTTTTCCTGGGTCTACTCCATATTTTCCAGAAAACTCATCTGAAACAAATGTAAATCTAGTAGAAGCTGGAGCAATATTTATTGTTGCATTGTCCGATTTTTTCCATAACATTCCTGGTCCAAAAGATAAATATGCAGGTGAAAAGAAATCTGAAATAGCTACTCTTGGAGTCGGTTTGTAATCATGTCCTCTAGAGAATTGAGTTTTTAAGTTTAAGAAAAAAGAGAAAAACCAATCTTTCTTTGTTTTTTTACCTAACAATGAATTGTACTCAAAACGATCACTAGTTTTTCTAAATCCCTCATCTTTTACATTACTCAATCCATACACAGTAATTATTCTATTATCCCAGTTCCAATCACCACTTTTGTAATTGAAATCGTAATTGATGCCAAAATTTCCAGCAATGGTATTATCTCCACCGGCTTTCCAGTTTGTAAATGTAGATTGGTTGAATAGAAAAGTAAATTGTCCATTTACTTTCCATTTTGGTTTTGCAACAATACTATCTTTCTTTTTTTCTTGAGAAAAAAGGATTGAAGAGATTAGCAAAAAGCAGATAAAAAAGAAGTTTTTCATCACGAACCTTAAAAATTAGCTGCAAAAATAAGGTGAATTAAAAAATTAACAAAATTTATTTCTTGGCTTTATATAAAGGAACTGTAGAACATGCTTCTCCAAACATAACAGTTTTAGCAACTAATTGTATTTTTTGAATTAATTGAGTGTATGCAGTAGGTGGAATTGGTTTGTTTGCACATCCTTTAATTATAACAGGTTTTAGTAAAAAATCGGTTGTATCTAACGCGTTAATAATGTCTGTATAAATTACTGTTTCTAGTAATTCTAAAGTGCCAACAACAGTTTTTTTAGCAAAAGGAACTAGGTTGGAAGTGATTAATAAATAGGCCCAAGACGGAATAATTGCATCGGAAGAACAGCTTAAAGCAACATAACAATCTTGATATTGTTGCCAATCATGATTATGTAGATGCTCTCTAAAATCTTTTTCTTTTAAAATGATCTCGTGAAATAACCAATCTTTAATATCAAGTACTATTCTTTTTCCTTTGGGATAATAATCTTCAAGGTCTACTGTAATCAGCTTACTATTCGCAATTCTATTAATTATTTCTTCTGCCATTTCTTTCAGTTTCAATGTAGTGTAGTTACACAGCTGTAAAAGCACTATTTTTTTGTTTTTCTACCAGCTACCAGCTACCAGCTACCAGCTACCAGCTGCCAGTATTACAGCATTCCTAATTCTAACTTTGCTTCTTCACTCATCATTTCTTGAGTCCAAGTTGGGTCAAATGTAATTTCAACCTCTGCCTTGTTAATTTCTTTTAATGACATTACTTTATCTTCTACCTCTCTTGGTAAAGATTCTGCAACTGGGCAATTTGGTGATGTTAATGTCATTAATATTTTGGCATCATTATTTTCATTAACAAAAACATCATAAATTAATCCCAATTCGTAAATGTCTACAGGAATTTCTGGATCGTAAATGGTTTTAATTACGGTAACTATTTTATCTCCTACTACTTCTAATTCACTATCTGTCATCTTCTTTATTTTTAATTCTAAAAGTATTCTTATTTTGCTTGTAACGCTATGGCGTACATTTTTATTTGTTTTAGCATAGAAACTAGCCCATTAGCTCTTGTTGGACTTAAGTGTTCTTTCAATCCAATTTCATCAATAAATTTCGTGTCTGCTGCTAAGATATCCTTTGCTTTTTGGTCGGAAAAAACACGCAATAATAACGCTACAATCCCTTTTGTTAGTATTGCATCACTATCCGCAGTAAAAACTAAGCTGTCTTCTTTTAACTCCGAGTAAAGCCAAACTTTTGATTGACAGCCTTTTATTAGGTTTTCGTCAAGTTTGTAAGCTGCATCTATTAGAGGTAAAGACTTTCCTAAATCAATAATATATTCATATCGCTCCATCCAATCATCAAACATCGAAAACTCGTCAATAATTTCTTCTTGTATTTCTTTGATAGTCATTTTTTAAACTTATTT
>MAAC01009405.1_pt1 | contig 30300 bp, 38 predicted proteins | sample 1115981 | NCBI WGS metagenome assembly MAAC01 (sample SAMN04961126, study PRJNA320927) | seawater metagenome | isolation source: sample BD02T64 sea water enriched with oil for 64 days | place: USA:Gulf of Mexico | collected 2013-07-27 | reverse complement strand
TAGCTCAAATAAAATCGGTAAATAACAGTACCGGTGATCATGCTAACATTCAATTCGCAGCTCAATAATGTATAACGCTCTTATAAATACAGTTGGGAGTGTTGCCTTGAGGCAAAATGCGGATAAGTTTCCTGTACCGGCCATGTGGAGCCCATTTACTCATAAACCTCATTCGGTTAATAGTGGGGTAAGTGTTGGTTTTGATAGTGTGATGGGTGCTTATGGAGAGTTTAGCGAAACTGTTGTTCTGAGTGGCGATTTTAGAATAAAATTAATAGCTAAAGTCGGAGTTATCGGTTTTTTACCTGTACTTGGTTTAAGTAACCAAAGCGGTATGTTCATCGCCTTTGAAAGTGGGAAAAAGATTTTCATACGTATTAACGGGGTAGAATATAATTTCCTAACAACCTATTCATTCATTGTTAATAAAGTGGTCATATGCCGGAAAGGAACAGATTTAATAATGTTCCTCAATAAGGATAATCCAATAGTTTTAAATTCAGTTATTACAGATGATGTGATGCTTGACCAAGTTATGAGAAGAACTAACTGGGGGAGCAGTACAACCGGTGATTTATATGCTGTAGAATTCGATGCAGACAATCTACCAGCACCCATAAATTTCAACTCATTAAATGCCACCGCTACCACTTGGTATAGTAGCAATTATGCAAATGATGGTGTATCCATAGCTTTGAATGGTGTCTCTAGGACTTTTGGAAGCCCTTATGGGGAGCAGAGTTATGAATGGGGATGGAATGAATATGATTGTTTTGGAGGAAATGAATTAATTACATTTCCTACTGAAACATTAGTTGGTGATTTTAGTATTCCAATAAGCGGGATTGTATTCGAGTATAGTGGAGCAGGTGTTGAGTCAGCTTTATTTTCAGGGAGTGGGAACGATTTTTTAATCTGGTATAATATAATTTCCGTAAAAGCATTAAGAATAAGGATAAACGGGCAGATAGAGGATTTCTCTACAATTAAAGCCCCTAAAGTTGGAGAGCCATTCGATTTAATTGTATCGAGAGTTGGAACACAAGTAACCGCAACCAATAATGGAGTAAGTGAAACTATTACAATGACTAGTGATGATTGGCCTATCGAACGAATAGGGAGAAGAGGCAGTTCAATCAATACAGCATTCGTAGGTATCATTACTGATTCAAAAATAGGCCAACAACGTAACACTTTTAATATGTGGGGTAACGGCACTAAAGAAGGAATATTTGATAAACAAATTATCACAGGAGAAAGTCCATCTGCAACTCAGGATCTATTCGGGATCGATATCTCCAGACCCGCATTTCCCAATACATACAATTCAAGCGCAGTTAATGAAAACTATATACAAGTTGAGGATGTAGCCAATAGTGTTATTGATACCAGTGGAGAATTGACATTCGGGTTCCTGGTTAAATGGGATGCAGTGGAAATATGGCGAACAATCGTATTTGGAGATAATTTTTCAGTACAAATCCGTAGAGGCACCACCATTAGAGCGATAATAAATGGAGTGATTTTTAATTTCACTGTGAATGTACCGGTCAATACTTGGCGAAACTATTGGTTGACAATTAATGCTATGGGTAATTATTCTATTTTCATGGACAGTGATTCAGGTCCAATTGAACTAAAGCAAACCCTCAATGGCACTCCAATCAATGCGTCTTCCCTACCCATGCGCCTTTTGAACACCACTAATCTCAATGATCCAAGTGAAGGACATGTATGCATTATTGGCTTCTTTAATAAAGCACTCTCCATAAATGAGATGGAAAAGCTAAAAAAATACACGCTTAAAAAATTAGGGATATGAAAACAACCACCAGTTTTATAGTGATTAAGGATGTGGATCTAGGTCAGTTAATACCAGCCCCTTTTTGTAGGGCTGATGGTTATTATGTGATGGCTAATGAGGAAGAGACTATGCAGCCCATTACTTGGCAAGCCCTCCTTGACAATTACCACCAGGAGCATGGAGGACCTATGGCTTTTACTGTCAATGAAACTCCCGTGCATTTGATGAAATGGGAATTATCGCCCTGTAAAGGAGATTATTCCTACACCGCTGCATTTGCATACGGACAAGGAATGACTGCCCCTTTTGGGTTGGTGATGAACTACAAAGAGGCAAAATCATTTATTGAGCAATATCAAAACGAAGAAGAATGAATCCATACATTTTAAAATATATAGGCCAGATTTTAGCCTCATTCACAATAATACTGGCTGTTTCGGGCTTTAAACTGGCTGCCACAGTTGATAAACAAACCATTGAAATTGAAAGCTTGAAAGCTCAGGTGATGAATGTGGAGTTGATCAATGAAAAGTTTTTGAATGTGAACAAAAATTTTGATGACATTAAAAGCGCAGCCTCCAAAAGGGATGAAAAACTAGATAGAATTTTAGAAAAACTATAGGTATGAGAGATTTAATAATTACAAGATCATTTGCAAATTCCAAACAAACTTTAGGGCAAGCTCATGTTATTGAGTGCGAACGCTCCATTTTTAGTTGTGACACTTTGGAGCTGCCTGATTTAAATAATCAAGTAAGAATAAGTAGAATTCCGGAGGGGGTGTATTGTGTGAAAAAAAGAACTTCTAACAAGTTTGGACTTCATTTTCATATTACGGGTGTAAAAGGAAGAACTTACATTTTGATACACAAAGGAAACTACCATTCTCAAATATTGGGTTGTGTGCTTGTGGGATTATCTCATAAAGAAATAAATGGTGATGGGTATATGGATGTGGTAAGTTCTGGGAGAGCTTTAGATAAGTTACTTGATTTAATGCCTGATGAATTTACTTTAACAATTAGATAGTTATGGGATTACTTGGTAAAATAACAAGTCCAGTAAAGTTAATTGAGCAGGCTACTAAAGCTCTGGATAAAATGACAGATGGGCAGGGGGAAAAGGCTGACCGTTTTATTGATTTGCTAGCTGCATATGAACCGTTTAAAATTGCTCAAAGGGTTCTCGCATTTATGGTTATTGGCACTTATGTATTTATACATATTGTTACCACATTGATTTACCTAGCAGTAATTGTGAAAAATTTATTTTGGGGCACTAATCTTGATCCATCTCCATTATACGAGGTTTATAAGTGGAACAATGAAAATTTACTTTATCCCTCACTAATTATTCTGACATTTTATTTTTCTGGAGGGGTAATAAACGGAGCAATTAAAAGACTTTCGAATAAAACGTTATCCCCTAGCAAATAGCCTGTCCTTTTTTGAGGTGTACCCCTAAAATATGTTTGGGGTATGAATAATTTCTCTCTATTATCAAGCATTGTAAGTGGGCCTTGGGCCATTGAACCCATTTTTGCTCAAGGGTATTTACCCCTGGTAGATTCTTTACTTAGAGGAACTCCATTTAGTGCTGAAAAAGGGGTGGAAACAGAGTACATCCCTACCCTAAAAGGATCCTCCAATTATGGCAGATCAAGTGCAAATGATTCGGATGAAAAATTTGTTCAGGTAATACCGGTAAAAGGTGTCATTACCAAGAATGATCAGTATTGTGGCCCATCCGGAACGGAAACCTTATCCAGAAGAATCAAATCAGCCGCAAACAACCCTCAAGTAGCAGGAATTATACTGGATTTTGATACTGGAGGTGGTGAGGGAATGGCTTGCCAATTGCCCGTTCAAACCATTGAAGAAGTTAGAGAAAAAATTCCTGTGGTTGCCAATGTAGGAAATGGAATTTGTGCTAGTGCAGGCTACTACATTGCTAGTGCTTGTGATGAGATTTATGCTTCTTTTCCTAATGATGGTATTGGCTCTATTGGCACCTTCATGACCCTTGCAGATATGAAGGGGTATTATGAATCCAAGGGGTTGAATATTATGGAGGTTTATGCTTCCAAATCCAGTAACAAGAACCTCCCCTATTTAGAAGCTTTGAAAGGGAATACGGATCTTTTGAAAAAGGAAGTATTGGATCCATTTAACCAGGAGTTTTTGGACACCGTAATGAAACACAGAGGGCTTGATGCCTCAAGTATTGCTCATACCGGAAAAATGTTTAGAGCAGCTGAAGCTCAGAGTGAAGGCTTGATTGATGGAATTAAAAAGGAAAGTGAAATCATTTCGAGAGTATTTGATTTAGCCGAAAACCCTGAATTGAATTTGCGTAATGAACGCAAAGAAGAGGTGACTTCCTCCACTACTCCAACCCCACCCAAAATGGAAAACCCAATCACGAAAATCACGAATTTATTTAAATCAAAAACAACAATAGAGATGGACATTACCAAAATGAAATCCAAACTCTCAGCTGCAGGTGATGAGCCCATTGCTCTAAGTGCTGCTGAAAGTGCTTCATTGGCTTCTTTTTTAGAGGCTAGTGAAAAAGAAGGTGAGGTATTTACTCAAGCAGAATTAGACATTGCTGTGAGTACTGCTGTAACCGCTTCGGATGCAAAAAAGGATGAAGAAATTCTGACTTTGACAACTGCAAACGAAACATTAACCACTCAAGTAGCCACCTTGAAAAGGAAGCCTGCTGCTGAGACAAATTCGCCTGCAGGGGAGAATGTGCAAAGTGAAGAGGTTGAAGAGGATTTTCAAACCTCAGGGGATCAAGAAGCAAAAGAATTAAGAACCGCATACAATATTTAACAGATGAGTGAAGATGTAAAACCAGATGTTCAGCAAATTACTGGATACTTAGGGAAGAGCTTTAGAGCTTTAATTGGTAGAGTGTTTGTGACTAGTGACATTACAAAAACAATGACACCTGTTCCAAATTTAAAGGTAACGAGACCAATTCGAACAGTCGAAATTACAGGAGGATTAAGACAGTTGAATACGGCTATTGAAACTCCAAAAGGAAGAAGAAAATTCGGACAAAGAGAATTGGTTCCGAGAGGAGGAATGAAAATTCTTCGCGTTATTCCTGAAGAATATAGAGATACTTACTTAGCTGAACAGTTAAACGAAGATTCTAAAGATATTTCGGAAGCTGCCTTTATTTGGGGACAAGAGTTTGGAAAAGTTCAGGAGGAATATGTAACTGCTTTTTACAATGGGAAATATGTTGTTCCTCAAGAATTTAATGCTGCAGATACTCATTCTGTAGATGATTACAGGTTGTTTAAAGAGGTAATGTTCAAGTGTATTTCTGCTGCATCAGCAGGACAAACGCCTGAAACCAATCCTGAGAAGTGGATAGACGTAGATGCTAATGTGATTTTGGATGGTCCTGGAACTGTACTTGCTGAAGAAATTACTGATGGTCAATTAATTCCAATAGCAACAGGAGCAATAACGGAATCGAATTCGGTGGCTAAACATAAAGAAATGTGGAAGGCTCTACCAGAAGAGCAAAGAAATACCGGTAAGTACATTATCTATGAGTCCTATGATCAGTTCGAAAACTATCAAAGCAACTATAATGCTCTGTATGGAACGGGTAAAGGCATCCCCGGCTCTGACTTAGACACTACCAAGGCAATAACGGTAAAGGGTACAGCAGGTAGATTGAAAATCCAACCTTGTAAATGGATGGGCACTTCTAATAGGTTAATTATGACTCCACAAACCAACATGTTCTTTGGCTTCAATAACAGTCCAGAGCATGCAGAACTTGGGAAAATCATTGAAAAACATCATGGTTTCGAGGTATCTATTAAGCACATGAGTGCTTTCAACTTTGGTGATCTTGGTGTGTTATATGTAAACGATCAAGATTAAATAATTTTAATGGAGGGGGTTGTTCAACTAAAACCAGAGGATGAAGAAACCCCCTCTCTTTTTTAGACCAAGAAATTATGGCAACAAGAACAAGAAAGGAATTAGAAGACAGACTCAAGGAGTTGAAATCTAACATAGTGGTAAAAGAAGACCACAACAATGCGGACTTAGAAATTTTCATTGCTTTTGAAGAGCAAAAATTAGAGTTAGCCAAACCCGTAGCTTCATTACCTGCAGATTTAAAAACCATGGAGAACCTTACCTCTACGGTAAAGAAACAAACTGAAGATATTGAAGATCTTAATGCTTTATTAGCTACTGCAGAAGCAAGGAAGGGCGGAAAATCCTCAAATCCAGTGGGTAAATTCAAAAAGAAAACCTACGAAATCCTTTACCCTAAGTTAAGAATAGGTGACAAGGTGGTATCTGCTCAAGAAATTGCGGATGATCAGGTATTGCTTGGGGGATTAGTTAATTCTGGCAGCTCTGCTGTTAGAGAAGTTGAACAATAAAAATCGTTAAAATGAAATTAAAACATTTAGACACGAAACCAATTAACAACTCTGGTGGGAGTGCTGCATTCGTTTATTTCGCTACGGTGGCAAGTATATTAAGTGGCGGAATTCCAGTGGATACCACTGGCACACCAACTCATACCGTTACCGACATTGCCGCTAGAAATAGTTTAACCACCCCCGCATCTGGGGCTACCTGTTTAGTGGAAAGTGAGGGTCTCTGGTATGAATTTGTAGGCTCGGCTTGGGAACGTGCTTCTCCAGTAATCAATAATCACCCTTTTGTATTTGATTCAGGAGTAGGTTTTTTCAAAATTGGCACTTCTGCAGACAAAGCAGGTTTTGAATTTGAAGTACCTACTGAGGATGATGTAACGGGTAAATACTTAAAACCAATTTTTGCAGTACCTGGGCATGGGGTTAATCAATTAGAATTTGAAAAATTAGTGACAACTAGTCCTGGTGTTATGATCTTGATTTCAAATGATGGTGAAAAATTCCAGTACGGCTCTGTTGACAATCCTGTTACTGTAAAAGTAAAGGAGTTGAATGAAGGTCAAAAAGCCATGGATTGGAAAGGTATTGTTTATGAAGTATCCGCAGCCCAAAGCTCAAAGGTTCATTATATGGCTGACATCTCTGAAAACGATTAATCATGGCAGAAAAAACAAATAAAGAGGTATCAGCTCCAGGAGCCAAAACCTCACCAAAATCTATTGTGTGGACTTGTAACAACAAAATGTTGTTTAAGGGTGAATCAGGAACAATTGATTTAAGAAAAGCGAGTCAAAAAAAACTCGGGATTTTGAAGAATAAGTACCCACAACATTTTAAGGCGTAGTATTAGTTGGGTTAGTTAGGTTAAAAGCCACTGCAATTGCAGTGGCTTTTTTGTTGTCCTTTCTATTTTTTATGCAATTGCAGTTATTTGACTCATGGCAATTGCAGATATAGAAAGGTGGTTAAATGGCAGCAAAGATTTTGCCACCGGTAAAACCATGTATTTACATTATGGGAAAGATGAGACTTTCAGAAAGCAATTGGGATTAGCTGAAACTTCCTTTTTAAAACGGAAGCTTATCACTCATTTGAGAGCCTTAAATGAAGAAGCAAAGGAAATACTCTTAACCAAGTCAATACTCTCTCAAAAGGCCGCATTACCCCCAAAGGATTTACCTGAGTTTATTCCACCTAAGAATTATAAAAGACCCACTTACAATCGAAGTGATTTATCTCCATTTGTACAAACACGGGATGATTTACGAAAATCCAAGTGGGCGCAATTGAATGAATATAGAAAAATGCTTAACAGGCATGCGGAAACGAAAGAGGAACTGGAAAAGAATATTCAGCTCATCAAGAAAATTAAACAGCTAGATAAAGAGTTGGATTTGTTATGGGATGAAATCAATTACTACCAAGCGACCGGTGAAGAACTACTTCAGGAAAATGAAGTAAATCTTCCACTTCACGAATTGGTAAAGAAACGGAACAACATTAGATCCTATGTTTCTAGATACAAGGACAACCCAGACCAAAAGAGCAAATACAGTAAATATCAAAATGAATTAATCAGATTGGAGGGCCTTCTAAATGCTAATTAGCGCAAAAAACCATAGGGTAAAAGAATTGCAAAAGGTGGATGAAAATCAACCCCACGCATTTAAAATCAAGGGTAAAAACAGATTTAGCCTGGGCGCACAAAAGGTTTCACTTACGGAACTCATAGGTCCTATTTGCAAGGGTGATATTATCCATATTCCATCTATGGGTAATTGGAGTTTGGTGGATATGATTGAATACATCATTGAACAAATAGGATCCTCGGAGGTTCATCTAACCAGCTGGGCAGTATCCGAAAAATCAGTGGTCACATTATTGAATTTACGAAACCAAGGCTTAATCAGTTCTTTGCATTGTTTATTTGACACAAGACTACCAAGTCAATCCACTGCAGCATGGCAATTATGTGATGCAAATATTGAATCTCTTAAGCTCACAAAGATTCATGCTAAAGTGGTAGCCTTGAAAAGCGAAACGCATGCCGTTTGTATAGTTACCACAGCAAACCTCACTGAAAACCCAAGAATTGAAAGGTATGTGATTACCGAAAGTGATTCCCTTTATGAGTATGAAATGGATTGGATCATTCGATCTATAAATAATGCAAAACCCTTCAAGGCATGATCTGGACAAACGAAATGCTTTCTGAAGTAGAAGAATGGGCAAAACATGGGTTTACCATAACTGAAATTGCACTTGCTTTAGATTTGGACGAAGACCAACTTCAAACCGAGTTTTTAGCCCAGTCTGATTTCTTTAAAGCCTATAAAAAAGGCCAACTTACTTCGGCTCTTGATATGCGCAAAAGTGTTTTTGATTTAGCAGGAAAGGGGCATTCGGATTCTCAAAAAAGAGCTCAGACCTACCTAAACAAACAAAAATCTATTGATGGCTAAAGAAATGACCATACTGGATAAAGCGACCAATAGGGAAAAGCTAATTTCTATACTTCAAAATGAAGATGGACCAGATAATATTCAGTGCCCCAAACTAAGAGAAAAGTTTGATCGCATAATGTATGTAGACCAAATGAACAGGAGGTACAAGAGTCCATCCAAGGTTTGGGCAATGCAAAAACACAGATTTGGAATTTCTAATTCTTCAGCAAAAAGAGACTATTATGAAATGATGCAAATCATGGGCAACATTAAAAACTTCTCTAAAGAATATGAAAGGGATTTGATGTTGAACTGGATCAAAGAAATGATGGTCAGAGCAGATGCCCAAGATGATTTCAAAAACTTCAATGCATTGCAGAAAACATACTTTTTGTATGGACAGTTTGACAAAGAAGATGTGGATTTGCCACAGCAAAATATTGAACCCCATAATATGGAATTAACCTCCGACATTACCATTTTAGGACTGGAGCCTATTCCAAATCTGGAAGCGAAACGGAAAGCTCTAATGGCTAAACGTAAAAAAACTTCCATGAAAGCTGAAGATGTAGAATATACAGAAGTTGAAGATGGAAACTAAAAGACTACATTTAAACTCCTCACAGATTGAAGCGGCTTTAATCGATCCAAATATTGGCATATATATATGGTCAAGGGGAGATGGTAAAACCCAAGGGCTATTGGCAAGAAAGGTGATAAAAAGGGTTTTTTCTATGCCTCGATCTATGGGGGTTATTTGTCAACCCACTTTTGAAGGAATGCTAACCAATACCCTTCCTTCTTTAATCAGAGGACTAGAAAATTACGGGTATTTCAAAGATGTTCATTATGTAATTGGGAAAAGGCCCGACCCCAAGTGGAAAATTAAAGGGCTATGGCAAGACCCCTATCAACCCATTTTAAAACCAGAACACTTCATTCATTGGTTCAATGGTACCGCCATTGTTTTGGTGAGTTTTAATCGAGGAAATTCAGCCAATGGGCTTAGTGTGGACTGGATAATAAATGATGAAGCAAAATTTACCATAGGTAAAATTAAAGACCGGTTTGACAATGAATTAATCCCCGCCATGAGGGGCAATCGGCAACACTTTGAAGGCTTAAGCGATTACCAAAGCATTATATTTTCAACCGACCAACCAAACACCAAACAAGCCCAATGGTTATTTGACTATGAGAAACTGGTTAACCAGGATCAGATTGATGTAATTCTAGGGTTGCAATATGAAATTGCATGCGTAAGAACCAGTTTAAAAACTGCAAATGATTCTCAAATAAAGCATTTGCTCCAAAAATTAAAAAGACACCAATTTCATATAAATGAGGCTCGATTAGGATCCGTGTTTTTTCATGAACCAAAGCCATTGGCCAACCTTGAAATTCTAGGAGAAGAAACGTACAAGAGATGGCGTAGGGTATTACCAGAACACATTTACAGAAGCTCTATTCTTAATGAGCGTGTGAATACCGTAGATGAACCATTCTATCCCAATTTGGATGATGATATACATGTCATTAACTATTCGGATCCACTACTGGATAACATGGCTTTTGAAAGCAATTTTACCTTAGATGAGAAATCAAGGAATAGCTCTTTACATGACTCGGACATTTCAAAGGATAGAGCCTTAGATATTGCCCTTGATTGGGGGGATAGAATAAATGTGCTGGTAGTTGGACAAGAATGGATGAACTCCTACCATGTTAGCAATGCCATGTTTGTAAAGAAGCCTGCGAGGGTACAAGATCTAATTCAACAATTCTGTGATTACTACAAACATCATAAAGACAAACACGTGAACCTACCCTATGATCAAACGGCCTATTTTGGCGTAGGATTTTCTTATGACACCTATCTATCTGAAGTGATTAGAGTATTACATAAAAATGGATGGACTGTCAACAGAGTAAATATTGGAGCGGCTAAGACGCACGAATACCGGTATTTACTTTGGGATTCAATTTTGACTGAAAGTGACTCAAGATTACCAAAATGGAGATTTAATGGCCATAACTGCCAATACTTACTGACTTCAATGCATGGAGCACCTACAAAGCAAGGACGAAAAGGTTTTGAGAAGGATAAATCTTCAGAACGAGCCACCACACCTCAAGAAGAGGCCACTCATTTTTCCGATGCTATTGATACTCTTGTTGTTTATAAACACGGAACAGTAATTACTTCTGAAAACTCTTTTGAATCACACCTATTTACTACCCATTAACGAAATAATGTGCCACTTACTCCTTGAAAACGGAGTCAAGCCGCACAACATTTCTACGCCTATCAAATACCCTAGCACTATTTTTTTCATTCCTTACAAAATATCCAACTATACAACCAAGTATACTGAATACTGTACACACTAATGTTAACTCTAAATGGGAAAAGAGGTCTTTAAACTTTCATTCCGTTCATGCACATTCCAGCGCACTGGAATAAGCATTCTCTTCATTCAAGATTAAAACCTCTATCAAAGGATTTTTGCAGCGCCCTTGAAACTAAGGGGCAGCAAAAGGACTGGTTGGTGTGCAGGCTGCATCTAATTCCTGGGGGAAAGCCTACACACAGGGGCAAAGTCAATCATATAACGCAAATGTAAAACGGTTACAATTGCAAAACAGCACAGGGTACAGTCGTGCTCAATCCTGAGAGGATGCCCTTTTTGAACCAAAAAGAGCAGTAAAAAACACCCTTAAATGGCTGTTAATTAAATAATTGGAGAATTTCAAAAAGTTTTTTTTGAACCAACAGAGACTATTTAACGAATAAATAGAGCCTAATAATTACATACATCACTGATAGCCAGCGCTTTAATTTGTGTAATACGTTAAAAAAGTGTATCTTAGAGGTATAATAAAAACATCTAAAACTGCAGTTTCAGCAGGATAAAAACAGAAATAAAACGTTATGGATGCAAGTGAAAAACGTGCTGAATTGTGTAGGCTATCCGCCAGAGCAAAGGAAATAAGAAGCACAAAGGCAAACAAAGCCAAAACGCCCGAAGAGGCCGCATATTGGCAGGGTAAAACCCTAAATTCAATCATCATTGATAATTTCTACAAGGATGAAAACAACCAAATTTTTAAAACCTTTAAAGAGTGGAAATCTGAGGATTTGCAAGTAAAAAAAGGCCAAAAGGGCTTTGTTGTTTGGGGGCGAAAAATGAAAGCTACGGATAAAACTGAAGCCAAGAAAACAGGAAATTCAGAAGACGAAAAGTCTTTCAAATTTTTCCCAATCTCCCATGTATTTAGTAATAACCAAGTAGAACCTATTAAAACCCCAGAATTATGTCAGTAGAAAAAAACACAACAGCCAAAAACGGAAAATCAAATCTTAAAAAAGTAACCGAAGAAGCACAAAAACAAAGTGCTGTTGAAAAGGTAATTGAGAAGTTTGAGAAAATGACCAAATTAACCAAAGACAGAAAATTTTTTCAATACAAATTACAGATGCTGGACAAGCAATTAATTGCTATTGATGAAGCGGACACAAATTTGTTTGAAAGTGAGGACCGAGGTTTGCGCCTAGAGTTTTCCGAAGGGTACAGCGGAAATATGATAAAAATTTCAAATGAGTTTGTAATACGTGCCTTTATCCAGTTTATTACCGAGCAAATGACCCTGAAAATAGATGAAATTGACTCTGAATTAATAAAAGCGTAAATTTGCAATAACAAAAAGTCCTACCGTTGAAGCGGTAGGACTTTAAAAGTATCACAGAGAGCTGTAACTCTCTGCGGCAAATTTTGTTTCCTCCCTATGGTCGGAAAGCAAAATTTGATAGTCTGAGGCTTTTGGCCTCACCCTCTAAGGGCTCTCTACTGAGAGCCCTTCCTCTTTCTAAACATCATCACCCAAATGGAGATAATGCTGCTGATATAGAAAAGTGCCTGGCACATTTCTAACGCTACATTTAAATAATTACTCATACCCTTTATTATCTCTATCATTCTTTTTGTTTTTTTTACGAACGTATTCCAATTAATATTTGCTAAAGAGAATGCCATAATAACACACAATTATTCCTTTGTCTCCTCATTGTAATAAACGTTTACATAAAAAACTTTATTCATGAATTTCTCTTTACCAAGATAAATCGTGAGATAGCACAAGAATTATAACCTTTGAATTTCTCTCTTAACCGATCTACTGCCCTCATACTCTATTAACGTAGACAATTCAAAACTGTACACAACTTTTATGTGATTGCTTGAATCCTAAATAATAGTGTCCTTTTTCTACCCCTATCCTATCGATAAGTTTGGGTTATGAAAAAATTGAATGTGCCTCAATTGATTGCGTCAAGTGATGCTTTTGAAGCAATGAAAGATCATACCGTGGGGTTTGATATTTCATTCTTTAAAGGGGATGGCCATTTTGTTGAATTAAGCGATTGTGTACGGATCCCTACTCCAAGAAATATAAGTGATAAAAAATATGTGAATGTAGTTGTTAGAGATGGCAGGGTACATCCCTATTTGGTTTACATCAGATTTATTGAAAGGTTTAATGGGAAAAAAGTTTACCAAGGATGAGTGAAAACAAAGAAATATTTGCGATTAGTCATGATTTGACTTTAATGTCGAAAGGGTTTGATCAAGACGTTTCGAAAGCTTCTAATAGTTCTCGAGTAAAAATTGATACTCAGAAAATTCTGAAGGACAAAAGCATTATTCCCTGGGGAGAAAATAATCTGTTTCTGGAGGACTTAATGCAGGAGGCGGCAAAAAGCACAATAATACCCAGTACGCAAGAAAAGATTGCCGCAGCTATTTATGGAGGCGGTGTTGTGGCAGGCAAGTTAACTTGGGATGAAAAGGGCAAGGAAACTTTTAAACCAATACTCGATGAGTCCAAAGAGGGAATCATTATTAGAGAATTTTTTAGGAGATCTAACATTGATACTTATGCCTATGAAGCCGCATTGAATTATGTGTGGTCCCGAAATATTCGCCCTCACATATCCTTAAATAACGATGAGCCCGGGAACAGAAGTATTACCAGTATCAGTAATGAGAATAGTTCCAAGGTAAGATGGGGTGCACCAAAAGGTAATAAATGGAACACGGGAGTAAGTGAGGCTTTTTTACATGGTAAATGGGCAGATATATCCGAAGCAAATCCAGCCATTCCGGTACCCGTTATTGAGGAAGGATTTGACACTGCCACCACTATTAAGAATTTCAAGGAAAACACCTTTATTTTAAAACTAAAGATTCCTGGCATTCTAGGCAGCGAATACTACCCTACCCCTAATTGGTATGGGGCCAAGTTGAGTAAATGGCTAGATGTAAGTTTGAAAATACCCAAGTACAAATCCTATTTAATGGATAATCAAATGAGTATAAAATATCTCATTTACATTGATTTGAGTTATTGGTCTGCTAGATATCCCGACTGGGAGAAAAAGACTCTCCAAGAAAAGAAACTACTACGAAGTGAGGTTCTATCGGAGTTCATAAAGGAATTGAAGGGTACTGAAAAAGGAGGAAGTGCCGTAATGGCCGATATGAAAATTGGCCCCAATGGAGCGACTCAAAAACTTTGGGAAATTGAGGAGATTGGTAAAAAGAGTAAGAATGACAACCAATACATTGAAGACTCACAGGAGGCAAGTAGTCATATTATGTGGGCTTTGGGCGCTGATCCATCGGTGCTAGGAACAGGACCTGGCAAAGGCCTTAGTTCAGGAGGTGGAGGCGACAAACGAGTTGGAGCCAATTTGGAAGTAAGCAAGCTTAGATTCGTTCAAAATTTGATTTTAAAACCCTTGGAATATTGGAGAGATACCAATGACAGTATTCCAGAGTGGGTAGTATTTAGATTTAGAAATACGATTCAATTAACCCTTGATCAAGGGAAGTCACAACAAGAAACCGGATAGATATGCTGATTACAAAAACCAAGGAGATTTTACCATACGAAAAGCTAAACAACTCTTTCAATGTAGAAAAGATTGGAGCCTATATAGAAGCTGCAGAATTAAAATACATCAAACCAATGCTTAGTTCAGATCTGCACTACGATTTGACTATTGCCTATCAAAATAGCATCCGGGAAACCAACCCTGTTGGACTTGAAATTGAATATATCAATTTACTGCATTATGTGAGAAGACCCTTAACGCAATTGGCTTTATCACTGGGGAGCTCTAGCCTTGCTGTGAATGTTACCAGTAATGGAATAAATCGTACAGAAGTGGGCTCCCAGAAAACTGCTTATGGCTACCAAGAGCTAAACTGGAAACGGGATAAAATGAATTTGGGAATGGATTTCTTGGATGAGCTTGGGGAGTATTTGGAGTCTCAAGTTCATGAATTATCCTTTTACGAAGACAGCCCCGAAAGGGTACAAAGGTTAGGCATGTTTGTGAGCACCTCACAGATAATGACTGACCATGTGGGGATAAAGGTGGGTAGATATATCCATACACTTCTGTACCCTCAATTTATTAGAGCTGAAAGAAAGGTTAAACGCATTATTGGAGCTGAAGAGTTTGCCAATTTAAAGGCGAGTTTAGTTAATGGAGACTTCACGGAACAGAATGAGACCGTAGAAATGATACGAGAAGCGGTATCCAACTTGGCTTTGGCTCAAGCAATTCCTTTACTGAGATTGAAAGTGGATGGCCAAGGAATAACCATGATCAACAATGAGAAAACCAAAAGTGTGGAGGTACATAAACCCGTAAAGGACAGCCAATCACTGGAACTCCTTGAAAATCTAACGGCCACAGGCGAAGCTGCTTTGTTAGAACTTCAGGAAATGTATGCGGATGAGGAAGGCTCTGTACTGACAGAACCTTCCTCTTTTACCCAACCCCAAGGAGGATTTATCACATAAATAAAACCAATATCTATGAAAAGGAATAAGGTAAATACAGTACCGGTATATTTTGAAACTCCGGTTAATAGAGCGCAGGTACGAAAGTTAAAAAAGGAGAATGCCAAGAACTTCCCTTTGCTGATGCAAATTGAAGACAATTTCTTGCTTAGCTTGTTTAATGAGGAGTGTAAAGAAAGCTATGCTTTTTTATATCAAACCCATTTGGAGGTATATCAAAAGATGTTGGGATGGATGAAGGGAAACAAAATGTTCAAGCTGAGTATTCCCAATGACCACTATTTTGAAGAGAAATTTTATCCCGTAGAAACCTTTGCTTCATGAGTTACCGAAAATTAAAATGGATGGTGATATTGGCCGTACTATTCGTAATTGGTTTGACTTCCTCTTTTGTTGGAGATTTAACTTATAAGTTAATTATGATGGCCGTGGCATTTGTAGGGCTCATTTACTCAGGATGGAAGTTTTTGGAAGTGATGTTGGATGAGATCATTGGAGGTGTTCATGATTGAAATAAAAATCCAGATACAAGGTGAGAATGCGAAAACTCACACTTTACAAGTACCAGAAAAATGGAGCGAAATGGCCCCAAAACAAGTAGAAAGTGTTGCTTCTTATTTGTATGGATTTATTCAAAACAGAAAAGAATCGCAACAAATAATGTTGATTGATTTACTTGGATTGGATGGTAAAGATTTGACAGATGTGATGGATTTACTTACCGATCCGGAACAGGAGGTAAGTGTTCTGGATTTGTACCCATATTTGGATTGGGTAACCAAAGAAATTGCATTTGATCAAGATTTGTATTTGGTGAATTACCCTTACAAAAGGATTGGTGAAGGATATGCCAATATAGAGTTGAAACAGTACTTTTTTATTGAACATCTGTACCTCACGTACCGCAAGGAAAGGACGGAAAGAAATTTGGCTATGTTATTGGCTGCAGTATACCCGAAGATTGAATTTGATAATGAAAAAATTGAAGCTGATGCTTTGCAAATTCAAGGTTGGCCAACCGAAAAACAAAAGGCCTTGCTATTGAATTATTACGGACAAAGAAACCAGTTCGTCATGGATTACGAAATAATTTTTCCTAAACAAAAGGAAAAGGATGATGGAACTAAGGAGAAACAAGAAGAACCAAATCATTTTGATACATATCTGGAAATTCTGTTTGAATTACCAAACGAGAAATTTGGAGATGTAAACCAGTTAGCAAAAACACCAATAACCCTTGTGTTTAACTACTTCGAATCAATTAAGAAAAAAACTGCAAAACCTGTTTAATTATGGATTACAAAGAAATTGAAAATTACTTTTTGAGCTTAGGCAAAGGACTAAAAAAGGTGGCGAAAACTTGTGATACATGGGCCGAATTCATGGAATTGAAGGCTGATTTGCCGGGACTAACCTTTATGCTTGAAGATATGGATTGGAAACCTGCAGGATTAGGAAGTACAAGCAGAAAAGATGTGCCTATATATTTTCAATTGTGGCTCCCCCTTGTAGACCACCTGGATGCGAAGGAAGTAATTGCAGCCAAAGAATTACTCATGGAATGTACTGACCAAATAACAGCCAGACTTATTTATGACCAATCGGATCCTTCAAGTGAGGACCATGGGTTGATAAAAGGATTGGACTTGGACAGTATTGACTTTCAGTTTTGGAGTGATGCGGAGGACCTATATAAACTCGGAGTGAGAGGTCAGGTTGAAGGGAGTTTTTTAATGAATTTCGAAATAAATGAAGATCTATGGACATTATAAAACAACCTAACCAATTAGTACTGGCACATAACCAAGTACCCATGATTATTGATGTGGATGATGTGATTACACCAGGAACAAAAGCAATTGCAAGTTTATTGGTGAATGATACCGGAATAGTGGGACAGGAATTGGTGTTTGAGTTTGGTGAAAGAAAGGTTGTTTTAGTGGTAAAAGACGCCAATTCAGCCGCCTTAGACCCATTGGGAAGTATACCGGTAAAGGGAAGTAATGACACCCTTCATTATAGAAACATCATTTGGCTCATTCTGAAAAACCACCCTGTTTTGAGTAGTTTTTTTGAAATCACTTTCAGTGGACAGATTCTTCTTACCGCAAGAAACACGGGGGAAGAATGGAATATTGTGAGCAGAGCTGCAGGAATTGATCCTGATGGAAATGTGGATGCTAACTACCACTGGAGAGCATTAGGACAAAACACCACCGGCACGGATGACACCATAGTAAATACAACGGTAGAAATGGAATTATTGGTAGAGGGAATTATGGCTTCAGGCAATTTCTCACCTATTGTATCCTTGCCAGGGGTAGCAGATAAACTGAGCCAGATCAAATGGGATTTGAGCGGGAATATTCGAGCCTTATTTAACACCCAATTTTTACCCGAATTACAGGGAAATGATGTGCGAGTGATTTATGATATCACCCGAAGGTTTAGAATATTTTTTAGCGGAATTGGATCCATAACAGGACAACCCAACTATTACACGGCCATAAATACGGGTGTAAAAAAAGAGGATTTTGCCAAGTTTTCTGATTTCGAAAGTGAGGTTTTAAAGGATGGTTTTTTGAGCTGGAGGACTTCTGAAAGAATGGTGACACGAGAACAACCGGAGTGGCTTTACTTCCTTCAAAATGTGGATCGCTATGAGAATTGGAATGGGAGTTTTGATGCACTAGAGCTGAATGTGAAAGTATATTTTGATAATGATACCGATTTGATTTTCAAACCACAAAAGGATGTGATTTGCCAAAAATATGGGGTGTTAGAATTCCCTACTGGGTTTGAAGCTTTAAACCTCGCAGATTTGGAAACCTCAGACACGATCACTCATTATGAATGTTGGGTTGTACATAACAAGGATGAGGAAAATCAGGATCCGATCATTTTTGAAGATGTGACCCAAAAGATGACTTATACCTTGGTGGATGAGGATTATTTGGATACTTATCTGGTATACAGAAATAGCTTTAATGTATTAGAAACAACACGAGTGGTATCGATTAAAACAAAGAAATTAGATACCGTAAAGAAAAAAATACGGAAGGTTTTGCAGGATGGATATGAAACGAGTGATGGGGAGCTGGAGTTTTATTCTTCTATGTATTCTGAAAGTTTTGATTTGACTCTTACAGCAAGCAATGCCAGAGATCATGATGCATTAAAGGAAGTATTGTTGAGTACAGATTCATTTATCAAAATTGGGGATCATTTGGTAAAAGTGCTCGTTAAACAAGGGAGTTTCAATGATGGTGGAGATGATAATTTTGAATACTTGATACCTATTAGCCTCAGCTTTGCCAATTTCAACTCCAAATTTTCGGCACTATGATTACGCTAGAAATTAATGGACAGGAGATCCAATTGCCCACCGATTTTAAACTCACCCGGGTTTTTGAAGGGGCATATTATAGCGGGAAAAACATTGCAGTTCCAAGAACTTATGGGATAAGTTTTGAACCTACCCCATCCAACATTCTAGCCATGGAGTTTGCGAATGATTTGCGGGTGAAGGAACGGAAAAAGCATTACTCATCCATAGTGAAAAGGAGTGGTTCTGTGATAATGAGAGGCAATTATGTGAGTGATACCATTGATGATTTGTTTTCGGGAACCATTGTTGGTACACGGTTTTTGGAATTGATTGAAAAAAAGAATTTACAGGATTTCTTTTTTGCTCCTGAATTGGTAATGGGAACCACCAGCCAAGAGGTTGCCAACTATGCATTGGAATATCATCCGGATGCAAACATTGGGTTTCCGGAGGTAGAAATGGAAGATTATTATGGCAGTGGTAACCCTGATTTTTACGGGGTAGTTAATTTCAGAGTAGATAGTGAGAGTGGCTTGGTGAATGAAATGAATTATGTGACCGAGGACATGGACAATCGATATAGTTTACTTCCTGCATTTAATTTGCTTTGGGTACTGAAATGTGTGATCACTGAATTAGGGTACACGCCAAAAGGGGATTTTTTTACCAAGCCCAATTTGGATAAACTACTATTGTTTGGGAGTAAGAGCCTGGACAAATTGGGTGGAGAAGGGTTTAAATGTACAGGGAGTTTAACAGGATCCAATACCGGAGACACAGGGTTGATTTATGATAACCGGACTGGGAATGAATGGAACACCAATAGCTACCCAGAAGACCGATATATTACCCCTCACGAGGGAAAATACAGAGCGACTATTCAGTTTGATGGGCAAATGGGCGACCCATTGGCTCATACTGTTCAGTTTTGCAAAGTGCATATACACACGGATTCTGGTATTTTAACAGCTCCATTTAAATTAAATGGAAGTACTCAAAAGTTTATTGAACGAACTTGGGAGTTTAACTGGGACACCATTGGCCATCAAATTTGGTTTAGCATTGAATGGGAAGGGGAAACCACTACCGGAGCAGCTGCAGGTGGTTTTTACACCAATTTAAAGGTAGATATTAAGAATATACAAAGTGAAACATTGAATGTATACCAGAAATCATTAATCTACGCAGACCACATGCCCAACATGTTGGCTTCAAACCTAATAAAGGAATGTAGCCATACCTTTAATTTATCGGTTCGATTTAAAGATGATAAAAAAGAGGTCCACATTAATTTACTGGATGAAAAGCTAAGAAACAATGAGTTTTGGGACATTACCGACAAGGTAATTGCAGAGGATGAAAGATTATATAAATCTTTAACCATACCTGAAGAAGAAGGGGTGGAATTGAAATGGAAAAGCAAGGTAAATGATGAAACCTTTGTAATTGGAGAGGGTGAGAAAAAGGTGAAAATGAATCTTTGCCCGTGTAAACTGATTGATATTGGAAGAGAAATTTGGAAAGACAAATGGAAGGCCAATAGTGAATTGATAGACAGTAAAGGGAATGATGATATTTTACGATTTGCCTACCACTCCACTCATGATGTGCCCATGGATTTGAGTTTAGTACCAAATTCAAACTCCCTATTAGATGAACATTTATTGGAAACACATACCCGATTAGCCAAAGCCACTCCGGTAACCATGAATGTAGATTTTAACACCAATGATTTGGAGGCTTTGGATGTAGATGAAAAATTAATGGTGGATCATAATTTGTTCCTATTAAAAAAACTGACTGTAAACGAAGACAGTGATGGACCAGGTATTAGCAAACTAGAATTGTGGAAATTTTAGGAATTAAATCTATATCTTTGGGGGAAGTTAAACGCTAAACCCTTGCAGTTTCAGCAAGTAAAAAACGGAAATAAATAATGAGTAAAACACCCAAATTCATGGTAGCTACCAACCCAATGGTAGACCCGAAAAAACAATACATTTTACATACTGGTAGCCCCGAGGTTTTGATTAGAGCTGTATTGCTTGATGATATTGATCCGGTTATGAAAGATGATATCAGATTGATGATTCCGGATGGTAAACTGAACCGTGTGAAAGAGACCCGATATGTACTGTATTTTGAAAAGTTCTTTGAGCAAAGTGACAAGGAAAACACCAAAAAACTAAGTGGTCTTATGCGGAGAGCGGAGGATTGGTGGTTTGCATATTTGAGGGAGAAAAATAATAAAATATGATTGAAGAATTCATTTGTTGGCTTGGTGCTGTGAAAATTGAAACTTGGATAGCTATTATAGCCGTAATTGTTTCAATGTTCACTGTGATTATCAGTAATAGAAATGCACGGAAACTTGTGTTAAACGTAAAACTAGAAGAAATGGCCAAGCTGTCTATTGAGTCAGCAGGCTACTATACAGATTTCCACTGGTTCTATACAGACAGTATTAGACACAGAAGAGACATGTCCCAAATAGATCACTATAATAATATGTTAGAAAAAACACATACTCACAGTGAATGGGACCAGATACAATCAGACATTATCCGTTTGGGTATTTTGAACGATGGCTATTTAAGGTCAGGTAAGCTACACTACTTAATTAGTGTAAAAGTTAAATTATATCTAGATGTGTTTCAATACATACAACAAGCACGACAAAGAAACATGCTCCCCTTGCCAAGTATACCAACCCCTCAAGAGAATAGCCAACAACCCATTTCCGAAAAAATAACTGATTTAATAAATATTCACCCTTGGTACAAACGGAGGTGGGATAAGATAATGGTGCTTTTTGGAAAACTCATGAAAAAGATAAAGAACTGAAATAGCCCCAATAAATACGTGAATTATGACTGAGGAAATAACCCATTGGATAACTAATCTTAAACCAGAAACCTATATTGCTTTTTTTGCTGTTGGAGTTTCCTTTTATGCTATAAAAAAGCAGAGTAACGACAAACAAGATGCAATAAAAAGAGAAAAACTGGAGGTTTTACTTGCTAAATTACATTCTGCGATGACTCCATTTCAAGCCAACCTAAATATCATTATGGTAAAAAAAACGGCAAGAGAAGAGTTAAACCCGATAGGCCCCGATTACCCCAGTGAAAAGTTTTGGATCGAACAAAACGATAACATTCTAGAGATGATGAGAATAAACGATGTTTATTCGCCATTTGATATTTGGATTCAAATTGATCAAATAGCAAGGGAGTTAATGTATCTCCACTACTATTCTAAAACTAAGGATGAGTCATATATTTCCGAAATGAAAGATGAACGTTTTTCAAGTAGAGCTGAATTCGTTAGGAAATTGAGACCTGCTATTATAGAATTAAGGGATCACATACGAACTTCAGTTAATAATGTTTGGTGGGCTTCTTTAATAAAAAGGGTAGCTCTAATTACTTCTAAACGTTATTGGCGAAACCGAAAAATAATGTTTAAAAACGTGCTTGATCAAACAGAATTCCCTGACTTGGATAGATAACCCACAAAACAGAGGAGCTGAAATTCAGCCCCTCTTTTCATTTAAATTTCGCCCTTCTTTATTAAATCAGGAGCCTTTTGGAAGGCATAAATCACTTTTTTCGCAGCTATTTTTGGTAGTTTAGAATCTATTGAGAGCTTTGCCTCCTTCAATATTCTAGGAATATAAGTGTTCACCTGCTCTTTAGTAAAACTATCCTTAAAGCTTATTCGCCAAGTTGTTTCTGGAGCGGAAAGCTTGTGCCAGTTTAAATCCTCAAGATATTCATAAAATAATTCTCGGTATTTGTCATCTACTTCAATCAGATCTAGAGTTAATAATGCTTGAATACTCATAATATATTATTGGTTTTAAATTTCATTATTGATCCAAACGAGGAGGAGCCCAAGAGCAAGCATAATTACTCCCATTGCAATGGTTTGGAACAGCCTCCTTATTTGCGTTTTGTATTTTCTTTTTGGCCTTACCAATCTGAATCCTCTTTTTTGACTGCAGAAATATTGAGTTTGATCTTAAGATTGATCATTGACTTTAAGGAATTCATTACAGCGTAGTATTGATCCTCTTTGAGACTACAGGCTTTTTTACCAGGATATATTTCGGAGGGTTTTGGGTATGGGTATTTGCTTGCTTTTGAGCAATAAATGGTACCGGTAACCACCCTCAACTTGTTATCCTTAACCATGTACTTGGTTTCGTATTTGAAATAGGCGTAATAATTCCCGTTTGTAATTTTCTGGATACATATTACTTTGATCACACCAGACTCACTATCTTCAAGTAGGAGTTTATATGGACTACTTACACTGGCAAGAGACTCTTTAACCTTGGCGAAAATTTCTGATTTTGATTGATCCAAAGAATCTGTGATAATATCCCATTTAAAGTTTTCTTGACTTTGAACAAAAAACGGAAGGAGGAAAAGCATTAAAATTACTTTGTTCATGGGAGTATTTTGCGATTGCCTCAAATTTAATACAGAGACATATTGATGAAACAGGTAATTTCACCTGTTTTGAGTTTTAATTTGGAAATTACATTTTTTTAGCTTTAAATTTGTTTCCGGAACATTACACATCTTAGAATAGGGCCTTTCTCAAATTGATTTACGATTTGCCCCTCGAATTAAAGTATCATTATAGGCTCTAAGCTTGTGTTGTGTTCCAACTTTTCTTTGAGGGGCATTTATTATTAAAAACAGTATTGTCATGGAACACAACACAAGCAAAAAGACTACAGCCAAGGGCAGTAGCAATGAGTTAACCACTATTAATGTTAATGATGTAATAGCCAAGCTATTTAGCGTTAACAATGCCAAAGGCTACAAGGCATCTCTATGGACAATGTTTAGCGATACTATTCTGCATGAAGAGTACAATGAACAAATAAAGAGTGATTTAATCCTCACCTTTCAAGAAGTGAGTAGTTTACTAGATCAATTAGAACAGTTTTACTCTAAAAACCAAGCCTAATGGATAATCAGAAAAATGATACTAGCCAAGCAACAGAGAATTTTCCAATACTAGAAAAGGCTTTCAATGAATTTGGCAATAATTATCGCCCGACTAACTCCACTCAAAAAGAGTTGAAAAGCACACACGAAATTCAAACCTTGTTTAATGAATTAACAGGTATGAAAACTAGCCTATTTGAAATTTCTGAAGGACTGGAGAAAATGGGTTACCAATTTAAATTGATTGAGAATGAGTTTTTGTGGATGGTAGAGAAAACTGATGGAACTATTTAATACCATGGCTCATAAAATTGCAAATCAATGTGACTTGCAAGCTTCAGAAGTTATTGAGTTACTGAAAGAAAATGGTATCTCAATTGCTGATATTGATACTATTGCTCAAGAAATAATAACACTGAGCAACAAGCAATTTTCGGTTAATCTAATAAGCAAAGAAATCAAAAAAATAAACCTCCAAACTCAAATGCACCGGTTTGGAGGTTATGCTTAAATTTGGGTAGCAATACTAAAATAGAGACATCTGAATTCTTCTGAAACAGAAGAAATTTGAGTTTATTAATAAAAAGCCTGGTCATAACTGATCAGGCTTTTTATGTCCTTTTTTGACCCTATTGCTATGGCTAGACTTGTATTATGAGTGTATTGCCAGAGATTCAAGCACAGCAACTTATTGCTATTAAAGCCAGAAGTACAAAAAGTAGGTCTGTCAGTTTAATGAAGAAGGCCATTAAAAACGAAAACCTTGTTGAAACCCATAAACTCCAGAAATCGGTAAAGGGAAAGGTGCATTTAGATTATGGTGATGTAGACCGAATTTCCTTTACGCTATTGAGATATGGTTTTATAAAATCGGCAGGAATAAACACACCCTATCAAATACACTCTGGGCAAACCATGCCTGCACAACCCGCTACAAACTGGATAGGAAAAGCCCTGGACAAACCTACCAAAGATCTTGCGGATTTTGTTGCAGGAGCGAAAGCAAATGCAGTTGTGAAAACCATCAAATTTAACGGGAAAGAACTATAGTTATGGGAAGTGCTACGGAGAATAGAAAGATTCACATTTACATTAATGGAAAGCAGATTGAAAACAATATGAAATCCATTAGGGTGGCCTATCGGAAAGCCAATAATGCGCTTAATAAAATGACCATTGGCACCCAAGAATACATTAATAAAACCCTGGAAATAAAACAACTTAAAGGGGTGATGGATCAGCACCGGAATGGAGTGTTTGGTGCGCAAAAAGCATGGGCAAGCTTGAAAGGGGTTATGTTTTCGGTACTAGGAGCCAATTTGATACAAAGTGGGTTTCAAAAAATGCTTCAGTTCATTCCTGATTTGATAAACAGAGCTGCAGGACTGAGTGATGTTATGGCAGATGTGATGAAAACATCTGGCCTTACCAAACTGGAAGTTAATAAACTGAATAAAGAGTTTAGGAGTTTTGATACCCGAACTCCAAGAAAGGAACTATTGGCTCTAGCAGTTGAAGGAGGAAGATTAGGGAAAGACACGGTTAAGGATTTGGCAGATTTTGTAAAAGTTGCAGATCAAATTAAAGTGGCCCTTGGAGATGACCTTGGAGGAAATGGAGCGGAAGCCATTAGAATGGTAGGAAAACTAACTACTCAATATAAAATAGGAAATCAATATCAAACAGAATTTGGCGAAAGCATGCTGAAGCTGGGTAGTGGGATTAATGCCGTTAGTGCAAGTGGTTCAAATCAAGCCGCCTTTCAAATTGATTATATGAAAAGGTTATCTGGAATTGCCCATCAAGCAGACTTAACGGCTGCCAGTATAATTGGTTATGGAGCCGCATCTGATGAAGCAGGATTAAATTTAGAGGTATCGGCAACCACTACCAGTAAAGTGATGGTGGATATGTTTAAAGATTCGGCAGAATACGCTGAAATTGCAGGAATAAAGCATTCGGAATTTGCCCAGCTATTAAAAACCGATAGTAATGAAGCCTTTTTATTGTTTTTGAAAGGGTTGAATGGAAATAATGAAGGTTTGGGTATCATGGCCGATAAAATGGAAGGTTTAGGCTTAGAAGGATCTAGAGCTATTACGGTTTTGTCATCCATGGCAGCAAACACAGATAATATTAGAATAAAACAGGAACTGGCAAACAAAGCCATGGAAGAAGGAACTTCTCTAACTGCAGAGTTTAATGTGAAGAACGACAACCTTGCTGGTCAATGGGAGAAAATTGGGAAGTATATGAGTAAAATATGGACCAACAGTGCTATGATGACTGGGATGGAAAACATGGTGGGCTGGATGTATTCTTTAATTGAGGTTCCCCTGGTTGAGAAAATGGAAAAAGAAAGAATTTCTATGCGAGCATTGGAACTTCAAATTTATGATACCAATATACCTCACAGCAAACGGGTGGAGCTTATCAATGAATTGAAAAAACAACACCCCAAATATTTGGGAATGATAGATGCTGAAACCATAAGTAATAATGGATTGCAAATGGCCATGAAACAGGTTAATGACAAAATGATTAACCGCATTATTTTACAAGGAAAAAGCGAGAAAATAGAAGGTAAAGCTAAAGAAGTGGCAGAAGCCATAGAGAAACAATTAGATTTGGAAACTTTAGCAAGAGAGAAATTAGTGAAGACTTCTGAAAAATGGAATATTCCTTTAAAAACCAATCTTACCCTATCCGAACAATTAGCCCATATGTCGAAGGTGTTTCTAAACACTTGGGAGAAAACGGGTTCGACCAAAGTAAACCTCTTGAATTTGGGATTAGGATTTCAGGGAACTTCTAGCGGAATACAAATGGCCTCCAAGTCGGCTGAAAAATTAAGGGGCGAATTGGATCTATTAACCAAGGACCGGAGTGCTTTTGAGAATTTAAACAATTCGAAGAAACCCATATTTGACTATCATCATAATGCCGAATGGAAAGCTAGACAGAAAAAAGAGGAAGAAGTTGTGGTTGTTGGGGATGAACTTTCGGATAAGGAAAAAAGCAACCTTAAAAAGAAGTACGAGGATTTTGCTGAAAAGCAAAAGGCCATGCGTAAACGAATGGGTTTTGGCGAATTTGATGATTCCGAAAAAAATGAAACCGAAATATCCGGTATTATAGCTGATGACACGCCAGATCCATACACGAAAATGTGGGGTGATGACCCATTATTTGAGCAAGAAATGGACAAAGTTTATGAGCATGAGATGGCAAAAGCTCAGCTTATTAAAGAAATTGAAGAAGCTTCACGGAATGAGTTATACACTTCAAAGGAAGCGGAGAGTTTAATAAATCACTTAGCCTTACTTGAAAGAGCCGAGCAGGAAGGATTAGATGTTACAGAACTCAAAAAACAAATTAGAGAAGATGAAGCTGCCCTGGAACATGCTGAGTTAATGAAAAGGGTTGCCAATTTTGAAACCTACTACAACGAAATAAAAGGAGTAGCTAATGCATATTTTGGTTGGCAAGCTGCCAAACAAGAAGCCATACTTACAGATAGCCAAAGAAGAGCTGAAGCGGAAATACTGACCGCTCAAAACAAGGTGAAAGGGGATGTTTTCACCCAAGAACAGGCCGATATACAAATTGCTCAAATAAAAGAGCGTGCAAGAAAAAGAGAAGCTAAAATAAAGCTGGAGCAATGGCGTACGCAAAGAGCTGCAGATTTAATTGAAGTGGGAATTCAAACTGCATTAGCGGTTATTAAAGCGGCTCCCAACCCGCTTTTAATGGCTTCTGCAGGAGCTACAGGATTGTTAAGTGGATTAACCATATCTGCCGCCAAAGAACCCGCATTTGCGTTTGGAACCAATAACGCCCCTGGAGGGAGCTCATGGGTAGGAGAATTTGGTCCAGAAAGAGTGAACCTTCCAAAAGGGGCGGAGGTGATATCGGCTACAGAAAGTGTGGATTTATTAAGTGATGAGCGAAATGCCCAAATGAATATTGGACCAGGAGGAGTTTTGGGAGGAAATTCGGAAGTACTGGCAGAGCTTAGAGCAATGAAAAACCTGTTAGCCAATTTTCCGCATCTTGTTACCGGAGACTGGCGATTGGATGATTTGGATGCGGCTCGAAAAAGGAAAGAGCAGAGCGAGAAAGCTGGAGCTATGTAGATTGGTTATGGGAAAGTATGGTGCAAACACACTTTCCCCAATTAAAAAATTAGCAGTTGACTTTAAGTGCTGAAATAAGCTTTAAAAGTCTTAGTAAATGTGCCTGCTGTGTGGGAGCTAAAACGGGAGGGTCTACTTCTTCATCCATGGCATGGATGGAGATTTGAAATAAAACATCTTCTGTGTGCTGAAGATCATTAATGGCAAGAAACTCATTCATGAGTTGTGCAGGGATTCCCGTTAAGGTGTTTTTACTATTCATATAGGTAATTAAAAGTTACTACTCCATGGCTCCAAAATTCTCCATTTCCTCGGTAATATAGGTTTCATGCAAATGCACGTAACCCATGGTTTCCTTGATACTGGAATGTCCCATTAACTTTTGAAGTGTAACAACATTCCCTCCAGATTGGATGAATAATGAGCCAAAGGTGTGTCGGCCTACATGTGTGGTCATTTGTGTTTCTATTTTTAGACTCAGACCTATTTCTTTTAAAACTCTATTGGTAGGTTGGTTTTGGATAATTTTCCTACAAAGCATTCCCTTTGACTCAATAATCTTGAATACCAAAGGTATAAGCGGAATATCAACTGTTTTATTATACCGAATTGTTTTAACAGGCTTTAACGACAACACTTTATTTTGGGTGATATCGGAGTGCGAAACCCTTGACAGATCGGAAAACCTTAAGCCTGTATAGCAACTCAACAAATAACCTTGCAATACATGGCGGTGTGTTGTTGAAATTGTTTCACTGAAAAAATACTTGACTAACTTATTTCTTTCCTTCAGAGTATTGGCAATGATTCGGGTATTGTAACCAGGTATTTTATAGCGTCCCTTCCCAATTGGGGTTTGCTGAAGTAGTCCATCTTCGACTGCTTGAATAAAATATACCTGCAGGTTTTTCATTCGAGTACTGATGGCTCCCCTCCCATTACCTTTAGAAATAAGGTGCCGCTCAAAACCATAGACTAAATCAATATTGATATCACCAAAGGTTAGGTGACTCTTAAATGCTCGTAAATGCTTTAGGGTGACTTCATGCTGCTTCACTGTGGAGGCCACAATCCTATTTTGTTTATGCCTTTTGGCTAATTGGCTTTTGAAATAGGCGTGAAAGCTCACGGATGAATCCGGATCCAGAAAATCATTTTTTATCGCCTCAGAGGTTATTGGGCGTTTGGCCAGATGATATCGAAGTACAATATCATTAAATAGATTTTTCATGGAACTCAAATAAAAATTTGAATTCTGGAAATTGGGATAGCTGCTTTTGAACTTTTGCTGGACTAAATTAAAATCTGTTTTGCTTGATTTGAGGTTTAAATTTAACCGAGTGATCTTCCCCCTCAATATAAACTGCAGATACACAGTATATGAACCCTCTTTTGACTTGTTGTGAAGAATGATTTTAGACTTGATTTCAACAGGCATATGACTTAGTAAGTTTTTAGTAAGTTTTCCCGAAGAATATGTCAAATGAAGGGGTTTTGAAGTTTTAGTAAGTAAAAGAAATCGATCAAACCCTGTGTTTGCAAGGGTTTGATCGATGTTGTCTTTTAGAATGTTGTCCCACTAGGGCTCGAACCTAGACTCTTCTGTACCAAAAACAGACGTGTTGCCAGTTACACCATGGGACATTGTATACGTTTCCTGTAACCGGGTGCAAAAGTAATATAATTTTGAGGTTCCAAAAGTATTTTTGAAAAAAAATGCAGATTAATTTTATCGATGGAATAATCCTACATTTGCAGGTATGGAATTATCGCTAATTCATAAGGCGCCAAGTTTGTTGAAGCCTATTAGTAATCAGCTCATTTGGGAAATTCAACCCGAAAAAAATGAAATTTTTCTCACTTTTGATGATGGTCCACATCCTACTATTACACCATGGGTATTAAATGAACTCAAGAAGTTCCAGATGAAGGCCACCTTTTTTTTGGTAGGTGAAAATGCCAAAAAATACCCCGAAGTGGTCCAACAGATTATATCCGAGGGTCACCATGTAGGAAATCACACCTATAATCATTTGAATGGCTGGACCCATTCGGCATTTAAGTACTATCGAAATACCTTACGGTGTGAGGAACATTTCAGCAGCTCCCTTTTTAGACCTCCTTATGGACGAATAACCCGAGCGCAACACAGAAGGTTATCCAAAAGGTTTAAGATTATTATGTGGAGCGTATTGAGTGGAGATTACAATAGAAATACAGATGCCAAAAAAATCACCAAAGCCGTTTTACGAAATACGGTCCCGGGGTCAGTAATTGTGTATCACGATAGTGAAAAGGCGGAAAAAAACCTGCGTCAATCATTACCTG
>MAAC01017888.1_pt1 | contig 30309 bp, 39 predicted proteins | sample 1115981 | NCBI WGS metagenome assembly MAAC01 (sample SAMN04961126, study PRJNA320927) | seawater metagenome | isolation source: sample BD02T64 sea water enriched with oil for 64 days | place: USA:Gulf of Mexico | collected 2013-07-27 | reverse complement strand
GACTAAATAGCTGCTATTGCTATAGGAATTTACAGTATTAAATTATATCTCTTGGGTGTATAGAAAAAGTGGCATCATCATATAATCTTTTTATATTTATTCCTTCACCGTGTTTAAATTTGCTTTCATCGATTGATTTTATATTACACCACCACCCCCATTTGGTAAAAACAGTTTTACCTTCTTTTATTAATTCATTGTTAAGTATCATTAATAAATCCATTGTATCCAGTATTAGATTAATTTACAATCAACCTCTTAGTAGTAGCGTCATTGATTTCTACTAAGTACATTCCTGAATTTAAACTTGAAATATCAAGGTTTTCAGAGAAGCTTTCGGCAAAATCAAAATTTGCTACTCTCTGCCCTAAAACATTGTAAATTACAACTTTATTAAGAGGATTAGAGGCTGATTTAACTGTAATGTTAGTATTGGAAGGGTTTGGGTAGATTGAAAAAGAAGTATTTTCGTTTTCAGTAATACCTAATGGGCCTGATTCTTTGACAAGAAAGAAACCACGATCGTAATCGCTAATTAGAATATTTCCACTGGCGAAAAATGGGTAAACATTCCAAGCTCCACTATCCGCTCCTGCAATATCATTGCTAGGAAAGGTGTCAAAAGAGCCAATTTCCGTCATGTTTTGGTTTTCAATATCTGAAATATCAAAAACACGCATGCCCGCTCTATAACTGGCCATATAATATTTGTCTCCAATAACATATCCATTGTGGTCACTCGCTGCTAAAGTGGCAAAATAATCAAAATGATGTTGTGGATTATCCAAATCGTTAAAATCAAAAATTATAGTTCTAGTATTAATTCCAAAACCTGTTTCATCTGTTTCATCTCCTACAATAAAATAGCGCTGATCTTCTGTAAACCAACCTTGATGAGTATAACCCACATTGGTATAGCTTATTGAGGATATGTTAACAGGACTACCTTTATCAGTTACATCTACAATCACAACTTCGTTTTCATTACTTCCAAAAAGGATTTCACGTCCAGTATAATCAGTGTCCGGGCCATTATAAGTAATCACTTGTGCATCATGACTATAAGCATCCATAGTATACCCGCCAGCCGCAACAGGATTCAATGGGTCTTGAATGTTAACGAAATGTGGTCCACCATTGAAGGTATCTGTACCCACTCCGTAGGCATACCCGCTATCTTCATTAATCACAATGTTATGAGCACTTCCAAATCCAGTATAAAGAGCATCTTCTGTAAAATTTTCTGGAGGACTTGTGACCGATCTTAATCTGGTAAGATCAAAAACCTGCATTCCATGATCACCAATTTCACTAACAACGAATGCGTGATTGTTATACACTTTAACATCTCTCCACCAATATTCAGGAAATGAAGTTCCATTCGTTAGAAGCTTTCCAATGTAGATCGGGTTAATAGGATTGGATATGTCGATGAAAGCGGTACCGTTACTTAGACCAACCAATGCATATTCAGTGCCATCGACCGGATCAGTCCAACCCCAAGAATCATTTCCTGTATCAGCGTCTAAATCGTCAAGAGTAAAATGAGATTGTAGGTCATAACCATCACAGGGAAATGAGCCAGCCATTCCTCCAGTGCAAGGTGTCTGAGCAATTGTTATGGAAAAAGTAAAAAGTAAAATTGGAAGAAAAATATTTTTCATGACGAGGGTTATTTAATAGATGATTTTTTTATTATTTCGTATTCTCACTAATTACATTGTGATCTTTAATGTATAACAGCTCACGCTCAAAAAACCCTAATTAAGTGTAAGAGTATTTCTGAATGCAATTACCCTATAAAAATTATAGACTTTGAACAAATTTCTAATTTTAATCCGTTGAGGGTAAAAATGTTATGCTAAACTCAAAATTTAAAGCCTAAATGAATTTGAACAGGCATTGGTTATGGAATGTGAAGCAAAACATGTGCATACCATCTACTACCATAAAAACTTAGTGAGCCTTTACGTCGTAGATGATTTCTTTGTGGAAGTTCATTTTAACACTAAAAGAGAAGAAATAGTTAAAAGTGTACCTCATAACTCTCAAATAAAACTCAATAAATTTGCAAAGACATTTAGACTGCCAGATGATTTAACATAGGGTTATTGTACAATCAAATTTTAAAGGGTAAATCTAGTTTGTTTTTTTACAAATATATTGCAAATTATTAATTCCAATTTTTTATATCACTGTATATTAGGATGTTACATGGCTTAGATGGTTGGCTGGGGGTCAAGTGGTCGCAGGTTCAAATCCTGTCATCCCAACATAGCAGAAAATGGCTCAATTTTGTTGAGCCATTTTCTATTTGCCCTAAAGGTTTCTTTAAACTCTGTTAAACTAAAGCACATTCCTCATTATATCTTCTACCACCTCAGGATTTAGTAGGGTAGAAGTGTCACCAAGGTTAGAGGTGTCCTTCCCAGCAATCTTACGAAGGATTCTTCGCATAATTTTCCCGCTTCGGGTTTTTGGTAGCCCATTGGTAAATTGAATTTTATCCAATTTCGCAATAGGGCCGATATGCTCAGTAATGATTTGGTTTATCTCCTTCCGCAAATTGTCATGACTTCTCGACTCGCCAGTTTCTTTTAAAATTACAAAACCATATAAAGCACTTCCTTTAATTTCATGTGGGAAACCTACAATGGCGCTTTCCGCCACTGCAGGATGCTCGTTAATTGCATCTTCAATTGGAGCGGTACCCAAATTATGTCCCGATACAATAATCACATCATCCACACGTCCCGTGATGCGATAGTAACCGGTACTGTTTCGCATAGCACCATCACCGGTAAAATACCTATTTGGATAAGCAGAGAAATAAGTTTCTTTATAGCGTGCATGATTTCCCCAAATAGTTCGCGCCATGGCTGGCCAAGGAAACTTAATGCAAAGCCTACCACTAACTTGGTTTCCAGTTAGTTCTTCACCATTCTCATCCATCAAGGCAGGTTGAATTCCAGGTAATGGCAAAGTGGCATATGTTGGGATTGTAGGAGTAGAAAATGGAATAGGCGAGATCATAATTCCTCCCGTTTCTGTCTGCCACCAAGTATCCACAATTGGACTTTGTTTATTGCCAATATTGTCATTATACCAGTGCCACGCCTCTTCGTTAATTGGTTCTCCTACCGTACCTAAAATTTTTAACGATGACAGATCGTATTTCTCCACGAAATCCAAGTTCTCCTTTGCCAAGGCTCTTATAGCCGTTGGTGCCGTATAAAATTGGTTTATTTTATGTTTTTCTACAATTTCCCAAAACCTCCCCCAATCAGGATAGTTAGGAACGCCTTCAAACATAACTGTTGTCGCGCCGTTGGCTAAAGGTCCATAGACGATATAACTATGACCTGTAATCCAACCAATATCTGCTGTACACCAATAAATATCATCTTCTCTATATTGAAAAACGTTCTTAAAAGTATACCCGGTATATACCATATAGCCAGCAGTAGAATGTACCATTCCCTTGGGTTTACCTGTGGATCCAGAAGTATATAATATAAAAAGTGGATCCTCAGCGGCCATAATTTCGGGTTCACATTGAACTTGAGCATTATCCAAAAGTGGTTGTAACCATTGGTCACGACCTTCCTTCATTTCTATTTCTGAATTAATTCTATTTACTACCAAGACTGTGTCAACTCCATTACAAGACAATAATGCCTCATCTACAATTCCCTTTAGGTCGATTGTTTTGTTGCCTCGGAAAGATCCGTCACTCGTAAGTACCATTTTACAATCGCAATCGTTGATTCTTGTCGCCAACGCCGTTGCTGAAAATCCAGCAAATACAACAGAATGTATTGCTCCAATGCGCGCACAGGCTAAAACCGAAACAGCCAATTCTGGGATCATTGGTAAATAGATGCAAACTCTATCACCCTTTTTAATGCCCTGAGACTTTAGTACATTAGCAAACTTGCAGACACGTTCATATAATTGATTGTAAGTGATATGCACTGCTTTTTGAGAAGGACCATTCGGTTCAAAAATGATTGCAGTTTTATCTCCTTTTGTATATAAATGTCGATCAATACAATTTTCTGTAATATTGAGTTTGGCGCCTTCAAACCAGCTAACTTCAGGTTTATTTAGATCATAACTCAAAACATTATCCCAACGCTTGCGCCACATAAAATTCTCTTCAGCAATTTCCTCCCAAAATCTTTCCGGATTTTGCACCGATTTTCGATACACTTGAAAATATTCTTCTAAACTTTTAATATGATAATTACTCATAAATACCTCTGGTTGTATGTTGTTGGAGATTGTATTGTTAAAAGTACTAAAATTGTTCTGTTTACTTAAAAGCTTCAGAAATGATTTTTTTCCAAGGCATCAATAGAAAGCATTAATGGCTGAATCATAATTCTTAATAACTTTTACTGTAAGGTTTAGAACAAAGTTCCTACTTTTACAGTCTTAAAAATTTGAAGGAAATAATTATGTCTGATACTATTGAAAGAATAAAATGCCTTATTATTGGCTCAGGTCCAGCTGGCTATACTGCAGCTATTTATGCAGCTAGAGCAGATTTAAAACCTGTTATGTATACGGGTATGGAACCTGGAGGTCAATTAACTACAACTACCGAAGTTGATAACTTCCCTGGATACCCAGAAGGAATTGATGGACCAACGATGATGGTACAGTTACAGCAGCAAGCTGAGCGCTTTGGAACCGAAGTGAGAATAGGAATGGTGACTGAAGTTGATTTTAGTAAAGAAGTGGGAGGAATTCATAAGGTAACCGTTGACAATACAACGCAGATTGAAGCCGAAACCGTTATTATTTCAACGGGAGCTACTGCAAAATATCTAGGATTGGAAAGTGAGCAACGTCTTCGTGGAGGTGGAGTTTCTGCTTGTGCCGTATGTGATGGATTCTTCTACAAAGGACAAGATGTAGCCATCGTTGGAGCAGGTGACACTGCGGCTGAGGAAGCTACTTACCTTGCAAATATTTGTAACAACGTTACAATGTTGGTTCGTAAGGACTATATGAAAGCTTCCAAAGCAATGCAGCATAGAGTTACATCTACAAAAAATATCGATGTACGCTTCAATACCGAGATCGATGAGGTTTTAGGTGATATGGTCGTAGAAGGTCTGAGAATGAAGAACAATCAAACCGAAGAAAAGGAAGAAATTGCAATTACAGGACTTTTTATCGCTATTGGACATAAACCAAATACCGATATTTTTAAAGGTCAATTGGAAATGGACGATACGGGATATTTAATTACTGAAGGAAAAAGTACGAAGACAAATATACCTGGTGTATTTGCTAGTGGTGATGTTCAAGACAAGGAATATCGTCAGGCTGTAACGGCTGCAGGAACAGGTTGTATGGCTGCTTTGGATGCTGAAAGATATTTGGCAACCGTTGAAACTGAAGTAACCGCTTAGACTTATCAGTTTATATAAAAAATCCGAGCAGATTTTGGAGGGACGGATTTTTTATATAATAGGTTTATTTATTGTTTGGTAAAAGTTAAGAAGTCGGTTGTTCCATCGCCACTAACATCATACAGAACGATTTCATTAGTAGTAGCCGATGTAATGTGCCAGTCTTCTGAAATTTCATCAAAGAGGATACTATTTGGAAATGTTAAGATTAGTTCTTCATCATTTTCAATACCATCGTCATCGGTCGAATCATTACTGGAATCTTCGTAGGTCCAAGTACCATTTTCGGCAAATAAATCATTTGCGGCATTTACGGTTCCGCCCTGATTAAAGGTGAAGGTATAGGAAGCAAAATTACTTGTTTCGTCAATATTGTCATCAAAATAATAGGTAATCTTCCAAGTACCTTTGGTGATGTCCGTAGTTAAATTGGCGAAGTTATTTGTATTGTTGTTCGAATTGTCGTCATTTTTACAAGCGAAAAGGACTAAAAGGGATAAGGCAAAAATAAATGGTTTCATAGTTTGTTTGTATGAGGTTTCTACTATTAACGGTTTAGAAAACCTCATATTTCTTAACATACTGGTAAGAAACCGTTAATTCTTAAGGATCCAAGTGATCATAACTTAAGGCACGAGCCAATTTCCATTCGTTGTTTTCCAATAACCAAAGATGTGTGAATCGGGCAATATTTCCTACGGTTTCGTCTTTGTTAGCATGTTTTTCAAAAAAACGATGGGTTCCTTTTTGAATTGCTCCATAAATTTCACCGTTTCTTTTCAGTTCAAAAACCTCTAAACTTTTAGCAACTAATTCTCTTCTGGATTGATAGGTGGTAGGTGATTTGCAAAGCCCTTCTTTGAAATTTTGAATAAACTCTGCCTTTGAATTAGTTATTCCTCCTTTATCATGGTAAAACTCGAAATCCTCACTTAATAATTCTTCAAAGGGCGACATAGTACAATTGTTGAATCCAACATTAAATAATAAACTGTCTTTTTTTTCTAATTGAGAGTAGAGTTCTGAAGATCTTTCTACTTGTCCTATTGCCATTGTGCAAAAGAGGATGGTTAGTATAAATATAAACTTTTTCATAGTGTTGAATTAAAAAATCCGTTTCAAATCTCATTGCTATCAAAAGATTTGAAACGGATTCGAGTTGGTTAATTAATTTGATTTACATTTTTCGAACGCTTCCAGAACGACCACCATTTTTGGATACTGCCGAAGGATTCCCATAATATCTTATCGTACCACCACTTGTTGCTTCGGTTTCTAAGTTCTCCTTAACGTTGACCGTGATATCCCCACCACTAGAGGCATCAGCATCACAATTAATTACTAATAATTCTTCTGCGTCAATCTCACTGCCGCTAGAGCTTTTTGCTTTCAGCCTAGTCGCTTTTCCGCGTACTTTAATCTCAGCTCCACTACTAGTTTCAACATAGAGGTCTTTTGCAAGTACTTCTACTTCAATATCCGCTCCACTACTTGCATCTAAGCTAATGTTCTCATTTTTTACAACAGAATTTACAATAACATCGGACCCACTGCTTGCAGCAATTTCAGATAATTCTATATAGGTAACATGTACTTTCTTAGCTTTTGATCTTCCTATGCTTCGCTTTGTACCAATGGTTAATCTTCCATTATGAACCTCAGTTTCAATAAATTCCATTAGGTTTTCATCTGCTTCTACAACTACTTTGTTTTCTGAACCTTTCGTCAAGTAAACATCCAATCCAGCACTGCCTTTTACCTTGCTAAAATCTCTAACATGGCGTTCTTCGGTTACTACATTTCCGTTTCCACTTTCTTGTCCAAAACCTATATCGAAGGCACAAGAGTTTAACATAATCACTGCCAGAGTAGCAAAGAACATTTTGATAGTTTTCATAATCTTTTGGTCTTAATTGTTAATATTAATTTCTACATCGTCTTCGTCGTTAAGATGTATTTTAACGCCATCTTCATTAATCATAATTCGATCTGAGTTTTTGTCTTCGTCAAATTTTTGATCTACTTCTTTTTCCCAATTGTTTTGATCATCATCATTCCAATCATCATCATTGTCCCAATCGCTCTTTTCTCTTGTTGGACAATCAAGACATTCCGTTTCATCCTCTAAGATTCTCAGGTATTGCTCTTCGTCTCCATTGTCAAGAATATCATTATATCTTGAACCATTTCTATGAAATGAATATGTGTTGTCTTCAGCATATAAAATTGAGCCTATCGGCAGATAAAGGACGATTTCAACTTCTTGGTCCCGATATTTTTGTTCTATGTCTGTTATGAAGAAGCCATCTAAAATCAACTTACCATCTTCAAAGGAATAGTTATAATCAATGGCTTCTGCTCTCTTCTTTGCGTTCAAGAAACTACCCCCTTGGGCCGTTCTTTCGATTAGCAATCTTCCAACACTATCACGAGTGTGCCTTACAATTAGACGTATGTCGTTTGAGTAGATGATTTTCTCATCATTTATATCATATTCAATTTGTACACCACCTTGTCTACTTACATCATAACTATATTGCTTGTCTGCTCTCATTGCAATTCTTAATGTGTCTCCAGTTCTTATAGGGATAACATCTTCTGTAATTACATCTCCATCGTATGCTTGTTCTGTAGCTTGTCTAATTCCAAGAATTCCAAGACCGATAATAGAAATCACCCAAAGAACCGCAAGGATGATTTTCGCTTTCGAACCAATTGATTTTAGGTTGTCAATAAGCAATTTAAGCCCGATAATAAATAGAGCAAAGAATGGAATACCTACAGCAAGTAAGGCCAATAGTGAGAGTAACCATATTGGGGAATTTGTAGTATCGACAAGTGATATGTAGTCCATCATTTCACCGTGTCCCCAAAAATCAATCGAACCGAAGGTAAATAGACCAACTACTAAACCAATAAGAGTGGACAATGATGTAATAATTAATAGTATACCAAAGAATTTACCAAAGATTTTAAATATCCCAAGAATTAAACTCCCGATTGAGTCAAAAAAACCTGAGGCTCCGCTTTTTATATTCTTACCATATTTACCATAGTCCGCATTTTTTACTTTGTCTGTAGCGCTTTCAAATTGTTCTTTGAGTTTTTTTTCAATATTTGAAATATTGACAGGTTCTCCAGTCATTTTTAGTTTGTCTGAAGTGCTTTCGGCCGCAGGAACAATAATCCAAAGTAAAATATAGATCAAAATTGGGCTACCAAAACCTATTAAGACAAGAATTACCCATAAGAGACGAATCCAAATAGTATCAATTCCTAGATAATGCCCTAGTCCTGACGATACACCCGATATAAATTTGTCATCAATATCTCGAAATAGTTTTCTCGAAGATGATGAACTGCTTCTTGTTTTTCTCTTAGACTCAAAACCACTGTCTTCAAAAATCTCTTCATCTACCACATAATCTTCAGGCTGTCCCATCACTGAGATTACTTCATCCAATTCTTTAATGGAGATTACCTGTGTACTACTTTCAATTTTTTCAGAAAAAAGTTCAGCAATACGGGCTTCAATATCTCGTATAATCTCATCGCTCCCTTGGGGATCTGACATCGACTTCTTTATGGCATCGAGATAGCGTGTTAGTTTTCCGAAAGCATCTTCATCGATGTGGAAAAATGTGCCTGCTAAATTTACATTTACTGTCTTTTTCATTTCTTAGTTTTTTCGCTGGTTACTCTAGATACTGCTTGTTGCAATTCGCTCCAAGTGGTATTTAATTCTTTTAAAAATAGTTTTCCTGTTTCGGTAAGTTCGTAGTACTTCCGTGGAGGACCTCCTGTTGATTCTTCCCATCTATAAGATAGCAATCCTGCGTTTTTAAGTCTGGTAAGCAACGGATAAATTGTTCCCTCTACCACAAGAAGTTTTGCGTCTTTCAGGGTCTCTAAGATATCTGAAGTGTAGGCCTCTCCATCCTTTAAGATAGAAAGGATACAGTACTCCAGTACCCCTTTTCGCATTTGCGCTTTTGTGTTTTCAATTTTCATCTGATTCCTTTTTCTTTAAATAACTGTTCGTTTTTGATGATGCAAGTTGGCGCTATTAATTCTGAATGCTCGTCACGCATTTGGATCTCTACCTGATAGGTACTAGATACCGTTGCATCGTTAACTTCGGGAGGAACTTCTGTTCCTAGGAAGTTTAAGACAGCTGCTAATACTAAACTAACTAACGTGGTCATTTTTTGATTGGTTTTGTTCTGAAACTGGTTCAGGGTTGATTTTGATGAATGATATGCTCAATGGGTAGTTGTAATGCTCCCCTTTTGATGCTTTTATTGTCGCTGAAATAACGGCGTATAATTCGAAAATGAATAGTCCAAATAATAATATGGATGCCAAAGCAATTAATAAGATATATCCCGAAAGATTCTTTATTTCTTGAAATCTAATTTCGTGTACTGTGTTGTCGACGGCATCTACTAAGGAAACAAGATCCACGGCAAAAACCATAAAAAATGGAATGCATAATGCTCCAACAATCAATGCATATAATAGGATGCTAAGTTGGAAGTTAATTGCTTGTCTTCCGTGTTCGTTTACAAAAGCTTTTTCTTTATTCAAAGTCCATAATAGGAGCGGTGCAAAGAAGTTGGCAAATGGAAAGAAGTACTTTAAGAAAGTCGATAGATGTATTAAAGCACCTAAGTTTTTTTGATTGTCTGTAACTGAATTGTCCATTACTTATTAATTTCTTATACAAATATATGTCTTTTAAAAGGTATTGTGTTACGCATAGTAGTAAATATTAACATAGAATTAACATTTGGAATGTCAGTTATAATTGTAATATCTTAGCCGAAATCTTTCGAAATGTTAATAAAACCAGGGCAAATCAACACTTTTTTACTTTTTAAATTGCCTTCGGCCTATTTTACAGGCGTACGGCTAAAATCTATTTCTGAAACTTCGTGCGTAACTACTGCAAAGCACCGTTGGATCAATCAGAATCCATTTAAATCTATGTTTTGGGCGGTTCAGGGTATGGCTGCAGAACTAAGTACTGGGGCCTTAGTAATGTCTAATATTAAAGAGAGCGGCAAGTCCATTTCAATGTTGGTAGCGAATAACAAGGCGACTTTTACTAAGAAAGCCCGGGGCCGAATTACATTTACAAGTAATGATGGTGATCTTATTAAGCAGGCGATAGAAACAACTTTGGCAACAGGCGAAGGACAGACCTGCTGGATGAAGTCTGAGGGGCGAGATACACAGGACGATGTTGTTTCTAAGTTCGAGTTTGAATGGACTGTGAAACTGAAAAAGTCAAAACCTAAAAGTTGATTTCTATAGAACTTAACTAAGCATTACAATTAATTTAGGTTATTGGTGTAACAAATCTTCTACTGCACCAACCTATTATTGAATCAAAAAATATAATTTAAATGCAAGCACACGAAATAGACTACACTATATATGGTGAAGAAATGCAATATGTAGAAATTGAATTAGATCCAAATGAAGGGGTTGTAGCTGAGGCCGGAAGTTTTATGATGATGGACAATGGTATTAAGATGGAAACCATTTTTGGAGACGGCTCGTCCCAGGATAATAGCGTAATGGGAAAGATATTTGGAGCAGGAAAACGATTGCTCACAGGTGAGAGTTTATTTATGACAGCTTTTTACAATACTCTTGATGGAAAGAAACGAGTTAGTTTTGCATCTCCCTATCCAGGAAAAATCATCCCAATAGATTTACAAAGGTTTGGAGGTAAGTTTATTTGCCAGAAAGACGCATTCCTTTGTGCAGCGAAAGGAGTTTCCATAGGAGTAGAGTTTTCAAAAAAATTGGGTAGAGGTCTTTTTGGAGGAGAAGGCTTTATTATGCAAAAATTAGAAGGTGATGGTATGGCATTTGTGCACGCTGGTGGTACTACAGCGACTAAAGAACTTGCCGCTGGAGAAAATCTAAAGATTGATACGGGATGTATTATTGGCTTTGATAGTACTGTAAATTATGATATTGAATTTGTTGGGGGTATTAAGAACACTATTTTTGGAGGGGAAGGACTATTTTTTGCATCTTTAACAGGTCCTGGAACGGTATACGTACAATCACTACCTTTTAGTCGTCTTGCAAAACGTGTTTGGATGGCAGCTCCAAGAGGGGGAGGTAAAGATAAAGGTGAAGGCAGTATTCTGGGTGGATTAGGAGATTTATTGGATGGAGACAACAGATTTTAAAGTGTTAATTTATTCACATTAGGCCTTTTTGCATTGTTTTTTTCACTACATTTAGAGTAGCTAATCCAAAAACCAAAACTGCCTATTCTTGAACATTACCTAAACCCTCAATAATTAAGTTTAAAATATGGCTAGAGCAATGTTTGACTACACTAAAGCTGTACTTGCAAAAGTAAGTTTTGATGTTAATCTATTCTGTAAAGAGTTGAAAAAGGCAATGACAAGATTGCTTCCCTATGAAATAGAGGAGCTGAAAATCTGGATTGACTCTCTTATAAAACAGAAACCTCAATTAAATAAATGTTTAATTTTACTAAATCCATAAAAAAAACCTCCGAAGTAACTTCGGAGGTTTTTTTCTTTTAAAAGGGTTTATTTTAAAGGACTTATTATTTTTACATCCTGAAAAGCAATTGCGCCTCTCACAACACCAGAAATAACATCGTAAAGCGCATTTGTAATCTGCATTTTCAATTCACTTTTACTATAAATGATACTTACTTCCCTTGCAGGAGATGGCTCATTAAAATAATGTAAATTTTTAATCTGACTTTTAGGAACATCTAGTGTATGCAAGTAGGGCAGTAGCGTCATTCCAAGACCTTCATTAGATAATTTGATAAGGGTTTCAAAGCTTCCACTTTGAAGTTGAAAGTTATCATTTCTAGAATGTTTTGGAGACTTGCATAAGTTGATTACTCCATCTCTAAAACAATGACCGTCCTCGAGTAAAAGTATATCATCAATATCTAGATCAGTACTATTTATTTTCACTTCCGAAGACAATCGATGGTTTTCTGGGATGTATCCAACAAATGGCTCGTAGTATAGTGCTCTTTCCTTAATCTTTTCATGCATTAATGGAGTTGCGGCAATAGCCGCATCTAAATAACCATCAATTAGCTTAGTGATAATATCATCTGTGGTTAATTCTTCTATTTTGAGTTGGACTTTGGGGTAACGGTTTGCGAAGTTTTTTAAGAACATCGGGAGTAGGGTTGGCATTACCGTTGGGATAATCCCAAGCCTAAATTCACCTCCTATATACCCTTTTTCTTGATCCACCACATCTTGCATTCGTTCAGCTTCATTTACAATATTATGCGCCTGACTCACAATTTTTTCTCCTATTGAAGTTAATACTATTGGTTTCTTACTTCGGTCAAAAATTTGGATGTCAAGTTCTTCTTCTAACTTCTGAATTTGCATGCTCAACGTGGGCTGAGTAACAAATGTCTTTTGAGCCGCTTTAGTGAAGTTTTGATGTTCTGCAACCGCTAGAACGTATTTTAATTGTGTTATCGTCATGATCAAGTCCGTTTACGCAAAGATAGGTATCGGTATTGATAAAATCTATTTAACACCTGATAAATTAAGCTTTTTCTTATAACAAAAACACTCTCAATTAATGAGGGCGCTTATATATTTTCAAAAAAGGTTGGTTTACATTCTAACTTCCAGTTCGATCGGGGTTTTAACAACTTCAAATTTAGCATCTGTCCATTGAGGAGGGCCATAGCTCATTGGGTTGTTGGACATACCATACATTTCTAGAGGCATTCCGTTATAATCGAAATCCATAGTTTTATTCAAGTTTTTATCATGATATAGGATTATTGCATACTCTCCAGGAACAACATCCTTAAAGGTTACGGTGGCTTTTCCATCGATAATTTCACCAGTTAAACCTTCGGAAGGGTTTTTCATAAAGTTGGTCTGGTCATAAAGCCCAACAACAATATTGCCTTCACTGCTTTGTACTGGAACGGAGATGGTAATTGTAGTTCCTTCCGGGCTAGTTTCAGATATTGCCTGAGCTGAAAGTATAAAAGAAGAAAATGTTAATGCGATTGATAGAAATAAAGTTTTCATAATTATATGGTTTTAATGATTAATTCTGAAGCAAATATCAGGGAGATACTCATTTAGAAATAAATAAACCAACCGAATTGTAGAAAACGAATGATGAAACGTAAATTTTAGTTCTAAAGCAACCCTCTAGATTTAATTTCTAGGTATTTGTTGATGGTATTAACCGTTAGGTCCTCAGGCTTTGTTAGAATAGAGTATATGCCATATTTCTTAAGCTCATTAACAATAAGGCGTTTTTCAAAAGCAAACTTTTCGGCAATCACCTTGTCATAAACTTGTTGTATGGTGGCCGCTTTATTCTCGATTACTTTGTTTAGTTCTGTATTTTTAAAGAAAATTATCACCAATAAATGATTCTTTGCAATGGCCTTTAAATAGGGGAGTTGTCTATTTAAACTATCTAAAGTTTCAAAATTTGTATAAAGCAGTATAAGGCTTCGATGATTAATATGTTGCTTCACAGTTGAATAAAGCCTACTGAAGTCACTCTCGAAAAAGTCGGTTTTTACATTATAAAGAGATTCTAGAATCAATTGCATCTGTGAGTTACGTCTTTCTGCAGCTACTATGTTTTCAACCTTTTTTGAAAAGGTGAGCATTCCGGCCTTGTCATGTTTTTTTAATACCACGTTACTAATAACCAACGAAGCGTTTATAGAGTAATCCAGTAAACTAAGATCGTTAAAGGGCATTTTCATAGATCTACCTCTATCTATAATTGAATACACTTGTTGTGACTTCTCATCTTGAAAAAGATTAACCATAAGGCTGTTTTTCTTTGCAGTAGCCTTCCAGTTTATTGTACGTAGATCGTCACCTAGAACATACTCTTTAATTTTTTCGAACTCCATGCTATGACCAATACGTCTTATTTTTTTTAAACCACTAGCTATTGAGTTCTGATTGATATTGAGCAGTTCAAACTTTTTAAGTTGTTTAAAACTGGGATAGGTTTTTACTAGACTCGTCGAGTCAAAAACGAAACGTTTTGCAACCAAACCAATTTTCGATGAAGCAAAAACATTTAATTGCCCAAAGTAGTATTCCCCTCGATTTTTTGGGATTAAATTATAAACTAATTTTTCAGTTTTTCTTGGAGCTACTGATTTTTTGATTTTGAAATCTCGGATTTGAAATTGAACAGGAATTTCATCAATTATTTCGCAAAAAACCAAAATCGGGTAATTGTTCCTTAATTCCAAATGAACTTCGTTTTCATCTCCATTTGAAAATTTTTCTGGAAGCAGGCGAGTAGCTTCAATTTTGTTTCTACCTAGAAAAACTATCAAAAAATCTATAACAAATAGAAGTAATAAAACAACTATCGACAGCTGGGCTATGGTAAAGAGAATGGGAAGAAAATAGCTCAATATAAAGAGTACCACGATCCCAATACTGGCATAGAAAAAAGTTGGTTGAATATAAAAAGGTTTAAATAGATTCACTTTTGATTATCTAGGTATTTCTATTTTCTCAATTATTTGCTTGATGATATCGTTGCTAGTAAGTCCTTCCATCTCTCTTTCTGGAGTGACTATAACTCTATGATGTAATACGGGGATAGCAGCACGTTTAATATCCTCTGGGGTAACAAAATCTCGCCCTTCCATTGCGGCAAAAGCCTTACTTGCTTTTAGGATAGAAATAGAAGCCCTTGGAGATGCTCCAAGATATAAAAATTGATTACTTCTTGTGGCAACAATAATTTGAGCGATATATGAAAGTAAATGCTCCTCGATTGAAACCTGAGAGACTAAATGTTGGTAAGCTGAAATTTGTTTTCCTGTTAGAAAGGCAGAAATCGCTTCTATTTTCGAGGCATCTTTCAATTTATGTTCTCTATTTAAAATCTCGATTTCTTCTTCTAAGTTTGGATAATCTACATTTATTTTAAACAAGAAACGATCTAATTGAGCTTCGGGTAATCTATAAGTACCTTCTTGCTCGATTGGATTTTGGGTTGCCAATACCATAAATGGAGATTCGAGTTTGTATTTGTTTCCATCAATTGTAATTTGCTGTTCTTCCATCACCTCAAAGAGCGCCGCTTGGGTTTTTGCAGGGGCTCGATTTATTTCGTCAATTAGAATCATATTCGAAAAGATTGGGCCTTGTTTGAACTCAAATTCGGTAGTTTTTAAATTAAATACTGACGTACCCAAAATATCACTAGGCATTAAGTCTGGTGTGAACTGAATTCTACTGAAATCAACAGCTAGTGTTTTGGCTAGTAGCTTAGCTGAAATAGTTTTGGCAACACCAGGCACTCCTTCAATTAATGAATGCCCTTTTGCCAATAACGAAGCTATAAGCATATCGATCATTTCGTTCTGTCCTACGATTACTTTACCAATTTCCTCTTTAACTTTACCCATGTTACTGCGTAATTCTGTTAAATCTAAGCGATTCTTGAATTCAATATTTGACGTTTCCTTATCAGCATTGGTCGGTTCATTAGTTGTATTGGGAGTTTGATTCTGTGGATCTAACTCTTGGTTGGTCTCTTCCATAATTATTTAGAATAAAAATCTTCTACTAATTTATTTAGATGTATCAAATTACTTTCAAAATACTGACGCTTATTTTTAAGCCATATCATATAATTTACAACTGCTTCTACCTTTGTCTTTTTTACACCAGACTTTAAAGCTAATTTATCTATAAATTCTGGGCCGAGATGCGAAGTGTCCATATTATAATCCATTCGGACTTTCTCTAAGAAATATGTCGTCTTTTTCTCGATTAGGTTTTTATGATCTTGAGTTTCAAAGTATACATTTGAGATGGTATTAACAAATGCCAAAGTCGTATTTTTTAAGGGCTTTATTATTTGAACTACACGTTGTCGCCGTTTAGCATTAAACACTATAAATAATAGTGCTAATAATAGGGCAAGGTACCAAGCCCATTTAAAAGGTCTTTGTTGTAAGAACCAACCTAGCTCCGATGATTTTTCGATATCTCCGTCGTATGCCGTTTGATATTTTGAATAGGAGTCAAAATAAATGTTCTCAGAAGGGATATAAGACAAAACACCTTCTAGATATTTATACCTCTCCTGTTTTAAAATATTATAATTCGTAAATATTTTTGGCTCAAGATGAAGGTAGATAGCTCCTTTTTCAAAAGGAGCTTTGATAAAGTTTACTCGCTTTTCCTTATTGTTTGTATATCCAAGTACAGTTTGATTTATACTGTCGAATTTACCAAAGTAAAAATCCCCTTCGTTTTTATCGATTGTTGTATTTTTTGACTTGAGTTTCTCATCTATAAAAGATAGATAAGAAACGCTATCTTTTTCATTCCCTATATAATCGATATCCAGTTTAAGTGTGTCGGCTAATTTACTTGGGAGATAGTAATCTGATATGAATAGTGTATTTCCTTGACCAGTGAAGTATAGAAGTTCTTCAACAGATTCAGAAGTTATTGTAGTTGAATTTCCTATTTTCATATAGGTTCCTTCTGCAATGTGATCTCCGTAGCCATCTTCCGAGTTTGCATAGAAATAACTATCTGGCTGATGATAAAGTGTTCGTATCTTTTTATCATTAAAAAGGACTTTTAATTCCTTATAAAATACACTAAGACCATAGGGTTTGTTGCTTTTTTCATTGAAAGACTCTTCCCAATCTACCGTATTAGTAAAACTTAAATCTAAAGTCAAGGCAAGGGTTAAGACCATAGCAATTATAAGACCAATGACTAAGTACATTCTTTTCATCGTTCAATTTTTTTAATGAGATGAATAAAATTGTCTTTGGCCGATGTGTATTCTTCTTTATTAATAAAAAATTCACCGTACCAAATATAATTGTAGAGATAAGAGGTGTAGGCAAAGTTTTTACTAAATTTTTGAGATTTTATTTCATTGAAATACTCCGCATTGGTCTTGTCCTCTTCTAGCTTTATGTAGTTCTTAAGGCTTAGTTTTTTAAGCACTAAAATGTAATAATAACGGATAGCCAACCTGTAATCATTGCTTTTCTCAGCTTCTTCTATTAGTGAGTCCACATTGGCATCGGCGATATTCTCTGCGGTAAAATTTTCTGGCTGTTCTATCTTTTGATCATTATTTCTCCTAAACAAACCTAGGCTTTCTTCTCCCAATAGAATATAAACTAGATAAAATACAGCTCCAATTAAGGCAACGATAAAGATCCAATTAGGAAATCTGAAATTCTGCCAAATGTTGATGTCGTTTTTATTATTTTCCTCTTCTAGTTTAGGATCTTTCTCGGAGTCTTTAAAGTTGGTGTAATTTCCACTTCCCGAGGTAGAGGTACCTACAGTTTTTTGCCCGTCATAATTAAATTTACGCCCCGAATAACGTTCCTTGAAATCCGTTTCGAAAAATCTTTCTTGGGGCTTTACTGCTGTGTTATCTTGAGCGCACAGATCTCCTATGTTTATGGAAATAATAAACAAAAAGAATACATACCTGATTTGTTTTAGATAACTCATCAATTTTCAGATTTTGACAAGTTTTCCATTATATCGTTATGAACGCGAAAAGGATAAATGAGGTAATAATAGCTTATAAAACCAAGGGTACAAAGAATAATGAGTACGGACAACCAATTTGGCATTACATTCGAGTACCTGGTAACAAAGCCTTCTAGAAATCCAGCAGCAAAGGTAAAGGGAAAAGTACTGATCAATATTTTAATCCCAATTTTCGCACCCTTTTTAAAAGAATCTAAACGCGAATACGTTCCTGGAAAAAGAATACTTGCACCTAGAATTAATCCTGCAGCAGCCTCGATGACAATGGCAAATATTTCCATCGATCCGTGAATCCAAATACCTCGAACACTCTCCCAAAAAACCTCTTTTTCATAAAAAAAATATTGAAATGAACCGAGCATCACGCAATTTTTAAAAAGAATCCATAAGGTACCTATTCCACCAAATATACCCAGGATGAATGCAATTAGCCCTACTTTTAAATTATTAATGGTTATACCAATAAAACTGCCCCAATTACTTCCACTTTTATAAACCGCAACTGGATCACCGGATTCAATATTCTCCAGAGTCATATCTACATAAGAATCACCTAAAATTGATCGGACAAATTCACCATCATTGGCTGCTGAAATAACTCCAATAGCTGTAAACAATGAAAATACCAAAAAGGCAATGTATACAAACTTTCGATATTGATGCATTAGTATAGGAACCTCGGTTTTCCAGAAAGTTATGAATCTAGTTGTACCTTCTCTTTTCGTTTTATAAATCTTCTGAAATGCCTGTGCTGCGATGTGATTTAGATACTCAACAACCTTACTTTTAGGATAGTAAGTTTGCGCATATGATAAATCATTAATTATCTGAATGTATTGCGAGGCAAGCTCATCAGAGTCTTTAAAATCATTATTGAAGATTGCTTGCTCAAAGCTTAACCATTTTTCTTTATTTTGCTTAATAAATGCAACCTCTCTCATACGTTCGATAAATTAATAAAGAATATGCCAGAGTTACAAATTAATACTACCCAAAATGTGATAATCAATTACACCGCTGCAGGCGCTGGAGAACGATTGCTGGCATTTATTATTGATATGGTCATTAAAGTTGGTTATTTAATGATATTGGGAGGAATATTTGATGTGTTTGAGAATATGGATGAATGGTCCCAAATAGGAATTAATACGATTTTGAGTTTACCAGTAGTTTTCTATACTCTGATCCAAGAATTATATCTTGACGGACAAACACTTGGCAAAAAAGCACTCTCAATTCGAGTTGTTAAAATTGATGGCTATCAAGCCTCTTTAACAGATTATGTGATACGATGGTTCTTTAGAATCGTAGATGTTTATATTCTTGGACTTGGTTTTTTCTTTGTTGCTTTCAGTAAAAAATCACAACGTATTGGTGATATTGTGGCTGGAACTTCTGTAATTTCATTGAAGAATAATATTAAGATGAGTCATACCATCTTGGAAAATTTAAAGGATGGATTTGTTCCTACCTATCCAAGTGTAATTAAGCTTTCAGATAATGACGCTAGAATTATTAAGAATACTTTCTTGGTTGCCAAAGAGGCAAACGATTTTAAGACACTTATTAAGCTTAGAAATAAAATCGTTGAGGTCGCTGAGATCAAAGAGAATAGGCATAGCAACGATATCGTTTTTATCGATACTGTATTAAAAGATTATAATTATTATACCCAGGACATGTGAGTTTATTTTTAATCATAGATATTTTAGGGACCATTGCTTTTGCAATTTCGGGAGTATTGACTGCCCTCAAACACAGAATGGATCTTTTTGGGATATTGATCATAGCCTTTGTAACAGCGGTAGGCGGTGGAACGCTAAGGGATGTGTTAATTGATGCCGATATTACATGGATGCGAAACCTAACGTTTGTATATGTAATTTTTGGTTCTGCGGTGTTCGCTGTGATTTTCAGGAAAAAACTGAGCTACATCCGTAGGTCTTTGTTTCTCTTCGATACAATAGGAATTGCTTTATATACCATCGTGGGAGTAGAGAAATGAATAGCGGCAGGTTTTGTGCCGGTTATTTGTGTAGCTTTAGGGACAATGACAGCTTGCTTTGGCGGTGTGATTCGCGATATTTTATGCAATGAAATCCCTATAATTTTCAGAAAAGAGATTTATGCCACAGCTTGTATTTTAGGAGGAACAGTTTATTTTTTGTTGTTAAAAACAACACTGTCCGAGGATATTATAGTACTGATTTCGGGTGTGTTAGTTATACTTGTTAGAATATTGGCGGTGTTGTTTAAATTGTCCTTACCAAGTATTTATGGTCAAAGTGAATAAAAAGAGCAACCCCTGTTTTTTAAGACATAGATTGCTCCGTACTCACCTTAATAGGAAAATCTAATCCTTGAGTACTGTTTTCCTAGTCATAGTTCCATCTTTAAATGTTACTTTAAGGAAGTAGGTCCCAGTTGGGAAATTACTAATGTCAATTTCCGTTCTTCTAGAATCATTTGGACTCATGAGTCCAAATAGGTTCAGGCTACCAAATTGATTAACCAATTCCCACTGTAAAATGTCCTCATGACTTTCTAGACTAAATTTGCCAAAGGTAGGGTTCGGATAAATTTTCACCGATTTGACTTTTTCGGCTTCCATATTCTTTTCTTCCATGATTGTCTCGCTTTCAGCTGTTCATGGTTTGGTTGGTGTGCAACCATCTATAAAGGCTCTAAACGTTGCACCAGATTTTGCATAAAAACCAGGTTTTAATGATAAAGTAGTTCCAGTGTCATATGCAGCTGTTCCTCCACTAAAAATTACATTCGTTGCGTGAAGCGTAATTTCTGAATCATCAATGTCCGTTTGTCCACTGGTAACATCTTGAGTTTTGTTAAGGTGTTCTGAGCATTCGGGCAGGGTTGTGAACTCTTCAGGGTTGCTCCAGTTTTGTGAATACGACCCGTTTGCACACTTTGCTCGTACCCGCCATCTATAACCCGTTTCGAAGGCTAGGTTGGTTAATGTATGAGATGCACCTGAACCGCTATAAACCACATTATAAGAGCCACTTGGCAGTTGTTTGAGTTCCACTTGATAACCAGTACTACTGCTTACAGGGTTCCAACTAATATCGGCACTTATATCTGTAATATTCGTGGTGTTGAGTCCTGTTGGAGCAGCTAAATTACACGGAGCCAAAGTCATGAGATTTTCTATTGAACTCCAATCACTAAAGGCACCATTTGTACATTCTGTTCGAACACGCCAATCGTAGCTAGCGCTAGGTGATAATCCTGTAATAGTAATGACTAGTTCCGGAGTTATTACTAGCCGTGTTCCAATTGCCACTTCCCGATACACTATATTGAGAATGATAACCTGCACTCCCCGAAACTTGATTCCAACTTATTGAGCGCTATTGCTTGTGATATTTGAGGTAGTTAAACTCCCTGGAGGAGATAATGAGCAGCTTTCTGCGATATAAGTTACTTCTATGGTTATATCTTCCTCATCAGGGTTGCTGCCTCCACCATCCGGATACCATTCTGCTTTAAATTCATAAAGAAGAGTTCCCGTTTGTGAAGTTTCTAACTTGAATCTAAATTCGACAATATCATTTTCATCAGAGCGTAAAAATTCTATACCAGGAGAATGAATTAAATAACCTTCTGGCAGAAATTGGGCGGTAATCTCCCACCTTCTTGTATCTGGTTGTTTTCCATAACAGTTAATCCTAACATTTGCTGTTACCTCAACTCCAGATGGTGTGGATATTGATTGGTCAAGTGGAGTATATGTAACATAATTTGGTTCAGTAAATCTATTTTGTCCATTGACACCCAAGCAAATAATGGTGAGAAAGATAAACAGTATTTTAAATTTTATTTTTTTCATCTTGTATGTTTTTAAATTAATATTTATTTGAAACCATACAGATTACTATTTATCTGTTATTTCATTCTCTAGTTTAATTATACGCTTCTCTTGCTCAATGGTATAAAGCGTCAACTCTTCTATTTTTTGAAGCAATAAATTGGTCATTTTACTTAATTCTAACCCATTTTCTTGAATCTCTTGAGCTGAAGGTATTTCTGGTAAGTGGTTGTTTGCCTTTGTATAAGTCTCAACCTCTTCTAATGTTGGCATTATGTAATCACTTTTAGAGTTGATGCTCCATTGTAGTATTTTTCAAAAACATAATCTGCAGGAACGTTAAGATCTACTTTTACCTCTTCAGCATGAATTTTACCTTTTACACTTAATGACTCATCTGGATTTACACTACCAATCCCAACTTTACCGTCATTATTGATTACCATGCTAATCGCCTCACTGCCAAAGTTTCCATTAGCAAAAATTGTATTTCCAGGACCTACATTAGTAAGAAGGAAATCGTTCGATCCCGGTGCTACTCGCATTACAGCATCACCATTAGTAGAAAGTGGTGAAAAACAACCATTGCAATTTGACATTCCTAAATCAATCCATTTTCCATTTGAGGAATTTTGTAATTTTATTGATGGATTATCATCCCCCTTCTACCTGTAATAATGAAGTTGGATTGTCGGTTCCTATTCCTACGCTTCCAGTAGCCGAAATTTGAACTCTATTTAATGAATTTGTAAATAGGCTAATTCCTTTTTCACCAGATACATAGGTGTTGTAATTAGGATCTCCACCTGGTGTGATAGACGGAGCCTCGTAGAAGCCAAATCCACTGGTGTTAATGTTGAATCCATTGTATTGAAATTTATCACCAAATCTTGCTGTAATTCCAACGGTGTTATTATTTGTATTACTTGATTCAATTTTTGTTTGGCTGCTAAAATAAGAAGTGCCATTTACGTGAAGTTTTGCAGCTGGAATTTCAGTTCCAATTCCAATAGATTCTCCTCTAAATGTCATTATGTTGGCATCACCTAATAGAGTATTATACCGAAAATTTAACAATCCAGAATAGCTTCCATCGTCCTCGTTAATAAACTGGTAGCTTATCGCAGGAGTGTTATTAAACTGAATATAATTGTCAAAACCAACTTCGTTTTCTAGGGCTGTAAATTATCCAAACATTGTAGAAGACAGCGCTACAAATCCTAATGCTAAAAATAACTTTTTCATAATAATAAATTTTAAGTTTAATGATTAATAGAAGAAGACATATATTACCTTAAAGATTACTGTTATATCAAAGGCTAACAATGGCAAATGCATAAGTGCAGATACTTATTTCATATTCGTATGTGTAAAATCTAATAGCTGATTCAGTATTTTTTTAGAAAAAAGAAGAAAAAGAGTTTATAACAGAGTGATTACTCCATTACTTTTATTTCGAGATATACATTCTCCAATGGCCACTCATCGCTGCTTTCAGTTTCAAGATTGGCTATTTTTTTAACAATATCCATTCCTTTAGTAACTTGAGCAAAAACAGTATAGTTGCCGTTTAAATGACTTGTTGACGTTTTGGGGCCTAAAAAGATAAAGAATTCGAAAGGAGCAGATTTTTTATCTGGGTTTTCACGATATTCTTTTGCCCCAGAAATACTTCCGTAGCTATGAACCCTGCCTTGATCAAGTTCGGCAGGAAGTAAATAGTCTTTTCCAATTTCTGCTCTCTTTTTTGGCGTCGATCGCAAATCACTATTTCCACCTTGAATAATAAAATTTGGAACTACGCGATGAAAAAAGGTTCCATCAAAGTATTTTTGTTTCACTAAATAAATAAAGTTAGCACGATGTAGAGGAGTGTCTTTATATAATTCAATTTCTATCGTACCGTGTTGTGTGTTGATGAGTACTTTAGTTTCTGGATTCTCTTTCCCGTAGCTGGTTAAAAACTCAACAACATTCTCATTAGTTATTTTTGGATATTTGTCGGGATTAGATTTATTTTTCCCTGAGAGGGCATCTTTTTCTTGAATGGAATCAATATTTTTTTCTTTTAAGGCATCAACTTTTACTTCGGAAGCCTTTTTCTTATCTTCACAGCTTGTGCAGAGCGATACTAAGGTAAGTGCTAAGAAAAGAAAGCGATAGGTAAATGACATTTCTAGAATTTGAAAAACAGATTGTAAAAGTAACAAAATTGGTGCTTCCAGGGGAAGCTATTCAATTAAAAATGGCTCCTATCGAACGGTTACTAGAACTTAAACAAAAGGCACGCGAAGTAAATTCTGCTAGGAAGGCTGGAGTTTTAGCACTTTTTTACCCCTGTTCAAACCTTGAGCCCCATCTTGTCTTAATTCTTCGAAAGACCTATAAGGGAGTTCATTCGGCACAAATTGGATTTCCTGGAGGAAAACAAGAAGACGAGGATGCTTCTTTGCTTGAAACGGCCCTTCGTGAAACGGAAGAAGAGGTGGGAGTAACAAGGAATTCGGTTTCTGTATTAAAAGAATTAACCGAAATTTATATACCGCCAAGTAATTTCTTCGTCCAACCCTATATAGGTATTACTCCAAAAACACCAAACTTTAGACCACAAGAGGATGAGGTTGAGTCTATCATTGAGGTGCCGTTAAGTCATTTTATGGACGACGAAGTCCTTATAACTAAAAGCTTATCGACATCTTATGCCACCAACATTGAAGTTCCTGCTTTTCTGCTAAATGGTCATGTGGTTTGGGGAGCAACTGCCATGATGCTGAGCGAAGTACGAGAATTGCTTAAGCAGCTGCTGTAATTGCTTAATTTTGTATCTTTGCCTTTCCGCTTATTTCCAATGAAAAGTTACGTGTGTTAATTCGACCAACTCATCTGGAACTATGCATTTTAATTTGAAGACAACTACATGGGGCTTTTTAAAAAAAATCCATTCGGACATATATTATTTGTAAAACTATGGCTCATTAGGATCTTAGGCGCTTTGACGCATCGCAGATTTAAGGGTTTTAATGAACTAAAAATAGAGGGGAGCGAAGTACTTAAAGAACTGCCAGAGACTAACGTGCTTTTTGTGTCAAATCACCAAACCTATTTCGCAGATGTAGTTGCTATGTTTCATGTGTTTAATGCTGGTTTGAGTGGCAGAGAGGACAGCATTAAAAATATTGGATACTTGTGGCGTCCTAAACTTAACCTGTATTTTGTAGCAGCCAAAGAGACTATGCAGTCTGGATTGTTACCCAAGATATTTGCCTATGTAGGCTCGGTTAGTATTGAACGTACCTGGCGTGCTGAAGGAAAGGATGTGAGTAGACAAGTAAAGATGAGCGATGTAAGTAATATTACAAAGGCATTAAATGATGGTTGGGTAATCACTTTCCCCCAAGGAACCACTAAACCTTGGAAGCCTATTAGACGTGGAACTGCCTATCTCATAAAAAAGAATAAACCCGTTGTTGTCCCAATTGTAATTGATGGTTTTAGAAGATCTTTTGACAAGAAGGGATTGAATGTGAAAAAGAAGGGAATTCTGCAGTCTATGGAGATTAAAGCCCCACTCGAGATAGATTATGAAAATGATGCGGTAGACGCTATCGTAGAAAAATTGGAGTTTGCAATTGAACAACATCCATCCTTCTTAAAGGTTATCCCTTCATCAGAAATAAAAAATCAAGAAGCCCTTAATAAAGAGCGTGAGTGGAAATACTAAACTAGAAAGTTACATTTCTATTTTACGCAGCTCGTTGTAATTTCCTTTTAGACGTTTCAACAAAATTCCATAAATAATACGGTAAAAGAGAAGTATCAAAAGAACCAGTACAGCTCCAAATATAAGTTGACTTATAAAGAACACTGAAGTAAAACTCTCCTTAGGAATAGCCCCATATCCTTCAAAGTTTTGAATCATAAGATCATATAATTGCTCTTTTTTAGTGTAGTAATAGATATTAACACCTAATAGAAGAAGCACCGATGCACTTACATTATACACTACAAAGTATTTCACTGTCTTACGCGTATTAAGAATACTCTTCATTAAGTCTTTGACGGTATCTGTAATTTTTATCGAGCGATAATTAACATAGAAAAGATATATAAAAAGCGCGAAAATAGAGTAATGGATAATATTGACAACCAAAAACGTTGTTTTTAGTCCCATGCCATTATTGATTTCCTTACTCGACTCAGGAACGAAAAAAGCCAAAATTGTCCAGAATAATAATTCTGCGATGCTAATTAAAAAAATCCATTTTACAATAGAAGAAGATTTTTTAAGTAACATCTGGTAAATGTCTTGATACGACAACTTAGGGAGATCTTGTTCCCTGCTTTGCCATTTTTCCTTTAATAGTTCTAAATTATCCATTGGGGTTACGGATTTAGTATCGTTCGTAATTTTTCCTTGATTCTATTCATCTTTACTCTAGAGTTTACTTCTGTTATACCTAAGGTTTCGGAAATTTCTCTGTACGATTTGTCTTCCAGATACAAGAAAACTAACGCCTTGTCTATATCATTTAGACTTTTTACAGCGTTGTACATTAATTTTAGTTGTTCCTCCACCGTATCGTCATAGGCTTCCGCAGAAATTTTAAAACTTACACCCTGAAAGTCTTGTGTATTAACTCTTCTTTTGGATTTTCTGTATAAGGTAATCGCGGTATTTAATGCCACTCTATACATCCAAGTGCTAAACTTAGAGTCACCTCTAAATTTTGGAAATGCCCTCCACAACTGTATAGTTATTTCCTGAAACAAATCATTATGTGCATCGCGGTTGTTGGTGTACAACCTACATATTTTATGCACAATGTTTTGGTTCGCTTCTAGTTGGGTTACAAAACTATGTTCGAGTTCTTTACTCAATGATGGATCGTTAGCTATTGCATTAGTAGAATTAAAGAATGATTTGTTACAAATGTGATAAAAATTACTCAATTTTGAAGCTCTTAGAAGAACAAATAGTAACTTTGTAGTAGACCTTTTTACTATGAATATTCCTAATACTGACATCCCTCGAATTGTTGTTATTGGTGGTGGATTTGGAGGTGTTTCTTTGATTAATCAATTACAAAATGAAGACGTTCAAATTGTGCTGTTCGATCGTCATAACTACCATACATTTCAACCACTTCTTTATCAGGTTTCTACGGCAGGCTTAGAACCAGATTCTATTGCATATCCCCTTCGGAAAGTTTTCAGAAAAAATAAAAATTTTCACTTTCGTATGGCTGAAGTTCATCAGATTCATCCAGATTCCAATAGGATTGAAACATCTATTGGAAATTTGTCATTCGATTATTTGGTTATAGCTACAGGAACGCGTACCAATTTCTTCGGAAATAAAAGTATTCAAGAGAATAGTATGCCTATGAAAACAGTGCCTCAAGCACTGGATATTCGTTCATTGATGCTTCAAAATATTGAAGAAGCTGATCTCACCAGCTCCGTAGTAGAAAGAAAACGACTTCTAAATTTTGTAATAGCTGGTGCAGGCCCTACAGGTGTTGAACTTGCGGGTGCTTTGTCCGAGTTTAGAAAAGGAATATTAAAATATGATTATCCAAACCTAGACGAAAATGAAATGCAGGTGCATCTTATTGAGGGATCGGATCGAGTATTGAGTCCAATGAGTTCGAAGGCTTCAAAAAAGTCAAAGAAATTTCTGGAAAAACTGGGTGTTAATGTTCATTTAAATACGCTTGTCAAAGATTATGATGGACAAACTGTGGTAACAGACGATGAACGTTTTGAGACTGCAACGTTTATTTGGGCAGCCGGTGTTACGGGAGCTCCGGTTACAGGGCTTAATGGAAATTCATTGGTTAATAGAACAAATAGGTATAAGGTAGATTATTTTAATAAGATCGATGGATATGATAATATTTATGCCTTAGGAGATATCGCTTTAATGTCTACAGATGCTTATCCTAATGGACATCCGCAGGTAGCACAACCCGCCATCCAGCAAGGAAAACAACTTGGTAGAAACTTTAAGAAGTTATGGGCGGGTAAAGCGATGAAACCCTTCAAATATTTCGATAAAGGTACTATGGCGACCATAGGAAGAAATAAAGCAGTAGTAGACCTCAAAAAAATGAATTTTGGAGGTGTTTTCGCGTGGTTCCTATGGATGTTTGTGCATCTCTGGTTTCTAGTAGGATTTAGAAACAGAGTGATTACCTTTTTTAACTGGACCTATAGCTACATTAATTACGATAGAGCAGCCCGCTTGATTATTCGTCCGTTTAAAAGGAAATAGCTAAAATTTAAAGCTTAGTCCAGCTTTACTTTAATTGGGCCACCATTGTTTACCCAACCTCCGCCAATCTCATCGATATTGACGTCTAATTCATCAGTGGTGTCTATGCTGTTGATATTTACTTTTACTTCATCATAAGTGTCCACACTCTTGATATTTACGTTTAGCTCATCGTAGGTGTTAATATCCACAATACGTACGTCGATAGTCTCGGACATAGGAGCTAGAAGCGTTGTGGTTTCAGTAGAGCTGTTAGAGGCATAGGCCGAAGGAATAATATCGAAATCTTTTACAACATTCAGTGTAAGGCAAAAAGCTATAACAGTGAGAATGGTTTTGGTATATAAATCGGTTTTCATAGGTTGAAATATTTTAAGAGTTATTGATTTATTTTTTAGCTAAACCTCAAATATCGTTCCTCGTATATGTAACAAGTTCTATTTCTTCGGCTTTGCCTCTTAGGTGTTTCTTTCCAAGTAAGGATTTTTCAACTCCTTGTGGCATTTCTGTTGCAATTTTTGAAAAAGCCGATGAGGCAAGAATGTCTACTTCAAATTCACTACACATTCCTTGAATTCTTGAGGTTGTATTTAACACATCTCCAGAAAATGCTATGTCTCTTTTTATTTGCCCAATTTCGCCTACCATTACAGGTCCAAAATGATATCCTGTTCTAAATAGTGGGACAACATGATATCTTTTCAAGTACACATCAACTTTAGCTTCAATTAGTTCGTTCATACGGTAGAAACAGTGAAGCGCATTGGCATTTTTAAGACCCCATTTCATTTTCCAACTTATCACAATCTCATCACCAACGTATTGATAAACCTCTCCACGGGTTTCGATAATTGCTGGAGCTATATCATTAAAAAAGTCTTTCAGAAAATTAAAATATTTCTCTTCACCAAGCTTTTCGGCGATGCCCGTGGCATTTTTTAGATCGGAAAACATAAAAATACGTTCTTCGTTCTTGGGTCTAAAGTAGCGTCCCATCAAGTAATCTGGAAATACACCAGGCCCATACTTATCATTTACCATAAGTACGATAAGTGTTACAATTACAATTCCTAACCAGAGAATAAAGTTTTTAACAAACATCCAAGTTCCAAAGAAAAAATAAGTCTCTTCGATTACCTCTGGATTGAATAAGGGTAGATCGAGGTTTTGTGAACTGATGTATAGTGCGCCAGACATGCTAACAACAATTGCCGCCAAAGTGTAGGCGACAACAATAAGGATTAGGGCTTTCCAAAATGCATATTTTCGCAACCACCGTTCCATAAGATTTACAGTAAAAAAGCCGCCTATTAGTCCCGCCGAAACCGCTACTATTAATACTGCAATGAAGGCCGATTTAAAATCGTAGGCCGAGGTCAAAGCTCCTTCAACTTCTAAGGTTTTATACTCGTAAAGAAACAAGAGAATCGAAATTATTGTCCAAGAAATCAGAATCCAAAAGGCTCTTCTTAAATAAAACCATAACTGCCTACGGGTATATTTTTTAAGCTTCATCTGCTTTTAGCAATTTTTGTATTTGTCGTTCAAGCCTTTTCCTTCCAGAATCATAGGCATACACTTTTCTAGACGGCTCAACTTAGTTTCTTCTCTTTTGGCTCCTCCAATATGATCTGCATATTCTCTTTGCTTTCCTGGAGTAAGTTTTTTAAATGCCGAATCAATTTTTTTGTTTCTGGATAAAGCTTCTTGAACTAAAGGAGGAATAGAAACACCTGTCTTACGCTGTGGTTTTACTTCCTTTCCCTCAATTGAATTTTGCATGGCTTCTGAAATATACTCCAGAACTAAATCGTCTTCTATCTGGTCACTTTCTTCAAATCGCCATTGTCGCAAGGCTTTGGTAACTCCTTCTTGCGCGTTGATCAGTTTTTTTTCTTTGTCTTTAAGAAAAACTCCTTGATGAAACCACAAACAAAAGTGGTTTTTAAATCCAGCAATTCCAATAATTAGTTTGCCATTTATGGAATAGGAGGGAGTCCCCCATTTTAGTTCTTCCTTAAGTCCGCAACTATTTAGCAGATTCCGTAAATGGATTATTTGTTCCCGCCATTTTTCTTGCTTTTCAATATAACCCTCAATTGTTTTAGAATAGCTAATGGGCATCTCGTATTAACTGAAATTTAGTTCTTCACAAATTTAAATGTTGCCTCTCCTTGACCAGTTGAAATTCTCAGA
>MAAC01009758.1_pt1 | contig 30314 bp, 29 predicted proteins | sample 1115981 | NCBI WGS metagenome assembly MAAC01 (sample SAMN04961126, study PRJNA320927) | seawater metagenome | isolation source: sample BD02T64 sea water enriched with oil for 64 days | place: USA:Gulf of Mexico | collected 2013-07-27 | reverse complement strand
TCCCATGTCTAACACTCCAATAGCTCCCAGCTGATTCAAGCAGGGGCAAGGTTGCACATGGGTCAATTCTCAATGACAATTTCTACAGTTGCCGGGTCAGTTCTCGGTGACAATCAACAAAGGTCTACTAAGCGGGACGTAGGCGACATTGATGTCGCTTTGTGGAGCGTCCGCTTTTACTCGACCGGTGTTCCAAATGCCGCGATTGCAACGCCTAACAGTGCCACACCGCCAAAGAGGGTTGCTTTCGCAAGGTGATTGCCTCGCCATGCACGGATAGCCGCGATGCCGGCCTGTAGAGCATAATAAAGCGCGAAAGCCCGCGAGGCATAGCTGATTATCTCGAAGATATTTGCGGTCCATGTCAGCAAGACCCCAATGCCAACCAGTAGCGCATACGCCACACGCTCCTTAATCGCACCTTTGGAAACCTCGGTAATCAGGCCACCTGACCCGCTGGTGTCCGCAATTGCTGCGCTGAATTGGGCGCTAAGCGCAGCGATAACCAGCAATAGCGGCAAAATCGGTGCGACAATCTGCATCAAATCAATAATCGCCGTCTCGTCTAAATACAGAGGATCACTTTCGAACGCATAGGTCAGAAGCACAATGTAGATGCAGTAAATGACTGTAGATATCCACTGTGCCAACTGCATCGACTGGATACGCATTCGCGCATCGTAGGTCGATCCAAGGTAGCGTGACGTTTCGAAACCTTGAACAGTTACGATCAAACCCGCCATCAGTGTAAGGCTCGCCCATCCGGTGACCCGCGGCGCATCGAACTGCAATGCACCTCGGCCTGTGGCCTCGCCAAAATGCACCATAAGGCCGAGCAAAAGACCCGCGATGATCATCAGTTTCAGACACACTGAAACCTGCTCCATGCGTTCAAGCGCTGAAAAGCCTCGGGTCAATCCTGTGAAGAGGATCAATGTGAAGACCGCCGTGGTCAGTAATTTCGCGTGAAACTGGTCGTCAAGCTCCGTCAGGCTCACTCCAAATGCACCAAACAGGTTGAGGTAGTAGGCAACAGACACAATGAACGCGAACGCAAGCACGATGGACGCCATGGTTTCAAGTCCGTCGGTCAATCGTGATGCGGCAGGTCTCGTTTCAATGTCGGCAATATTAAACCGGATCGCGCTTCCAAATAGATAGGCCACCATACACAGGCCAACCATGACCAGCGGTGCATACCCCCCGTAACTAACATCAAGGATTGGCCCAAGAACCAGAAAACCGCTGCCGATAATCGAAGCCAAAGGCGTTATTGTCGCGCGCCAGACAATAGAATTGGCAACACGGGGCCAAATCAATATCGCCCCAGCGAGCGTGACTGTTGCGAGGATGGCAGCGTTCAGCATGGGCCGACAAAAGCAGATAGGATGGAGCGGAGCAACAACAGTAATGTCCTGAAAAGTTGACATTCATGCATCATGCAGCATCAGTGGATAAGGGCTCGAAGAAGACCTTCGCCGCGCTCCGTGCCAAGGTCTACTAAGCGGGACTTTGTTGCCGTTCGCTGCAAGCGCGAAAAACAGAGCTCGGCGGGGGTGTTGTCTGACGTCAGCACCTGTGGGACAGATTTGATGATTTGAACAACGGAGGGTTTCTGGTTCATCGTAGCCCTTAAGGAGCGAAGATAAACAAGAAGCCCGGAACATCGAAAGATGCAGCTGACAAGCTGTTTTACTTTTGGTTTCTAACAGCGCGCCGCAATGCCCTGTAAGCTGGACTGGACAGTTCAAAATCCTCTGGCAAGCCCCATTTAGCGCGATATGCTTCCGGTGTCATGTCATGCTTCTGGCTAATATGGCGACGCAGAGTGTTCACCTTCTCACCACATTCAAGACAGGTAATATGGCGGTAATCACTCTGCTCGTCGCCCTCCATCAGGTCGCTGTTCGCCAAGCGATGGGCTGTTGGGAGACAAATGGTAAACTGGGTTCCTTCATTGAGTCCACTGGACAGAGATATGGTGCCCCCCAGCAACTCGATCTCACGTTTGATGATGTTCATCCCAAGCCCGGTCCCTCCCCCTTCCCGGGCAGTTCTTGGATCGTGGCCCTCAAACTCATCAAAAAGCCTGCTTTTCAGATTGGATCCTATACCGGCTCCGGTATCACTTACACAGATTATGACAGAATCCTCCTGCGAGGTTGTTTCTACTGTCACTTGGACTTCACCACCGGCTGTGAATTTGATCGCATTTGATACGAGTTGGTCCACTACGTTTGTGAGAATGGCGACATCGAACAAGAAGATCATATTGTCTATGGTCTGACTATTCGAAGTCAGAGCTATCCCCTTGGCGTGGGCGGCCTCGAGGTTTCGGGCGACGACATCTTCGATCACATCAGTAAGATCAAAAGATTCTGCTGTAATGGAAGCGGTAGCCGTGTCCAACTCTGCGATGCGCATCAGATCCTCTGTGAGGGCGCGCAGGCGAGACGTATTTCGCTCAATCACCTCGACCAAGCTTTTAGCTTTATCGTCCGTCGAAATAGCACTGAGAAGGCGCGCGGCTCCAGAAATTGCGCTTAAGGGGGTCCGGACCTCATGGTTTGCATGCGACAGAAAACTCGCTCGGGTCAACGCCGCTTTTTCCGCAAGAAGCTTAGCCCTTGCTCGATCTCTTACTGCTGAAGCCAGATAAAACTGGTCGTCCGCAATTGAAGCCAGGCGCATCAATAGCTCCACGTCTTGCTCAGACCACTCTCGTGGACGTTCATCTGAGCAGCAAAGCGCACCAATCGGCTTGCCGCGCTCGCCGTGAAACGGAACGCCGAGATAGCTAACGACGCCATAAGCCTCTATTGCGGGATTGTGCATGTGAAGTGGATGCTCTCGAGCATCGGTCAATAGCAACGTCGAACGGCTGTCTCGCACATGTTTGCAGAAGGAATGGCTCAGCGGCGTCGCACGGCTCTGATGCAGCTCATCCGGGACACCCACGGCTGATTTCAACAGCTGGCGCCCCCCTGCATCGTCGATGACCGTGAGAAGCGAAACCGGTGCATGTAAGAGCCGCGAAGCCAAGCTGGTGATCTTATCAAAGCGGATATCAAAATCAGAAAACGGCATACTGAGCCCCGACAGGGCCATCGCGTTATAATTCATGGAGGATGTCTTTCAGACAGAGTGAGCATTCAACCACATCGGCAATGTGAAAGAAAAAAAGTTGAAGTCCGCAGTTGGGGGCGAGGGGCTGACGAAAGTTGGGGGCGAGGGGCTGACGAAACAACCCTGGTCCCTGTTTAGGTTCCAAGGCCGAGCACGGGATAGAGCGATGCCACAAGCAAAGCCGCCATTGTGATGTTAAAGACCCTGAGTCGGGTGGTGTTCGACAGCCATTGTCGGACCACAGTCCCAAGCCATGCCCAGACCGAGATCGCCGGAAAGCAGACGAGCGCGAACGCACCGGCCACGATGGCGACCGACAGAAGCGAACGGTCTGGCGCGTAAAGCGTGATGGCGGACAGGCACATGGCCCATGCCTTAGGGTTCACCCACTGGAACGTCGCCGCTTGAAGAAAGGTCATCGGACGGCCGGCCGCGTCACGCTCCTCCACCGGAGCGGCCGTGGCGATCTTGAATGCAAGCCAGAGCAGGTAGCCGACGGAGACGACCTTCAGCACCAGGTTCAGGGCGGGCACTGCGTCGAACAACGCCATTAGCCCCGCACCTACAAGGAGAGCCATGACCGACACGCCTCCGACGATGCCGAGCATGTGCGGCAGGGTCCGGCGGAAGCCGAAGTTCGCGCCGGATGCCATCAGCATCAGGTTGTTCGGCCCAGGCGTAACGGTCGCGACAAATGCGAAGCCCAGAAGGGCGGTCAGGATAGCGAAACTCATGGGTCGTGCTCTCTATATTGCTTGGGTGCAACAATAGCGGGAAGAGGTCGCAATATGTCATCTGATATCCTACTCTCAGGTCTATATGCACAACGATTGTCCCTCCATGGATGCTATAGACCAGAAAATATTGCGCGAGCTGCGGCGTGACGGAAGCATCAGCAATGTCGCTCTGGCTGAACGGGTCAGCCTTTCTCCCTCGGCGTGCCTGAGACGAGTTCAGGAACTCGAGCGAACCGGAGTGATCCGGGGCTACAGGGTCGTGACCAGCCCCGAGCGGATGGGGCGGGGCTTTGCCGCCTACGTCATGGTCGGCCTCTCCTCCCATACAAAGGCGGCACAGGAAGGTTTCGAGCGCGCCATGTCAGTCGCGCCAGAAGTCGTCGAGTGCCATAATGTAGCTGGGTCTTTCGAGTATCTCCTGCGCGTCGAGAGCGCCGATCTTTTAGAATACAAGCGCTTCCATACGGAGGTCTTGGGCACCCAATCCCATGTCAATGCAATCACGTCCTACATCGTGATGGGATCCCCCAAAGACGAGCGCGCTACTTAAACTGAACAAACGAGGCGGCCTTGGTCGTGAGCCGGAATTCAAGCGCCGTCGAATGTCGTGGAAGGGCTCGAAGCAGCCATTGGACAGAGGCTTTACCAATGTCCGCTCTGGGCCGAAAGCACCAATAACTTCCTACTTAAAAGTTGGTGCGACCCACGTAGCTAAGGGTTTTGATATACTGGTTCATCCGGTTTACCTCCGTTTTTTTTCCAGCGTGATTAGACTGCAATCTTTTCAATATTTTTCAGCACCGCATGCACGGCAAGGCCTGTCTCAGTCAGCCCATAGGTCACCTTGGGCGGAATGGTTTTCTCTTGTTCGCGCCAAACCAACCCATCGGCTTCCAACTCGCGCAGGCGGGTGGTCAGCACCTTGGGAGAGATGCCGGTGATCTGGCGTCGCAACATACCGAAGCGGCAGGTCCGTTGATCGCCCAATACGTAGATCACATGGCTTTTCCATTGTCCCCAAAGCTTGCGCAGCAGCGTGTCCGCCGCGCAGGGGATGTCAACTGGATCCCGGTCCTCGGGGCTGGGCACCTTTTTCTGGGTGGTTTCCATTTGGTAACTACTTTCACTTGGTAACTCTCGCATTACATAAGCTCCCAACCGACCGAAACAATACGCCGTACGTGCTTCGCACTGCTGGCATCGTAAGGAGAGCACTATGCCCCAAGGCACTTCCCGAGCCATCCCCGGACTGCACCATGTCACTGCGATCTCTGGCCCACCGCAGGACAACCTCGATTTCTGGGTGCGCACCCTCGGTCAGCGGCTGATCAAACGCACCGTGAACTTCGACGATCCCGGCACCTATCACCTTTACTACGGGGACAAGGACGCGGCACCCGGATCGATCATGACCTTCTTTCCCTTCGTGGATGCCGGTCCCGGCCGCGCAGGGCCAGGGATGGCGTCGGCAGTAGCCTATGCGGTCCCCGATCTGGATCGCCGCATGGGTGAACTGGCCGAAGCCGCCATCGACTTCGAAGGACCTTTTGATCGTTTCGGTGAACGTGTCATTGCCTTGAAGGACCCGGACGGGCTGCGCGTCGAACTGATCGAGGGCGGCGCTCGGGACGAGGGGTTTCACAGTGTGACGCTCTGGCTTGAAGAGGTCGTCGCCACCGCCGAGTTGCTCGAAGCGATGGGATATGTCCGCGAAGCCGAGGAGGCCAGCACAACCGGCGGCACCGACGGGGTGGAAGCTCGCATCCGCTACCGCTCGACCGACCCCGAACGCGGCTCAGCCGTAGACCTGATGACCTCGGACGCCCGTTCCATCGGGCGCTCCGGTGCCGGGACCATCCATCATGTCGCCTTCCGCGCGCGGAATCAGGACGAGCAACTGGCATGGCGCGCGCGCCTCTCGGCCGCGGGCCAGCAGATCACCCCGGTTATCGACAGGCAGTATTTCGACGCGATCTACTTCCGTACGCCTGGCGGTGTGCTATTCGAGATCGCCACCGATCCACCAGGATTTGCGGTGGACGAAGATCCGGCCCACCTGGGCGAGGAGCTGAAACTTCCCAAGAAATATGAAGCTCACCGCGACCGTATCGAGCAGGTTCTGCCGCATATCCGAGTGCCGAAATGAGCGCTATGGCGGCTGCGACCCGCGGTACCGGTCCGCACGCTGGACAACGGCTGGTCACCGCCGGGGCCCCGCTGGAGCGCGCGCGGATGGCTTTGGTGATGATCCACGGTCGGGGCGGCGCTCCGGAGGACATGGTCGGACTGGCCCATCACCTCGCGCTGCCGGATCTCGCCGTGCTCGCCCCTCAGGCGGCCGGGCAGTCTTGGTGGCCGGACAGTTTTCTGGCGCCGCTGGAGGCCAATGAGCCGGGATTCGGCGGCGGATTGAGCGTCATCTCCTTCCTCCTCGATGACCTGTCTGATCAAGGCTTCGATCCAGCGCGTGTGGCATTGATTGGCTTTTCGCAGGGGGCCTGTCTGGCGCTGAAAGCGGCAGCGCGGCTGGCGCGTCCGTTCCGCGCGGTGGCCGCGCTCTCCGGCGGGCTGGTCGGAACCGGAGAGGCGGGCGGGGCCCCGCGCGCCGATCTCTATGACCGCACAGGCAAGACCTTTGACTACGCGGGGCGACTTGCGGATGTAGCAGTGCTGATCGGCTGTCATGAGCGAGACCCACATATTCCACTGGCGCGGGTGCGTGAGAGTGCCGATGTCTTGAGCGCCATGGGGGCGAATGTCGAGACGCAAATCTTGCCCGACACCGGACATGGTATCGTCGACGAAGAGGTCACTTGGCTGCGCAGTCAGCTGAACACCGAATGCTGAGGAGAGGGTCCATGGATACCTTGTGTCGACATCACCCGCGCCGAGGCGCAAGATCGTGCCGCTTTGCGCCTTCGAAGGCTTAGTCCGACCGTCACGCTGATTGGCAGGTTACCTCACACCATAAAAGCTGAAAGGAGACACGCGATAAGCTGGACGTTAACGAACAAGGATTTGGATACCCATAATGACCGAACTTTCTAATCAGCCACTGGATCAACTCAGCCTCGACGAGGCGGCCCGACCGGCAGCACCGCCGGTGCCGGAAGCGACGGATGCGCACCGGCGTCAGGGCCGGCAACTGGCTGCCATTCATCGTCATTACTTGCTGGAGATGGCCAAAATTGGAGCGGTTCTGACCCGGATCGAAGCGCGGGACAGCCCACCTGAAGACCTCAAGCGGATCGTCCTTTCGCTCGATATGGCCGAGAATTTCCGAACTTTCGGATCGCTTTGCGGTCGCGAATGCCAAGTTCTGAAGTTCCACCACGACATTGAGAGCGTCGACATGTTCCCTCGTATCGAAGCGGCGGCTGGAGGAAAGTTCCGTGAGATAGTTGCCAAGTTGAAGGCAGAACACGCCGTTGTGCATGAGCTCATCCTCCGCCTCGATCACGCGGCGGACGTTTTGACGGAAGATCCGAGCGATGTGAATTTCCTTCATGCCGCCACCGCCTTCAGAAAGTTGGAGGAGGTCGTTCGATCTCATTTCAGGTACGAGGAAACTGAACTCGCAGAGGCCATCGGTTATTATCTCGGATCGGTCTAACTTCTCTTGGCCATCACCGCACTATTGAAATCGAACTGCCTTTCGACAGAAACGGAGGAAATCAAAGCTTTGCTGCGCTCTGCACCGAGGTCAGCTCAGCGGGCTTAGCAGACCCACCCCAACACCCAAGCCAGTTCAGTCGAGTCTTGCCAGAGCAGAGTTAGCAACACACTCGTCAGCTTCCGAGGCCAAGAACGGGATAGAGGGATGCCACCAACAAAGCCGCCATAGTTATGTTGAATACCCTGAGCTTGGCCTCGTTCGACAGCCATTGCCGGACGACAGTCCCGAGCCATGCCCAGACCGAGATAGCCGGAAAGCAGACGACCGCGAATGCACCGGACACGATGGCGACCGACAGAAGAGAACGGTCGGGCGCGTAGAGAGTAATAGCAGACAGACACATGGCCCAGGCCTTTGGGTTCACCCACTGAAAAGTTGCCGCTTGAAGAACGGTCATAGGATGGTTGTCCGCGTCTCGCTCCTCAACGGGTGCGGCCGTGCCGATCTTGAATGCGAGCCAGAGCAGATAGCCAACGGAAACGACCTTCAGCACCAAGTTTAGGGCGGGCACTGCATCAAACAGGGCCATCAGCCCCGCACCTACGAGGAGAGCCATGATTGAAACACCACCGACGATGCCGAGCATGTGGGGTAGCGTCCTGCGGAAGCCAAAGTTCGCCCCGGACGTCATCAGCATTAAGTTGTTTGGCCCCGGCGTAACAGTCGCGACGAATGCGAAGGCCAGAAGGGCGGAAAGCATAGCGAAACTCATTGGTCGTACCCTTTTACATTGCTTGAATGCAATAATAACAATATGAAGTCGCAACATGTCGTCTAATATTTCATTACTTGAAGGCTATGAACAATTATTGATGCTTTATGGATGCTATAGACCAAAAAATATTGTGTGAGTTAAGGTGTGACGGTCGGATCAGCAATGTCGCTCTCGCTGAACGGGTGAGCCTATCTCCTTCGGCCTGCCTGAGACGGGTTCAGGAACTCGAGCGAACAGGAGTGATCAGGGGCTACAGGGTCGTGACCAGCCCCGGGCGGATGGGCCGCGGTTTTTCCGCGTATGTCATGGTCGGCCTGTCCTCCCATACCAAGGCGGCACAGCAGAGCTTCGAGCGCGCTATGTCAGTCGCGCCAGAGGTTGTCGAGTGCCACAACATAGCAGGGGCTTTCGAGTATCTCCTTCGTATCGAGAGTGCTGATCTCTCGGAATACAAGCGCTTCCACACGGAGGTGTTGGGCACCCAATCCCACGTCAATGCGATAACGTCATACATCGTGATGGGATCACCCAAGGATGAACGGGCCACATAATCTTATCACGCGAGCCTGTATCGATTGTGCGTTTTTCTGTCGGCGTTGCTGAAAGTCGTGGAAGGCTCGAAGCAGCCATACACCGTGATAGAAATGGATGACTGCTTCGGACAAGTTCGTGACTTTGACCTTTCCATCGACAGGAGGAGCGGAAAGCAGGCATTCGCTGCAGCGCAGCAGGGCGTTTTATCAACGACCAGAGCGGAAGTTCGGATATCGAACTTCTGTTCGTGCGCCGGCTCTAATAAACGTATAATTTCAAACCTAAGCCTGAAAGCTTCAGTCCGAACTCGACATGATATAGGCGAGAAGGCCCATCGCGTCGTGGAGTTGGCTTCGTTTAATCTGCCCGCCAAGGCAGACTCGGATCGCTTCGGCGGGATTGCCAGAAACAGTGAAGGCGTCTGACGGCATGATCCCCACTCCTGTGCCTGCCATGCGCCCGATCATTTCGGCGCGCGTGATGCCTTCTGGCAGGTGAAGCCAGACATTGAAGGCATGTGGGGTCGATTCAAAGCGGAACCCCTTCAAGGCTTGAGAAGCTATTGCCTGACGTGCCAGCGTTTCCTCGCGGACAAAGCGGCGGATGCCGTCCGCTGTGCCGTCGATGATCCAACGTGTTGCAAGTGCCATCATCAAGGGCGAAGGCATGACCGAGATGATCCTGATCTGATGCGCCAGTTCGCGGGCAGCGTGGCTGTTGGGGGCGACGGTGTAGGCAAGGCGCAAGCCGGCACCGATACATTTGGCCAGCCCCCCAATATGCCAGACCAGATCGGGAGCGAAGCTGGCCAACGGTGCCGGTGGGTGGGGCGGAATGAAGCCATATGCGTCATCCTCGATCAGTGGCAGATGTTGGGCAATGATCACGTCTGCTATGGACTGACGGCGCGCGAGTGAGATCGTCCGTGTCGTTGGGTTGTTCAAGGTCGGGTTGAGATAAAGTGCCTTTGGCCGATGTTCACGGATCGCCGTGTCAAGCGCATCAATATTGATCCCATCCGCATCGCCCGGAAGGCCCACAAGGCGCAAGTTCAGCCGCGCGCAGATGCTGCGTATACCCGGATAGGTCACATCCTCGCACAATACGACATCTCCGGGCTTGGTCAGGCTCATCAGGATCGCAACGATGGTGGGATGTGCTCCGGGTGTCACTGCGATCCGGTCGAGTGACGGGACGAGGCCGCGCAGGGATAACCACGTCGATGCGGCCTCCTTGTCGATCTGGCCGCCCGTGGACGATTGGTATCGCAGCAAGTCGATCAGGTTCGCTGTGACGGTCTGCACACCCGCCTCCATCCGGGCCAGGAGCGCCCGATCGTCCGGCTCGGGAGGCAGGTTCATGGTCAGATCGACGTCAGCGTGTCGGCGCTGCTCGCGTTGGGGGTCCGCGCGTTTTGTCCCGATCACGAAGGTGCCGCGCCCGACGTGGCTGCTCACCAGTCCGCGTTGCCGCGCCTCAACATAGCCGCGTGATACGGTGGTAAAGTCGATGCCCAGCCTGTCAGCGAGCTTGCGCTGAGGTGGCAGGCGCACGCCGTCCTGAAGGGTGCCATTCGAAATCCCTTCGGCAATTGCATCGGCCAGTTGCAAGTAACGGGCGGCACCGTCGGTGCGCAGAATCGGTGTCCAGTCTTTCATCAGGCAATACTACAGGTAAAGCATATGGGATTGAATCTCTTTGTATGGATTTTATTCAAATAATTTAGCTCAATCCTCTTCGGGTTGCTAATAAAACGGCCTGCAAAGGTAAATTTTTTGCGATTGAAGGGATTCTGCAATCTAAATTGTATGCATAATTGATTCTAATATTGATTGTATTTCCTGGAGCGCGGCACACTGACTTTACACAAAGCGGTCAACACTGGCCGACCAGAAAAAGGGATTGATACATGCCGGCAGTCACGCAAGAAAAGCACAAGGACGGCGATTTTTTCGTCGATTACGAAGACAAGGTTTTTGAGGATGTGAAGGCGGAACCGGGCCAGAAGGCGCTTGTCACCTTCCACACCGTTGCCTTCGAGGGCTCCATCGGCCTCGTCAATATGCTCAACGCCATCCGCCTGGCCCGGAAAGGGTTCGAGACATCCATCCTGCTGTACGGCCCCGGCGTCACGCTTGGCATCCAGCGCGGATTTCCGACACTGGGCGATGCGGCCTTTCCGGGTCATCAGAACTTTGCCGACAACCTGAAAAAGTTCATGGCCGAGGGTAGTAAGATCTACGCGTGCCGCTTTGCACTTCAGGCGCTTTATGGCCATGGCGAGGCTTCGCTGCTGCCGGGTATTATCCCGATCGCGCCGCAGGATGTTTTGGACCTCAAGCTCCTCCACATCCGCGACAATGCGGTGATCGTCGATACCTGGACGCTTTAATCGCCAATGCCGGGGCGACAGCCGCCCCGGCTCATCCATTCGGAGAAGCACAATGTCCCGCACCGTCAAGGCAGCAGCAGTCCAGATCGCACCGGATCTGACAAGTCGCGAAAAGACAATGTCCCGCGTGCTCGATGCGATTGACGAGGCTGCAGGAAACGGCGCGGATCTTATTGTCTTTCCAGAGACTTTCGTGCCGTTCTATCCGTATTTTTCTTTTGTTCTACCGCCTTGCAAGCAGGGCAAGCCGCATCTGCATCTTTATGATCAGGCCGTGACGGTCCCGTCAGACGATACGCGCCGGGTGGCCGAACGATGCGCTCATCATGGTGTAGTCGTCGTGCTGGGCGTGAATGAGCGCGACCATGGATCTCTCTACAATGCGCAACTGATCTTCGACGCAAACGGCACTCTGCTGCTGAAACGGCGCAAGATCACGCCAACCTACCACGAGCGGATGGTCTGGGGCCAAGGCGACGGTGCCGGCCTACAGGTCGTTGACACCCGCGTGGGCCGCATCGGCGCGCTGGCCTGCTGGGAGCATTATAACCCGCTGGCTCGCTATGCCCTGATGACCCAACATGAAGAAATCCACGTTGCACAATTCCCCGGCAGTCTCGTGGGTCCAATCTTTGCGGAGCAGATCGAGGTTACGATGCGCCATCACGCGCTGGAATCGGGCTGTTTCGTTGTGAATGCGACGGGTTGGCTGACGGACGCGCAGATCGAGAGCATAACGCCCGATCCCACGCTGCAAAAGGCACTGCGTGATGGCTGCATGACCTGCATCGTGACCCCCGAAGGGCGTCATGTCGTGCCGCCCCTGACAAGCGGCGAAGGCATCCTCTACGGCGATCTCGACATGGCGCTGGTGACCAAGCGCAAGCGGATGATGGATTCGGTTGGCCACTATGCCCGGCCTGAACTGCTGGCCCTGCACCACAAGACCGATCTGACGCCCACACGGCACGTGAGTGCGACCGGATCCCAATTTCAGCCGATCCCATTGGAGGATTGATATGCAAGCGACCACCGGCGACCTGATTAACGACCTGCAGACCCGCGGCATGCGCCTTGTCGACCCCCGCGCCGGGGCCGATAGTCGTCGTGGCGGCGCTGGACCGACGGACCACAAGGCCGTCACCATCGGCGGCATGACCGTGATGATACCGGTCCACACCGCGACAGCATTCGAGTCCCCCTATCTGGTCGAAGCCCCAGATGCGGCAGGCAATGCGCGGGTCATGAAGGACGGTGCGTTCTTTGCCGACGTACAATTCCCGCAGCGGGCCAAGTTTCTCGATCTGTCCACCGCCGACGGCGTCCCTTACGGACATATCGCCCAACTGCACGCCAAGGATGTGCTGGCGACGACGGTTCTGCAGACTTGCATTCGGTATGAAAGCCGCAAGAAGACCTGCAAATTCTGCGCCATTGGCCAAAGCCTTGCTGCCGGCCGCACCATCGGCCACAAAACGCCCGCGCAACTGGCGGAGGTCGCACGCGCCGCCGTTTTGCTGGACGGGGTCAGGCACATGGTGATGACCACAGGCACCCCCGCTGGCAAAGATCGCGGAGCCAAGGTACTGGCTGAAAGCGCAGTGGCCATCCGCGCCGCCGTTGACCTGCCATTGCAGGCCCAATGCGAACCGCCTGAGGATGACGCCTGGCATCGCCGGATGAAGGACGCGGGCATTGACAGCCTTGGCATGCATCTGGAGGTCGTCACGCCTGCGTTGCGCGAACAGATCATGCCAGGCAAGGCGCAGGTATCACTTGAGAAATACTTCGACAGTTTCGCCGCCGCGGTGGAGGTTTTCGGTTGGGGGCAAGTCTCGACCTATATCCTTGCCGGGCTTGGTGATACGCAAGAGACGATCCTGTCAATGTGCGAACGGCTGACGGCTATAGGCGTTTATCCCTTCGTTGTGCCCTTTGTTCCCGTCACGGGTACGCCGCTGGAAAGCCATCCTGCACCAACCTCTGCCTTCATGCATGGCGTGCTTGGCCCGTTGTCGCAGATGATCGTGGATCAGGGGATGCGGGCCGAGAATATTAAGGCAGGGTGCGGACGCTGCGGGGCCTGTTCGGCCCTGTCTGCCTTCGAGAAATTCAAACAGCCTGCGCGGGAGACCGCAACATGATAATCGAACGCCCCGCAGCCTTCGTTACACCCGAATTCCTGATCCGCCTTGCGACAGAAAGCTGGGAGATCGGCGGTGCGGCCTCCTTGCGACACCGCACCTTTGTCACGGAACAGGCAATCTTTGCAGATCATGACCGAGATGCGATCGACCGAGCCGCTCTACCACTGGTGGCCGTCTCCACGATGGCGTCAGAAGCGGATGAAGTCGTGGGCACCGTGCGCATTCACGAAGAAAGCCGCGGCATCTGGTGGGGGTCGCGTTTGGCGGTTGCGCCTGATTATCGTCGTGTCGGGCGGCTGGGTGCGGAACTGATCCGCCTTGCAGTTGGCACGGCACACGCGCGCGGATGCATGACATTCCTTGCCCATGTACAGATGCAGAACGTCGCCCTGTTTGAAATGCTGAACTGGCAGCCCCTCGACCAGCAGGATCTGCACGGTCACCCGCATATGAAGATGCAGGCCGATCTGGCCGCTTACCCCCCTGTCACCGACCCCGCGCGCGGCTGGATGGCGCTGACACGGCGCGCCGCGTGACGGACGTGGCCGCCCTTGCAGCACTTCTGGCCGCGCATCCGCACGTGACTGGCAAGCGCGACATCGACGTTGCCTGCGCGGCCCTTGACCTGACGCAGAACAGCCCCGGCCGCCCCGGCGATGACGCGGCGGCGATCCCGGACGGCGACGGCTGGCAACTGATGGCGACTGAAGGGTTCATGAACGATTTTGTGGCCTCTGCCCCATGGTTCGCGGGGTGGTGCGCAGTGATGGTCAACATGAATGACATCCTCGCCATGGGTGGTAGGCCGACTGCCGTGACAAATGCGCTCTGGGCACCGGATGCCGCCACGGCGCAAGAAATTCTGCGCGGGATGAAGGAGGCGTCAGAGGCCTACGGCATCCCCATCGTCGGAGGGCATACGAACCTGCGCACGGCGCAACCGCAACTTGCTGCGGCGATCTGGGGGCGGACGACTGCGCTGATCACCAGCTTTGACGCACAACCGGGCGACGTTCTGATCGCCAGCGCCGATCTGCGTGGGGCCTATGCGGGCGATAGCAGCAACTTTCCTGCCTTTCTAAATGCGCCCCACGAGCGCCTGCGTGGCGATATGAAAATTTTGCCCGCTTTGGCCGAAGACGGTCTTGTAACCGCGGGCAAAGACATCAGTCAGGGGGGTATCGTCGGCACGGCGCTGATGCTGGCGGAATGTTCCGGCGTTGCCATCACAATCGACGCTACCCGCATCGCGCCGCCTGATGGCGACCTGACACGCTGGATGACCGCTTTTCCCAGCTTCGGCTTTCTCTTGACCGCAAAGCCCGAGAATGCAGCCGGGGTGCTATCTCGATTTCACCAGCGCGACATCGCGGCAGCCGTCATCGGTAGCGTGTCATCCGGGAGCGCCCTGACCTTGGGCGAAGGCTCGGCGCACCATCTGATCTGGGATCATGCCGCTGCTCCCTACCTCGGTCTTACCCCGATCAAGGAGCCCGCCCATGCCTGAGACATCGTTTCGCATCCGTTGGCCTGACGGGGTGGAAGAGGAATGCTATTCCCCCTCCACCGTTATCCACGACCACCTGAAGGCGGGTCAGACCTACCGCGTGGATGACTTCGACCTGCGCAGTCGCACTGCACTCGATCTTGCCGCCCGGCGGGTCGAGGCAAAGTATGGATTCCGTTGCAGTTCTGCCGATGCACAGGCGGCAAAGCTGGCCATCGCCATCGCCCGCTACAAACCCGAGGAGATGATCAAATGTCTGACAATTCGCTAAAGTACGCGCCCCGTACCCATGTCACTACAGTCATCGTCGGTGCCGGGCAGGCAGGCATGTCCGCATCCTATTACCTGTGTCAGTCAGGTATCGATCACGTCGTGCTGGAACGTTACAAGCGGTTCCACGCGTGGAAAGAAGATCGCTGGGACAGCTTCTGCCTGGTGACGCCGAATTGGCAGTGCAAATTACCGGACTTTCCCTATCGGGGTGACGATCCGACAGGCTTCATGGTCAAGGACGAGATCATTGCGTATGTCGAAGGCTTCTGTGAGAGTTTCAATGCCCCTCTGCGCGAGGGCGTCACCGTCACGCGCGTGGAAAAGGTAAATGGTATCTTCCAAGTCGACACCGATCAGGGACTTTGGTCCGCTGACAATGTCATTATCGCGTCCGGGGGGTACGACCGCCCGATCACGCCGCCCTTCGCCAGCAAGCTGGACCCGAGCATTCCACAGATACACTCCAAGTCCTATCGTCGCCCGTCAGATATCCCGAATGGCACGTGCCTTGTCGTTGGCACCGGCCAGTCCGGCGTGCAGATGATGGAGGATATGACCATCGCCGGCCGGGACGTGAGGCTGGCTGTCGGCCCCGCACCGCGCAGCCCGCGCTGGTATCGCGGCAAGGATGCGACGGACTGGCTGCATCAAATGGGATACTACGACATCACCATCGCGCAGCAGCCCGACCCGAAAACAACCGAGGCAAAGACCAACCACTATATGTCGGGCCGCGACGGTGGTCACGAGATCGACCTGCGCCGTTTTGCGCTGGAGGGGCTACAGATGTACGGTTCGGTCGCTGATATGGATGGGACGAAAATCCGCTTCCTGCCTGATCTGGAACAGAACCTCGACGCCGCCGACAAAAGCTATGTCGGTATCCGCACAATGATTGACGACTACATCGCGCGTAAAGGGATTGATGCGCCGCTTGAGCGCCCATTCGAAAAAGTCTGGCGTCCGGACGCCGAGATCACAGAAATTGATGCCGCTGCCGAAGGCATCACCTCTATTCTGTGGTGCATCGGCTTTCGCCCGAATTACGACTGGCTTGAAGTAGACTGTCTGGACGCGCGGGGTCGTCCGATTCATACGCGCGGAATCTGCGATGAGGATGGCATCTTCTTTCTGGGGCTGGGCTGGCTGCATACATGGGGTTCAGGCCGTTTTCTCAGCGTGGCAGAGGATGCCGCCCATGTCGCCAAGACAATTGCGAACCGTCTCAAACCAGCAGCCAAGCGAATTAAGTCTGCTGTATGATCAGGCAGTCTGAAAGCCGAAAAGCACATGTTTCACTGCGAGCGTTAACGATGGCCATCGCGGGTTCTTTTTTACCATATGCCCTTTTTTGTTCATCGACGAAGCAAACTCCTTAAGTGCTTCACAGTTCAAGGCGATCCATGTGCGGGACTTTGAATAGCCTCTCGTTTCCTGAACACGTTCTCGTTTCGTCGCCTAAAAGCATGAACACCACCTTAGACACCTGGCCCAGAAAGGATATATTCCGATGGAAACCCGCCCCCCATTGCCGCCCTTCACCCATGACACCGCACTGCAAAAGGTTCGCCTCGCCGAAGACGGCTGGAACACACGTGACGCCGCCAAAGTCGCCACGGCCTACACGATGGACACAAAATGGCGAAATCGTGCGACCTTTGTGAATAACCGTGAAGAGGCGGAGGCGTTCCTGACAGCAAAATGGATCCGCGAACTCGACTATCGCCTGATTAAAGAGCTCTGGGCTTTTGCCGACAACCGCATCGCTGTCCGGTACGCCTATGAATGGCATGACGACAGCGGCAATTGGTTCCGGTCATATGGCAATGAAAACTGGGAATTTGCCGAAACTGGGCTGATGCTAAACCGTTTTGCAAGTATCAACGACTTGCCCATAGCCGAGGCTGACCGCAAGTTTCACTGGCAACAGGGTCGCAGGCCAGACGACCATCCGGGGCTGTCTGAATTGGGTTTATGAAACCATGACGAACGGTCGGCAGAGTTGAAGATCGGTGCTTGTCGAATGAGGGATGCGTAAAACACCAGTGCGGCCCTCACCCAATGCCGGAATGACTTACTGCGGCGCGGCATAAACAACTATCGGCGAATGTCGGCAAAGGGCCGAGAGTGACCTTGCTATGGTGTGCAAGGCCTTATGATGCCGCGATGTGGAGAATGACCACTGTGAGCCCCAATTACGAATCCTATCTTTTGCAGCGAAGGTCCGGTATCGGGAAACTTGTACGACGGGGTAGTGATCTTGGCCCTTTGCAGGATTTCGGAGTGGTTCGAGCCGAAGATTGTGGACGGTCTCCAACCACCCTTTCAGCCGGTTGAGCGAAGGGATATCGCCCAATTCGATTTATCATGTATTGCGTTTCGTCGCGCTTGGCATCGTGGTGCAGAACGAAAGTCTTGCAGCTCAACACCCAAGCTCACTTAAGCCCGCGTATTCTAACGGTCGCGGCCCGTGGAGCCAGTGAAACAGACGGTCAGCATCTGCGATCGGGACATCATTGATCGATGCATGTCGGACTGCCATGTAGCCAGCTTCGTCAAATTCCCAGTTATCGTTTCCATGTGCCCGGAACCACTGTCCGCTTGCATCGTGGTATTCATAACAGAAGCGCACAGCGAGGCGGTTGTCGCCGTGCGACCAAAGTTCTTTTATCAGTCGATAGCAGTGTTCCCTTGCCCATTTCTTCGTCAGGAAGGCACATACCGCTTCACGTCCGTTTAGAAATTCGGACCGATTACGCCAGCGTGTATCGGGGGTATAAGCCAGCGCCACCTTTTCGGGATCGCGGGTGTTCCACGCATCCTCCGCCATACGGACCTTTTTGACCGCGTCGTCATAGCAGAAAGGGGGCACTGGCTGTCGCATCGCTTGTTTACCAGCTGTTGTAGCCGAGGTACTTCCCTGACATCTCAACCTTGACCCGGTCGCCTTTGGCGTTTTCCTCGCGGGTCACGGACATGTTAAAATCGATCGCCGACATTATACCGTCACCGAATTTCTCTTGGATCAAGGCCTTGAGGGTTGGGCCGTAAACCCCCACGATTTCGTAGAAACGGTAGATGCACGGATCGGTTGGCACGGACTGTTCCCAGATCTTGGTGGGGCTTTCGACAAGCACCCTTTCGGCCTCTTGCGGCAGACCCATCACTTTAACCATCAGCTTGGCCTTTTCGGTCGGAAATGCGTTCATGCCCATGGCGGCCGAATGCGTCCACACCGGTGACATCTCGATCTTTTCGGCGATCTCTTCCCATGTCAGGCCAGCCTGTTTCTTGGCGGATAGGATCATTGCGGTGACGTCTTCCTTGGTCATCATCTCGGTCATGGCGAGGTCTTTCATTGGTTGCTCCTCCTTCAGGGATCAGGCGTTGATGGCACGCAGAACGGGTCGCTTGTCCTCGGGGTCCGAGGGAGCAGCTGTTTTGTCGATGCGCACGGTTTCGGGTTTGTTGGGGCCGCTGCCAGCTGACTGTTTGCCCGACAGCTCTTTCGAGCGCTTGCCAAGAAACTGCACCAGATGGTTGCGGATGGGGTAGTAGTTGGGGTGATCCACGATCTCGGTCCGGTTGCGGGGACGGGGTATCGTGATTTCAACACTCTCGGCGACGCGGGCATAGGGGCCGTTGGTCATCAGCAGAATGCGGTCGGCCAGCAGGATCGCCTCGTCGATGTCATGGGTGATCATGAACACGGTCTGTTCGGTGCCACCCCAGATTTTCAGCAGCTCGTCCTGAATGGTCCCCCGCGTCAGCGCATCGAGCGCGCCAAATGGTTCGTCCAGCAACAACAGCTTGGGATGATTGGCAAAGGCCCGCGCGATGGAAACGCGCTGGCGCATACCGCCGGAAAGCTGGCTTGGTTTGCGGTGGATCACATCCCCCTCAAGGCCCACCATCGCCAGAAACTTGGTCGAATGGTCGACCACCTGCGCCTTGGTCCACTCAGGATGCCGCGCGGCGACGCCAAAGGTCACGTTTTTCAGCGTGGAAAGCCAGGGCAGCAGGGAATAGTTCTGGAACACGACGCCGCGCTCAAGGCTGGGGCCTTTTACCTCTTGCCCGTCCATCACGACCGCACCGCTGGTGGGGTCCGACAGACCGGCGAGGATGTTCATTATCGTTGATTTTCCACAACCGGAGTGGCCGAGGATGACGACGAATTCGCCCTTCTCCACCCCGAAGGTGGCGTCTTCGAACACGGTGAGTTCACCCCCCTGACCGTCAGGATACCGTTGGGTCATGTTTTCGATGCTTAGAAATGGTTTCACTGAGACTTCTCCTTATTCGGCGTAGGCGACGCGGCGCTGCAGGAAGCCGAACATGGCGTCCAGCAACATGCCGACGATGCCGATCATGAGGATTGAAAAGATGACGGAGGTCAGGTCGAGGTTGTTCCACTCGTTCCAGACGTAGTAGCCGATGCCGGTTCCACCGACGAGCATCTCTGCTGCGACAATCACCAGCCATGCAATCCCGATCGAGATGCGCATGCCCGTCACGATGGTCGGTGCGGCGGCGGGTAGGATCACGGTGAATGCAGTTTTGAAATGGCCAAGTTCATGGGTGCGGGCGACGTTGACCCAGTCACTGCGCACACCCGCCACACCGAAGGCGGTGTTGATGAGCATGGGCCAGATCGAACAGATGAAGATCACGAAGATCGCGGATGCCTCGCTGTCCTGAATGATGAACAGCGCAAGTGGCATCCAGGCCAGCGGCGATATCGGGCGCAGTACCTGAATGAACGGGTTCAGCGCCTTGTAGGCCACCGGCGACATGCCGATCAGGAACCCCAGCGGGATCGCGATCAGCGCGGCCAGCGTATACCCGGCCAGCACGCGGTAGATGGAATACCCGATTTGGATGCCGATGCCCTTGTCGTTTGGCCCCGCATCATAGAATGGATTGCTCAGCTGCTCCCACGCCTTGACTATGACCTGGCTTGGCGGTGGCACGCCGGCCTTGGGCTGGCCACCCCCGGTCAGGCGTTCGTATTCGGTCAGTTCCCCCACGGCCTTTTGCGCCGGGATTGCGGCCTCCCAGACAAGGAGGCCGACAATCAGGATGACAAAGGACAGGATCGCCGCGCGTGTGTTGAGCGATAGGCCGGTCATGGCTTATCCTTTCTTGATCGCAAAGCTGTCGACATAGGCGGCAGGTTCCGCCGGATCGAAGGACTTGCCCATGATCATGTGGGATTTGTAGTTCTCTGCGGGCGCGGTGTAGCCAAGGTCTTCCATCACCTTGCGGCAGTCGGCGGCCAGATAGACCTGTTCCGCGACACCTTTGTAATCGACATCGCCCTCGATATAGCCCCAGCGTTTCATCTGGGTCAGGATCCACACACCCATCGACTGCCAAGGGAACGGATCGAAATCGATGCGGTCGGGCACCTGTTTCACCTCGCCCAGACCGTCTGCATAGGTGCCGGTCAAGACCTGTTCAATCACCGTCACGGGCTGGTTGAGGTAGTTGGTCGGCGCAATCGCCTCCGAGATTTCCTTGCGGTTTTCGGGTTTCTGGGCGTATTGCGTCGCGTCGATGATCGACTTCAGCAAAGCACCGTAGGTGTTGGGCAGTTCGGTCGCAAAGGACAGAGGGGCGGCGAAGGCACAGCAGGGGTGACCCTCCCAGATCTCTTTTGTCAGCAGGTGGATGAACCCGATGCCCTCGTACACGGCGCGCTGGTTGAATGGGTCGGGCGAGAGATATCCGTCAAGGTTTCCGGCGCGCAGGTTCGCCACCATCTCTGGCGGGGGGACAACGCGGATCTGGATATCGACGTCAGGGTCCAGACCGAATTCAGCTACGTAGTAGCGCAGCAGGAAGTTGTGCATCGAATATTCAAACGGCACGCCAAAGGTGAACCCCTTCCACTGGCTTGGGTCGCGCTTGTCGAGATGTTCATTCGACAGCACGATCGCCTGACCGTTGATGTTTTCGACAGCGGGCATGATGTAGGGTTCAGCAACCGACCCCGCGCCAAGCGTCATAGCCAAAGGCATCGGCGTCAGCATGTGCGAGGCGTCATATTCCCCGGCCAGCGACTTGTCGCGGGCCACCGCCCAACCGGCGGTCTTGATGACCTTGGCGTTTAGTCCATAGCGTTCGTAAAAGCCTAAGGGTTCGGCCATGATGATCGGTGTGGCGCAGGTGATCGGTACGAAGCCGATGTTCAGGTCCGATTTTTCCGGCGTGCCAAGGTTGTCCATGATCGCGGCCTTTGCCTCGTTCAATGGGAACACCGACGCGAGGGCGGCGGCCATTGTTGAGCCGCCCATCATTCCCATAAAGGACCGCCGTCCGATATCGCTTTGCCCAAAGACGGAGCGGACGATGGCGCTTTCGACAGCGCGTTCCATCATGCCGTCAGAGGTGGACAGATCAATGCTATCGTCCTTTTCAACCGCAGCGGTGACGCAACCGGCGCATCCGCAATCGCCCCCGTGGCGCAGATCGGTTTTTGAAGAGAATGGATTTCCCAGAGATTTAATAGACATGTTGTGCTCCCGCTGGTGGTTTCCTTCATGCTGACAGTGCAGATGCAGAATATGAAGCCGCAGCCAGAATTTCCAAAAATTTGGATTTTTGTTTACATTCAGTGCAATATGTTTGTTCTCAAGTTGAAATAATCACGAAATTTCGTAAATTACGATTTTTCGTATTGAGTTCCCTCGCGTTTGCCGCTCGCATGTCAGAATGTTTGATACAGATACCCCATACGATTCCCTGCTTGCCGGTGCCTTTGGCCCGACCCTGCTGATTGATCTTGCCCGGGATGGGGTTCTTGCAGCTACACCCGAGGCTGCGGAGCTGTTCGGGGATCCTGCGCTGGTAGGATCACGTTTTGCCCGCTTCATTGCGTCTGGCATGGGCACCTTTGTTGTTTTTATCACCGAGGTACAGCATCGCAAAACCGCCTGGACCCGGCGGGTCGGCCTGCAAACCGCCTCCGGAGATCAGCTGCAATGCGAGGTCACAGGCAGGGTCTTGAGCCAAGACGGCAAGGACCTGTTGCTGTTGCATGCGCTTGATCTGGAAGGCCTTGACCAACATGCCGCCGAAGTTGCCGCCGGTGACTTCTATCAGGGTGGCCTGCGCGAGTGGCAGCGCGCGCAAAGCTTCTTTGCGGATCTTGAACGCGAAAACCAGCTGATCCTGAACGCTGCAGGTGAAGGCATCTATGGGGTCAATGCCGATGGCAAGACCACATTTGTGAACCGGGCCGCGCAGGAAATGCTGGGCTGGACCACCGAGGACCTGCTTGGCCACGACATCCACGCCAAGATTCACCACCACCATCTAAACGGCGAACGCTATCCATCCCATGAATGCCCGATCTACCAGTCTTTCCGGTTCGAACAGGTGAACCGCATCGAGGACGAGGTGTTCTGGCGCAAGGACGGCAAACCGATCCGGGTAGAATATGTCTCCACCCCGATCTACGACGACGTCCGGCTTGTCGGGGCTGTGGTGATATTTCGCGATATTACAGAGCGGTGGGAAAGCGAACGCAAGCTGCGCGAGGCCATGAACGAGGTCGCAGCGCTGCGCGACCAGCTGGAGGAAGAGAACGCCTACCTGCAAGAGGCAATCAGCATTGAACGGGCGCATCACGATATTATCGGTCGCTCTGCCGCGACCCGTCAGATCATCAACCAGATAGAGCTTGTGGGCCCGACGGATACCAATGTTTTGATCCGTGGCGAAAATGGTGTTGGAAAATCACTGCTTGCCTCTGCCATTCACAAGGACAGCAGCCGCAGACGCCGCCCGATGATTCATTTCAAAGCGGGAGCCAGCACGGCCGAAAAGATCGAAAGTGAGCTTTTCGGCCAAGTGCGCGGTGCGTTCGCAGGGGCACTGAAAGATCGCCCCGGCAAGCTGGAACTGGCTCATGGCGGTACGTTGTTCATTGACGAAATTGCGGATATTCCGGTTGAAGTGCAGGGCCACTTGCTGGACGTGTTGCAAAACCGCTGCGTCACCCGCATCGGAGATGATCGCGCGCGCAGCATTGATTTGCGCGTTATCGCATCGACCAGTCGCGATGTCGCACGCGAGGTCCGTGCAGGCCGCTTGCGTCAGGATCTTGTTCTGCACCTGGATGTCTTTCCGATAAACTGCCCCCCCTTGCGCGAGCGTACCGAAGACATACCCATCCTGACCGCCCATTTTTTGCGCATGGCGTGCAAAAAATTGGGCCGCAAGGTTCCTGTCGTGACGGAAGGTGCGATGCGCAAGCTGAAAGACTATCAATGGCCCGGCAACGTGCGGGAACTCGCAAATGTGATTGAACGCGGGGCGATCGTCTCGCAATCCGACAAGTTGCAGGTGGAAATCCAAAGCGGCAGGACCACTGCCGGTAACGCAACTTCGGCGGTGATCACAGAAGCAGATGTGGAGCAGATCCGTATTGCAAATACAATCGCCTGCCTCAAGATGACTGGCGGAAAGGTGTCAGGCAAGGACGGTGCAGCAGCCGTTCTGGGTATCCGGCCCACGACGCTCTACTCTCGGCTCAAAAAGCTGGGGCTGGACAAGGATGACTGGTCGCAAAAGGAACGATGAAGCGCGACCATTGAAGAGGTCGTCAATCCAGTTAAACATTGTTCTCGAAAACTTGGAGGGCAAGGTCGCGGGCCGAAAAGTCATCTTGGCAAAGCTGGGAGATTTCGGATTTCGATTTTAGTTCCCCAGCAGGATACATTGAGCCGATCGAAAGCTGTCATTTGTTACGCAAAGTGCAAAGGCCGCTTTGACCGGATACTGTTGAAAAAAGTCGACGATCGAGACGTTCTGACCGGCATCCAAAGCGAGCCGGTTGCCAGCCCCTCTCATGAGCGGGCTGGCACGGGCACCAATTTGGCCAGTTTGCGGAGGATCTGGGCGGTTGCTGCGAGCTGGAATTGCTCGGTTGCGCCTTTGGGTCCACGCAGTCGCATCGTTCGCAGCCCGATGTATCGCTTCAGATGGGCAAAAAGCATCTCGACCTTTCGCCTTTGCAGGAACGAGGTCATGTAGGCGTCGGTTTTGGGGATGTCGCGGGCGATATCTCTTGCTGCTTCGTGAACGACCAGCTTGCCAGGTTTGATGCCGAAGCGTGCCTGAACCCGGTCAATCATGTCCCGCGCAGCACGCGCCTCCGCTGGCCGTATCGGAGCTGTGGGTTTGACATCCACGATTACGGCATTGTCCACATCCGCCAGATAATTGGTAGAATAGGCAAAGTAGGCGGCACCGCCATCGGCACCCGTCCAGCGCGCGGCCGGGTCCACCGGCGAGACGTATTTGGGAATGGCGTCGGTTGCTGCGCCGAAGGCCGCATTGTTGAGTGTTTCAAGATATTCGTCCACAGCGCGGGACGTGAGGTCCGGCGGCAGGCCTTCCTTGCTGTCGATGCCGCGGGTCTGATTGGCATTCGCCCCCCTCGGGACATTGCGAAGCAATGCCCTGCCGGGCAGTGGGGATCAGGCTGGCATCGACGCCGAAACTGAGGCCGCCGACCAAACCTTCATCCATGCAGCGTTGCAGCACGGTCTCGAACAGATTCCGGAACAGGCCGCTCTCGCGAAAGCGGCCGTGGCGGTTCTTGGAAAATGTCGAATGATCGGGCACCGCATCGGTCAGATCGAGCCTGCAAAACCACCGATACGCCAGATGGACATGGACCTCTTCGCAGAGCCGCCGCTCGGACCGCATGCCCATGCAATAGCCCAGCAGCAACATGCGGATCATGAGTTCGGGATTGATCGACGGGCGGCCGCCCGACCTGTAGAAAGGTGCCAGCAGAGACCGCACATGAGACAGATCGAGGAACCGGTCGATACCACGAACCGGGTGATCCCGGGGCCACGAACCCTTCGATCGAGAACTCGTAAAACAGCGCGCCCTGCGCAACTTGCCTTGGCCCTATCATCGCGATGACCTCCGCTCTTAGAACGAGTGAATCAAAGCCCCGAACGCCAAGCAACAGACTTTTTCAACAGTATCTCTGCGCAGCTGACTTTCACCAATCGAGAATGTTGCTCGATGCATGAAAGGGCGGTTTCGGGAAGCCGCAGTGCGGCATTGGAGCCAGGTCTGAATGTCGGCTTCGGGCCGTTCGCGACGGTGCGTCAGAATCGGCGGAAACCGGACTTTCGCTGCGCCGCAAACAAAAATGATCCACCTGAAGAAAGCAGACTCTCGGGGTTGCGACGCGACATTTTTCGGGTGCAGGCGCGGCGAAGGACTGGTTCGAGCCGATGCTCATCAGTGACGATCTGCGCAGCGAACTTGTGCCTTGGGGCTACAAAGCCACCATGCAGCCCGTCAGCACATTCATGAACTCACTCTGCGAAAGATTGAGCGCAGCCTCCCGCCACGCGTAATGCTTCAGAGTGATCGACAGGGGGCACGCGTTTCATGCCAGTCCCCGACGATGCCCCCCGTGAGGCTGGGACCGGCGCACCCCGGGGTTCGGAACTTCCACCCGCCTGACGCGTTCCAGCCCTATACAGTTTTTCAGAGATCGGCTCGGCCGGAGGGGGAGTTTCGCATGGCGGAGAACAAAAGCTCAACTTGGGATGTAAAGACAATCGGGATCGCGGCGGCGGCAGTCGTTGGGTGGGGGGCTGCCATATATGCATTCACCGACACTGCAGAACTTCAGAAGCAGACCGACCGCACTATCTCGCGCTTGCAAAGCGCTATCAACACGCAGAAGGAAGCAGCCGGAAGCGTCGAGGAATTGCAGGCGGAGCTCGCATCGCTGGAAACGGAGACCCAGTCCCTGCAGGAGCAGCGCGACGGCATCCAGTCGGACATCGACACCTTGCAGCCGAAGCTTGACGAATTGATCGTACAGCAGACCTCCATTGACGAAACGGTGGCGCAGAAGCAGCAGCAAAACAATGAGCTGGAGCAGCAGATCTCGTGGATGCGTGAAGAAATGACCAGCTTTGAAACCCGCAAGGCAGACATCCAAAGTCAAATTGACTCCCAGACGCAGGAGTTGACCGACATAAATACCCGGGTCGAAGAAGCTCGGGCGCGTGAGGCCGAAGTTCAGGAAAGCCTCGCAACACTTAGTGAGGACAACGCGCGGCTCGCCGAAGAAGTCTCCACCGGCGAAAGCGAGCTCCAGTCTCTGACGGCGCAGGAAACGAATTTGAGAGACGAGGTCGCAACCCTGGAAAGCAGCCTGAACGACATGCAGGCCCGGCAAGCGGAGCTTGAGCATAGTTTCGCCAGCATGACCGAACGGAAGACCGCCCTGGAAACCGATGTCGCTGACGCCCAAGAGCAGCGAAACGAAATCCAGAAAATTGTAACGGACCTTACCAGCAATGTAGAGGAACGCTCCAACAAGCTGTTGGAGATTGAAGAGCGGATCTCAGCCGCGGAAAACGGTCAGGGGTCTTCTGCGGGCGGCAACAACAGCAACGGGTCGGAAGACAGTCATTCGGAGGCCGAATCAACCGCCACGCGCGAGATACAAGGCGCGCAGGAAAATACTGGCAACGGCGATGATCCGGCCGCTTCCCAAGCGGAAACTTCAAATTCAAACTCCTCCGGGCAGCCCGCCGAAGAGAATGAACGAGGCGACATGTCGTCCGACGCCGAAGGTGAGGGCGTAACCGAGATCGACAGCGACATTAACGACAGCGCCGACTTGGTGGATTCGTTGCAGGAATCTGGCGGCCTCCCGCCCGAAGACCTGTCAGAAGCGGGTAGTCAGAATGCCGGATCCTCCGGCACATCATCGAAAGATGAGATGCAGAGCCCGACATCGAGCAGCGATCAGAAGACTGACACAGTGACCGATGGCGCATCGGGTGATACGTCCTTGATCGAGGGCAACGCGTCTGACACGTCATCGTCGGCGGAGGCGGAAAACCAGAACACCGAAGGCGAATCTGCTGGTTCTGATACCGAAACCGAAAGTGAGAACGCAGCCGAACCAACTCAGAAGCCACAGAAAGCCGGTAACTAAGCACAGATACTCACGCTTTCTGCGATCCGAGGGCTCGTGAGACGATACTTGCGCTAATTTACCGGCAAGACGCAGCCTCCCAAGCAAAAAAGATGCCGATTGATAGGCGCGGAAAAATATTGCGAACATCGCCGTCGTTTAGCAGCAATGGCACTGGGCCCAAGGTCAGCTTTGGCGATACATAGAGCCGGATCAGGGCACTCAACTCCCTTGCAACCCGCGCGCCTGATAGACTGGTATCTGCAACCAGGCACAGGCATTCCCGCGTGCAGTCGTCGATCACGGCGAGGATCCGGAACTTGCGTCTGGCACCGAAGCTGTCGGACACGAAATCCAACGACCAGCGCGCGTTGGCGCACGGGGCCGATGGCATCGGTGTTCTGGTGCCACGCGCCCGTTTCCGGCCGCGCCGCCGTTTCACCGACAGCCCTTCCTCGCGGTAGATGCGATAGAGCTTCTTGTGTTCATCGTCATACCTTTACGCTACAAAAGAACGCCGATCCGGCGATATCCGAACCGGCTTCGCTTGCCAGCGATCTCCTGCATCTCCTTGCGGATGTCAGCACAGTCTGGCGGGCGTTCTCGCCGGACTGTCTTGGCGTCGACACCGATCAGCCTGCATGCCCGGCGTCGCGAGATGTCGTGATCTCGGATCGCCCGGTGCGCCGCTTTTCGCCGCTGGGTCAATGTCGTCAGTTCTTTCCCAGTAAATCCGTCAGCACGACATTGTCCAACATCGTGTCGGCCAGCAGGCGTTTGAGCTTGGCGTTCTCGTCCTCCAGCGCCTTCAGCCGCACGGCCTCAGACACTTCCATCCCGCCATACTTGGACTTCAGCTTGGAGAAAGTCGCAGGGCTCAGGCCGTGCCTGCGGCACACTTCCGCGGTCGGCATTCCTGCTTCCTGCTCTTTGAACATCCCAATTATCTGCGCCTCAGTGAAACGGCTCTTTCGCATGTGTCTGCTCCTTCAGTGTTGGCGCAGACTCTACATTACGATGAGGGATTTGGCGGGGGGCAGGTCATGAGCAAAAAGCCCTCGCTTAGCAAATATCCCTATTTGGATTCATAGGCGCTAACGTCAGACAACCTTGAGTCCATAAGGTACAAGTAGTGGCGCTGAGGGAGACACAGAAGAAAAGACGAAGCGAATTTCTGAATTTTTTGAACAATACCTTCTCCTTTGGATGGAACCAAAACTTCACATCCCCCGCATCGCCTTTAGTGCCCACGAAGTGGCCGAAATGATCGGCTCAAAATACGAAACTGTTCTCGCGGAAATCCGCGCAGGTCGTCTGGTTGCGCGTAGAGTAGGCAAAGAATACCGTATTCATCGAGACATGATTGATGAGTATCTGAAATGCCCCGACCAAGAAAGCCGACCCGAGTCCTCATGGATCCCAAAACAGGCGAGTGGCGAATTTTCAGGACAGACGGCACCCGCCGCCGCCTTGGGTTACGAGGCCCAGCTAATCTCGAAGCTGCGAACCTCGCGCTTGCAGATGAGTTAATTCAACAGCGGCTCGGGTCATCTGCACCTCGCGCCACAGATTCTACACCTGTCATGGACTTGGTCTATCGTTATGCCGAGGCCAAGGCAGATATTGTGGCTAAACCTCAGCTTCTTGCTGATGCAATCGAGGCTCTATCCCCTTTTTGGACAGGCAAAACAGTTGCTGAAATCACTCGTAAAACTTGCGCGGATTTCACCAAATGGCGAATGGGCGGTGGTTTGCGCAAGCACCATCTAAAAACTCGAGCCAAATCTATGTCGAAGGCGAAAACCTCGCAGTCGACGGCGCGGCGCGACCTAACGACGCTCAGGACTGCAATAAGGTTCGCTCAAGCAGATGGAATTCTGCTTGGTACCATACCAACAGTAGTCCTGCCGGATGAAATGCCTTCGAGAGATAGATCACTTACACGCGAAGAGGCGGCACATATTTTGCGTGAGCTTTGGCGCGGGGCACCCACCAAGGCGCGAGATGGTTCTTGGCATCGGTCTCCGGGTAAGACTAAGCACGCTGCACGCCTATTTTTACTGCTTCTCTATAGCGGTTCTCGATTCGCGACTGTCGCAAAATCGAAAAGAAAAAGGCGAGAAGATGGACCTTGGGTGGATATGCCGAACGAGATTTGGTATCGACGCGGTTCACAGGAGCAGATCACCAAGAAGAGGCGTGAGCCGCACAGAATTCCTGGCAAAATCATGCTCGCTCTTGAGCGATGGGAGCGTCTTTTTCCTGAGCAAGAATACTTGGTCGAGCATCCCAGAAGCCCCGGTCGGCCTGTGGGTGACATCGGTCAGGCTCTCGACGGCGCTTGTAAACGCTTGGGGATTGAGCGGATTACTCCGCATGGGCTGAAACACACAGCGATAACGCTATACATATCGGGTGGCGGCGATCCAATGCTCGCTGCTGAGTATTTCAGCACGTCTTATGAGACGATTAAAGAAAACTACCTGCACCTGCATCCAGATTTTCAAGAAGATGCGCTGCCCAAGGTCTCTCAGCTCGGCAAGCGTCCGGAACGAAATGGAACGAAACGGAACAAAATCAAACGAATTGGCACGAAATAGGTCCTGAATATATTTCTCAATAGTTTGATTTTACTTAATATTTTTGTTAAGCCTCCTCGCTCCTAAGGGGCAGGTTGCAGGTTCGAATCCTGCCGGGGTCGCCATTACTGCCTGAGAACGTGACCTATTTGCGGGGAAGCCGAACGCGTGGGGGTAAGGGGGCGGCCTAACGTCATCGGCCAGCAGGACGTATTCGACACGCCTTGCAGCGATTGCGCATTTAGTGATGGCAGAATGCGAGACGTTCTTACGGTCTGCGCGAAACCGGACCTTCACGCCATCAGCGGCGAAGGTCCGGAGCGATGCTTGTGAGCAGGCCGTGCCTTATGCAGGCTGTAACCTGTGCCTCGTGTCTGTCAGCCGGCGATCGCCACACCGATTTTACCCATGTGCGACTTTTCCAGAAATGCCTTCTGCGCCGCGTGCAAGTCAGCCAAGGGATAGGTTTCGGCGACCACGGGGTTGATCTCGCCTGCTTCGATGTAGCTGACCAAATCAGCGAATACGCGTGGGTCTTGCCGGGTGCTCCCGATGAGGGTCAGATCCTTGAGGTAGAGGGTCCGCAGATCAAGTTCGACGATCGGACCGGCAATCGCGCCCGACGTGACGTAGCGCCCCCGTGGCACCAAAGCA
>MAAC01018649.1_pt1 | contig 30340 bp, 25 predicted proteins | sample 1115981 | NCBI WGS metagenome assembly MAAC01 (sample SAMN04961126, study PRJNA320927) | seawater metagenome | isolation source: sample BD02T64 sea water enriched with oil for 64 days | place: USA:Gulf of Mexico | collected 2013-07-27 | reverse complement strand
GATGTAAACGGAATTTGGGGTGGTTACCAAGGTGAAGGCGCCAAAACGGTTATTGCTTCGAAGGCATATGCCAAAATCTCGATGCGTTTGGTTCCCGATCAAGATCCAGATGAAATTACCGAATTGTTTACGAAACATTTTGAAAGTATTGCTCCTTCAAGTGTAAAAGTAAAAGTAACTGCACATCATGGGGGACAGCCTTACGTTTCGCCAACAGATTCTATTGCGTATGCAGCGGCTAGTAAAGCCATGGAAGAAGCGTTTGGTAAGAAACCAATTCCAGTGCGTTCGGGAGGGTCTATTCCAATTGTTTCTCTGTTTGAAAAAGAATTAGGGATGAAAACTATTTTGTTTGGTTTTGGATTGGATTCGGATGCTATTCACTCTCCAAATGAACATTATGGATTGTTTAATTTCTATAAGGGAATTGAAACCATTCCTTATTTCTACAAGCACTTCACAGAAATGAAGAAGTAAGATTTTTCTTTTAAATAGTAGAAAGCCTCACCGGAAATGTGGGGCTTTTTTTGTGAGGTATTTTGGCATCTCCCCGAATCATGGAAAACATGAATCGGGGCCACGCTTTCCACTATATCTTTTGTCGTTCCTCCAAAAGGATGCCGCTGCAATCGTTAATGCAGACCACCCTTTCAGGCTTAATTGTATCTAGATTATTTCCAAATTGATTGAATTGGAACTAGGGGGTGTTGTTTAGGTATGACCGCTACTCTATTGATAATGAAATAATTACGCGGAAGTATTTTTGCTTTTTGTTTTTTTTAGCATAGATTTGGTTTGAAATTAGTAACCATTAAAATCTAGTGTCAGGATGAATAAGTCCCTACTAAAATATTTATTAATTGGGGTTGTTACCCCTATTTTGATAGGCTGCAGTGAACCCCGACTTGATAGCAGTAAGTGGCATGTAATAGCATTAACCCCCGTTACTGAAACCGGTTTAGATAGTCTGAGTTTGGTGGAAATCGTTTTGCTTTCAAATATGGACTCCTTAAATGAACCAAAAATGTTACTATTAGAAAACGGAAGTATTTCCATTCTGACTGCAAATAATGAAGTTCTGATCAAGGAGGATTTCGAAATTAAGGAGGAATTGAAAAACGGACGATACGAAATAAGGATTGGTGATAACGATGCAATTTTCAGTACTAAAAAAGGAGATTCATACCTAATAGTCAATAATGGACGCTATCAGTTAAAAAGATTTTAAATAACGAATTATCTTCCTAATTAGGAAAGCCTCACAGGAGAATGTGGGGCGTTTTTGTGTGCGGTTTTTAAGGTCAATCTTCTCCTATCTCCTTTAACTCAAATTGCGTCTTGTTCTTAGGAGAACGGTTTTTTGTTATGGGTGGTAACAGAATTCGGATTTTGTAGGTACTATTAGTGGACGAACGAAAACCGTATTCTCCCTTGGGCCTGTGCGGAGTAATTTGTGTTAGAAGTAGTAAAAAGGCCCGCATTAGGGATAGCAGCGGCATCCTTTTTCCTTTTTTTGGAGGAAAAAGATACAGCGGAGAGCCCGACCTTTGGATGAGGAACGAAGCTAAGGGAATGCCCAAGAAAAAATAATAAGACAAAAAAACAGGATCCACATATGTGAATCCTGTTTCTATCGGAGTTTCTATATATTAGGGATATACAGAATTTTTAGTCTAGTTAAAGAGTTGCCGTCCAATTGGCTGTCCAGTCGTCACCAGAGGTAACTGCACCAATGTAGTTCGCAGAGTTGAACCAAGTTCCTAAGGTAGATGGATCAGTAGACTCAGAACCGGTGTATGTTCCAACATATCCGTTTAGGAAAGAGGTATCCGTGACCCCGTTTTTAGCATCGTTTTCAAATTTGTCACAACTTTTCCAAGCGTTCGCATTCGTAGTAGAGGAGATAGATGAAGTAACCAGTAAAGAACCATCGTTCATGTTGTCTTCCGTTTGAGTGGATGGAGATTCATCCGAAACTCTATAGCCATGTTTTGGGGCATTAATAACGATAGCATTATAGATTTTACCTTTAGTTCCTGCTCTTAAACGGAAACCGGTGTTTGATCCATCTCCATCATCCATTAACATCACAGTGATGTTGGATAAAGTAGGGTTTGAAAATGGGGTAGCTGCGTTATCATCACCGTTGTTGTCACATTCAAAACCTCTATCTCCTTTGTCGGTATGTTGGTTCACCACTAAAAATTGTCCGTTTCCAGTCCAACCTTGAGTCCAATCAAATGAGTCATCGTGGTTTCCTGTAGATACACAGTAACGGATGCTTACCGATCCTCCAAAGAATTCGAAACCATCGTCTGCACCTCTATACGCTTGTAGGTAAGATACATCGGTGCCTGAACCTACTCCTTGGAATGCAAAACCATTTAATTCGTTATCCGTACCTAAAATACGACCCGCATACTCCACTCGGATATATTTCATCATCCCTGAGTTATCGTCAGATTCGTTACCACCGTAAGTTCCAGTTCCTCCTTCACCTTCAGCAGTACCCCCTGTTACATTAATAGGAGCGTAACCGTTAATAATAATTCCTCCCCAATCACCAGGAGTAGGGTTTGATTTGATAGTCGTAAATACAATAGGAGCGTTAGCGGTTCCTTCGGCCATTATTTTTCCTCCTTGAGCAATCGCTAAAAATGGAGTTGTGCCATCATCTGCCGCTTTAATAGTGGTTCCAGCTTCAATCGTTAAAGTACTCCCCTCTTTTACAAATACACCCGCTGATAATAACCAGTTTTGGGATGCCGTAAATGTGTAATTTGTGTTGATGGTTCCCACTACTTTTTTGTAAGAGTTTCCGTCAATATCTACATCTGTTACCGTGTATGTTTTGGTGTCTGTGTTTGTTGTTTCATCCTCATCCTTTTTACATGAAGACAATCCTAGAACGGCAGTTAAAGCAAATAATCCTGCGATTTGTGTAAATTTTTTCATTTCGAATTTTGTTTGTTTTTTTCGTTTTAAACTTTGATGCAAATAACGGGTGCACTTGTTATTTTGGACTTAAGCCATCATTAACGAATGTTTACTAAAACCCAACTTATGTTAAGGAATTGTTGCCTTGAAAAATAGGGGCGAGTAAAAAGTCCCGTTACCCATATAGGTAACGGCCCCATTGTTTTGTACGTGTTAATTTCCAAAGATCTTGTACACCAAAGTAGCGCCAACATCTATCCCTTTTTGATACGAATCAACAAGTGTGTTTTTGTTGCCTTGTGTAGACTCTTGTTCTACTTGAATTTCTGGATTTAACAGGTTGTTGGCCGATACATTAAACTGCCAGTGTGGACCTAAATCATTTTTCCACGTGAAGTTTAAAGTATGGATGGCTTGTTCATAGGCATCTCCAATGTTTTGACGACCTACCGCATAGAGTCTTCTGCTAAAATAGTTATAAGAAAGGGTAGCGGATGTTTTATACTTTTCTGTAAATCGTTTTTCATACATTAAATCAGCATTGGCTAAAATGGGAGATGCACCTTGCAATGGTCGGTTAGGATTGTTTGCGGTAACTCCCTTGGTAATGTCAATTTCAACAGTAGAGTAGATGTAAGAAAAGTTACCTCCTACCCCAAAGTTTCTGAATGGCGAATCGGTAGCGACAAAATTCCTGAATTTCTTGATGAACTCTAATTCGACTCCATAGGCTTGGGCCGACTTGGCATTTTGATAGGTTAATAAGATTCCAGAGGCCGAACCTACCGTAACCTGTTCAATAGGTTGATCAATCATTCTACCAAACACCGTGACCGAATATAAATCTCCGGAATTAGGGTAGCGTTCAAATCGTAAATCAATATTGGTATTACTCGAGTTTTTTAATAAGGGGTTACCTTGTTTTACTTTACCGCCAAAGAATTCCCGATACTGAAATGGAGCTAACTCTTTAAAGTTTGGTCGGGTAACGGTTTGAGACGCTACAAAACGTAAAGAAGACTTTTTGTTGGGCGAATATTTAAAAGAAACCATGGGTAAAATACTCAAGGTATCAATCACTTCCTTTTGAATATATTCCGGGTCTAATGGACTTGATTGGCTTCGGTATCTAATTTCTTGGTAACTTTTTTCAACTCGAACACCAGCGTTAGCATACCATTTGGTATTAAAGTGGTAATCTATAGAACCATATCCAGAATGTAAATAAAGAGCACCTTCGGTGGCCGACTCTGGACGAGATTCCTCCCGTTGGCTAAAATATTCTAAGGCGTGGTTTTCGTTATTTATATAGTGGTCCGGGTTATCCGCATCCACGTTTTCAAAACCATTAGCGGGATTGATACCTTTTAAATTATGCGAGTAAAATTTGAAATCTTGAGCTCTATTTTTTATTCGACCCTGGTAACCACCCGTAACCGTCATTAAGGGCTTATTGGAGGAGTCTGATTGGATCACATATTTCCCATTTATAGCAAAGTTAATTTCGCTCTCTTCCAAGTACATGTAATACCGATGTTGATCTGCTACGTTGTCTGTTAAGAATCGGTATTTCGTTCTATCGGTTGACCCCGGCTCATGCGTCCAAATTAATTGACGTCTGTCGGGTTCTTTACTTCCTGTGACTTGATACGCTGTATACCAATCTAAAGTCAGTTTATCATCCATTAATTTATGAGAACCCAAAATTTGGTTTGACCATAACTTGTTTTGAACCCACGTATATCTTCTGGAAAAAACATCTCCTAAGTTGTCATAATCCCAATGATAACCATCTGTTTCTCTCACATCGTTATCCGAAAGGTTTACAAACAAGGTGTTGAATTTAATATTGTTATTGGTATTGAATCGGTAATACAATGACCCTAAACCAGAGGTTCGTGTACTTTGAACACTTGAGTTATAGGTGTAGTCGATCAGGGTAGCATCTTGCGCATTCACAACTCGATGTATTCCAGAAAGATTATGCGACTTGTTTTCGAACGATCCTAATACTAGAAACCCAAATCCTTTTGTATTCTCTTCTTTTCCGTAAAAGTTACCTAGGTTAAAACCAAACTTGGAGTTTGCCGGAGCTTTAATGGTACTTGGGTTAAAGTTTTTTTCGAAAGGAATACCCGGATATGTCGGGTTTCTAGTTGGATCATCACTATTATATAGTGTGGTATTGGGATGGTCCATGTCATTAAAAGTGGCGTTTAACGCACTTGGAACGGAACGAGTACCATCATCAAAACCAAAGTAATCCGTAGCCCCACCGGTATAAGTCATGGCGTTTTTTCCCGTGGTTAGGGAATTAATACCTAATCCTCCATATACATTGAACGTCTTTTTTTCGGGATAGTCTTTGGTGTTGATGTTAATGGATGCGCCTGATACATCACCCATTTGATTTGGGGTGAATGTTTTGGCTACCGTTAAACTCTGAACCACCGAGGTTGGAATAATATCCAAGGGGATTACTTTTTTATCTGGATCTGGACTCGGTAATGGAATCCCATTTAGGTACGCATTGTTGTAACGATCACCAAGTCCACGTACCAATATGCTTCCGGCTCCCGCTTGCGATATGCCCGACATTTTTGATAAGCCTTCTTGGACATCACTGGCTCCTTTTTTAGATAACTCTTTGGCTCCAATTTTTTCTTCCAAACCGGTAGCTTCTTGTCGTTCCATCATCAATGCCGATTCAGATTCACGGCTTTTCTTGGCCACTACTTGCACCGCTTTTAAGGAGAATGATTTTTGACGCATTTCAAAATTCAAAGAATACATTTCTCCTTCTTTTACATGCACTGTTAAAGTGTCTGCCTCGTAACCTGTAAAACTCACCACTACTTGATGTATCCCGGCCGGAACACTGATTTGGTAATTCCCGTCAAAATCGGTCATTCCTCCCGTAGTCGTTCCTACTAAATATACACTGGCAAATGGTACAGGTTCCTTCTTCCCATCTAACATTTCTGTCACCACTCCCTTAATGGTTCCATTTGCTACTCCTGCTAACGCGAACGCTAATCCCCAAAATAATAATCCGATTTTTTTCATTGGTGTATCTATAAATACAGAATTCTTAAAGGCTGGTTATAATTTTAAATACCCTTAAATGTGCGGCAAAAGAACGCCTCGAATAAGACCTCTAGCTTAAGACTGCTTTAAGTTTGGGTTAACTAAATCGAGGTATGTTAAGCCAATATTAAATTTATTACTTTGATCAGTGGCAACCTGTAAATTCAGTTTTATGTAAATGTTAATACGCTAATTTTGGAGTGTTTTAAAAACTAAAATTTAATGAAGAATCATAAAATTCTTTTAGTGGATGATGATCCAGACATCCTAGAGTTTATTGAATATAACCTTAAAAAGGAAGGGTTTGAAGTAGCCACGGCAAACAATGGTTTGGATGCCGTTAAATTGGCGCAGTCCATTCAGCCCGATTTAATTCTACTCGATGTAATGATGCCCGAATTGGATGGGGTAGAAACCTGTGCTAGAATTAGAGAAATCGATGCCTTAAAGCATTCTAGGATTGCGTTTTTAACGGCTAGAGGCGAAGATTATTCTCAAATTGCAGGTTTTGAAGCTGGTGGAGATGATTACATTTTGAAGCCCGTTAAACCTCGGGTTTTAGTGAGTCGTATTAAGGCCTTGTTAAGACGGAATATTGGGGGAGATGTAGCGGAAGAGAATACTTCAGGAATTCATATAGACCGGGAAAAATATGAGGTAAATAAAGACGGTACGAGTATCTCCTTACCTAGAAAAGAATTTGAATTGTTAGACTTATTAATGTCTAAGCAAGGCAAAGTATTTACCCGTGAGGTAATTTTATCTGCCGTTTGGGGAGAAGAAGTGGTGGTAGGCGATCGCACCATTGATGTCCATATTCGTAAATTGAGAGAGAAATTGGGGAACGAATTTATTACCACTATTAAAGGGGTGGGTTATAAGTTTACTGCTTAATAGCCTTTCTTTGCCAAAGTGATGAAAGAAGAATCTCCCCATGACATAGCTAGAAAGTTATCCTTTTATATTTACGGATTACTCTCTATTGTACTCCTTCCATTTGTAATGTTCTTTACAGATGGTTGGTTACCTATTGCGGTTTTCGCATCCATTATGTTGATTGCATTTTATGGGATATGGCGTTTAATAAAAGGGAATATCGAATTCTTCATTTACCGAAGAATAAAATTGATTTACAAAACCATTTCTCGATTAAAAACAGATGCATTTCCCCAAGAGGAAATGGACTTTAAGCAAGATATTATAGGGCACGTAAATAAAGATGTTGTTTCTTGGGCTCGTCAAAGCACCCATGAAATTGAACAATTAAAAGAACAAGCCAAATACAGAAAGGAGTTTATTGGGAATCTCGCACACGAACTTAGAACTCCAGCTTTTAACATGCAGGGGTATTTGTTAACCTTGTTAGAGGGAGGGTTAGAAGATCCTAATATCAACACCAAATATTTAGCCCGTGCCGATAAGAATTTGGATCGGTTGATTTACCTCATAAATGATTTAGATAAAATTTCAAGGCTGGAAGCGGGTGAAGACCCATTGGAAATGACCGTTTTTGATTTAAGTGATTTCGTATTGGAAATGGCCGATTATCAAGAGGACCGAGCCTCCAAAAAAGAGATCTCGATAAAAGTAGAAACCGCAAAAAAAGCTTTGTTGGTGGAGGCGGATAAAGAAAAGGTATCCCAGGTCATTACTAATTTATTGACCAATGCGATTCGTTATGGTAAAAATGGTGGGTTTATTAAGGTGCGTTTCTATGATATGGCCGATAATATTTTGATTGAAATTGAAGATGATGGTGTGGGAATATCTGAAAAGAGTTTACCTCGTTTGTTTGAACGATTTTATAGAGTAGATAAGTCACGATCTCGAAACGCGGGTGGCTCGGGACTAGGTTTGGCCATTGTAAAGCATATTATTGAATCGCACGACCAAACAATTAATGTAAGAAGTGAATTGGGCGAAGGGTCTGTTTTCTCTTTTACTTTAAAAAAGGCGTAAACACTTAGGTTTATCTTAATTTTACGGATTAAAACGGTACTGAAATCGTATATTTGCACCCCATGGCAGAAGTAGGTACAGATATAAAAGTTGCAAAAGAAGCATTAGAAAAGGGTGGCTTAGTCGCTATTCCAACGGAAACAGTTTACGGTTTAGCTGCGAATGCATTTGACGAAGAGGCGGTTATGAAGATCTTTCAAGTAAAGGATAGACCTTCATTTGATCCATTAATTGTGCATGTGTCAAGCCTTAGCTTCGCAGAAAAGATTGTAGAAGAAATTCCTGAATCGGCCAGAAAACTGGCAAAAGCCTTTTGGCCGGGCCCATTAACATTGGTTTTAAAGAAAAACGATAGGATTCCTTTATCTGTTACCTCAGGTATGGATACCGTAGGAGTGAGAGTTCCTAATCATCCCATTTCTTTAGCTTTAATTAAGGCCTTAGACTTTCCTTTGGCAGCACCTAGTGCAAATCCATTTGGATATACCAGTCCGACCCAAGCATTTCACGTAAACAATCAATTAGGCTCTAAAGTAGATTATATACTAGATGGTGGGAATTGTAAAGTAGGTATTGAATCTACTATTGTAAGTTGTGTAGATGATAAAGTGGTGGTTCTTCGATTAGGTGGTTTAACCGTAGAAGAAGTAGAAAAAGCACTTGGACGACCCGTAGATGATGTGGAAACTTCCAGTGATAAACCCACCGCTCCAGGTATGCTAACGGCACATTACAATCCAGGGAAAAAAATCATTATTGGTAATATTGATCACAACCTAAAGAAATTTCCAAGAGCTAGAGTTGGGGTTTTAGCCTTTAAAAGAACCTTTAAGAATCTAAATATTACGAAGCAATTTGCGCTTTCTCCAAAAGGGGATATGCAAGAAGCAGCTAAGAATTTGTTTGGGTCTTTACGTAAGTTAGATACACGTGCGGTTGAGTTTATTCTTACCGAAGAAGTACCTAATGAGGGACTTGGGCGCGCAATTAACGATCGTCTTTTACGCGCCTCCCAGAAGAAAAAATAATTACTTGAGTTTAGGATTGTTTTGATGACGATCCTTATCTCTTTTTGTTTTTACCATCATTTTATCTTGGAATGCTTTTTCTAGATCAACCCCTGTTTGGTTGGCTAAACAAATAGCTACAAAAATAACATCCGCCAGTTCTTCACCGAGATCCTTGTTTTTGTCCGATTCTTTTTCACTTTGTTCGCCATATCTACGCGCTATAATTCGGGCAACTTCACCCACTTCCTCGGTAAGTTGTGCCATGTTTGTTAATTCGTTAAAGTAGCGAACGCCAACATTTTTGATCCATTCGTCTACTTGGTGTTGAATTTCTGTAAATCCAGCCATTTTATTCTTTGTTTTTGGTGTCTAAAAATAGTGTTACCGGACCATCATTGGTCTGGGTAATCTGCATGTGAGCTCCAAACTGCCCAGATTGTATGGGTTGATCCAGTTGATGAAACAGGGCATCAATAAATTTTTCGTAAAGGTTTTGTGCGTGGTCCGGTTTAGCGGCCTTGATATAGGAAGGTCTATTCCCCTTTTTTGTTTTTGCAAGCAAGGTGAATTGACTGATAACCAGGATATTTCCCTTTGCTTCTTTAATGTTTAGGTTCATTTTATCATTTTCATCCGAGAAAATTCGAAGCTTGCAAACCTTTTCAACCAACCAGTTGAGATCTTCTAGGGTATCCGCTTCTTCGATACCCAAAAGAAGTGTGAATCCTTGTTTTATTTTTCCAATAACCTTTTGGTTAACGATTACTTCTGCTTTGGAAACTCGTTGAATAATGGTACGCATATTTGAAATTGAATGATTTCAAATTTACTTCAAATACATGCGCATTAAGAGTTCTTCTGGTTTTCTTTTTCACCGAGCAATACCCGGTAGGTTTCTCTTGTTTTTTGCTCCATAAATACCACTCGGTCCGTATTCAATTCCTTGATAATAGAATCGTTGTAATGACGAATGGTAATTAGTTCTGCATTTGTATTATACTTTACTTGGAATATTTCTTTCAAATCTTCCATTAGAGCTAATAATCGCCATTCTAAATTATGAACAGCAACCGTAAAATGAATAGCAGAATTCTGCATGATATCAATCTTGACTTTGTGTTTAGAGAATATCTCAAATATGTGGCTCAAATGTTCTTCTACAATGAACGAAAGATCACGGGTAGCTATGGTTATTAACCATTGTCCTTTTTGATTAATGTAGGATGGAATCTCCGTATTGGTGATGGCATCCTTACTTATCAAAGTTCCAAGTGCCTCTGGAGCTACAAATGACTTGACCCACATTTTTATTTCCTTTCGTTGCAAAGGTTGGATCGTTCTGGGGTGAATAACCGAAGCACCGTAATAGGCTAATTCAATGGCTTCGTGGTAAGAAACTTCGTTTAGCTTAACTGCATTCGGATATATACGAGGATCCGCATTTAATACCCCAGGAACATCCTTCCATATGATCATGGTATGGGCGTTGAGGCAATTGGCGAAAATAGCAGCCGAATAATCGGAACCTTCTCTACCTAAAGTAGTGGTGTGGTTGTTTTGATCAGAGGCAATAAATCCTTGTGTAATGATCACGCTGTTTTCCGACACATTGGGCATCAATTGGGATTTAATTAAACGCTCCGTATCTGCCCAATTAATGCGGCCTTCTTTGTGATTACTATCCGTCTTTATCAGATTTCTTGCATCTACCCAAATGGAGTTTAAACCACTACATTTTAAATGATTGTCAATAATTAATGTACTCGATAACTCTCCAATGGAAACCACTTGATCATACAGTTTATCCGGATTTCCAGTAAACTTTTTACCCGAGAGGGATCTAACATCTGTAAAAAGATGGGCGATGTGCTCTTTTAGCCAAGTACGATCGAGTTGGAATAAGGAATCAATAATTCCATAATGGAAGGTATTGAAGGTGGTAATATGTTGGTCTAATTTCCCATCATTGGTAATTATGGAGTGATGAATAGCTTCCAATGCATTGGTGGATTTTCCCATGGCCGAAATAATGACCACCAAAGGTTGCCGTTTATACATGTTCAGAATCGTTGTAACGTTTCTTACTGCATCTGCATCTTTTACAGAAGCTCCTCCAAATTTAAATACTTGCATGACCCATTTTTTAAAGACCACAAAAATAATATGAAACCCTTTGGTATGAGTATCTTATAATCGTGAAAAAAGCAAATAAATGGGTTAACATTTATTAAGAGGTATACCCCATACATATATTCTAGAAATTACTCAACTTTGCCTGTTAATTTTACACCATGAGAGAATCTTCAAATCCCATATTAAATACCAAAGCTTTTAATAAAGCTGCAGCTACCTTAAATGATAATCAGGTAATGACTGTTGGAGGTACCATTCAGAAAACATTTATTTTAACGGCTTTAGTGTTCGCTGGAGCCTTGTATTCTTGGGCTAACCCAAGTACTGTATTGCTTTTAGTGGGTGCCATAGGTGCATTGGTTGTTGGGTTAATAACAGCGTTTAAACCGACCTCGGCTCCTGTTACGGCACCTGTTTTTTCGGTGCTGCAAGGGTTGTTTTTGGGAGGGATATCCTTAATTATTAGTCAACAAACGGGATCTGGTAATAGTGTTATTCAAGCCATAACCTTGACCATTGGAGTTTTGTTTTTAATGCTGTTTTTGTACAGTTCGGGAATTATTAAGGTGACAGAAAAGTTAAGAATGGGGGTGGTGGCCGCTACCGGTGCCATTGCATTAATGTATGTAATGAACTTTGTGATGAGCTTTTTTGGAGCTGCGTTTTTTACCTTGGCGGATACATCCATGATGGCCATTGGAATCAATTTAGTCATTGTGGGTGTCGCTGCATTTAATTTATTGTTGGATTTTGATTTTATTGATAAGGCCGCTGCTGCTCGTGCTCCAAAAGCCATGGAGTGGTACGGTGCATTTGGATTAATGGTTACCCTAGTTTGGTTGTATATTGAATTATTGAAACTGCTTTCGCGTTTAAACAGAGATTAATGAGAAGAGGAAATTTAAATATAGGATTAGGTTTGGTGATTTCACTAAGCCTTTTTTCTTGTGTATCTGAAAACCAAGAAAAGGAAGGTCCTTTTAAGGACGTCATTGATTTTAAAAAAGAAATCTCCTTGAAATCGGGCGGTTTGAAAAAAACCATTCATTCTACGGACCAAGTAGAATCCAAAATAATCAAGGATCCGAACTGGAACGTGGAGCTCCAGCCCTTTTTGGAAGCCGACTTTAATTCATCTGCAAATCAGGAGAGTTATATCCGAACAGAAACAAAAGGTCAACTTTCTCCTTGGAGAGATGTATCCTGGGTGAGTACTAATGAAAAATTACCTGTTAAATCGGCTGTTTATCGTTTTGTAGATAGTACGTGTGTGGGTGTCATTTTGGAAGTGAGAAAATTAACGGCAGCCTATTCAATGGATGAAACGCTGGTGTATTTGCCCAGTTCTGGTTACACCATTAGTAATCATCAAGACCTAAGTAATATGAATGAGAATTCATTCTTTTTGTCGGGCCAATTTATGGACGAACCTCAACCATGGAGAATGTTTTTTGACATTGGAGAACAGATTGTTCCGGTTAATTTTAATATGTCCGTAAAGGGAAATACCAAAATTTTGGAATTTGTTCAAGGTAAAGAATCGTTTAAAGTGGTGGCTTTACAAACTGATTCAGGGTATTTTGCAGAAATGCCCGTTTTTCAGTCTTATATTTTATTTGATATAAAAGACACAGAACTGAAGGGAACCTTTCATAATCTAGACAAAGGTCCCGATTATATTATTCCTTTGTCTGCTAATAAATTGCCCTATGAGATGGTTTATGGTTTGCGTCCAGATGAGGTATTGGCCGATTATTCAGGTAAATGGGAAACCGTTTTTTATGGGAATGGAGATTCAACTTCGGCCATTGGATTATTTGAACGAATGGGGGATGATTTAATCGGAACCTTTGCTACAGAAACCGGTGATTATCGATTCTTGCAAGGAAAAGTGGTGGGTGATAGTTTTTCATTAAGTACGTTTGATGGTTCGCACTTGTTCCTTTTTACAGGGAAATTGATGGGGGAGAACATAACGGAAGGTCACTTTTATTCGGGGACCCATCACCAGGAGAAATGGGGAGCTGTTCGAAATAATGATTTTGAATTAATAGATCCGAATTCAATGACCACCCTTCAAAATGAGGAGGTTAAATTTGATTTTTCTTTCCCAAATTTAGAGGGTGAATATGTATCCTTATCGGATAAGAAATACCAGAATAAAGTGATTATTTTGCAAATATTGGGTTCCTGGTGTCCCAATTGTATGGATGAGACCCGTTACTTTAAAGAACTGTACGATGCTTATCAAGTGGATGGATTGGAAATTATTGGTTTAGCATTCGAGCGTAGTACAGATTTTGAGGTGGCTAAAGCGGCTTTGAAAAAGTCCACTTTAGATTTGAAGGTTCCTTACCCCATGCTTATTGCAGGTACTCCTAAGGAGTCGTCAAAAGCATTACCCATGATTACGCCTATAAAATCGTATCCAACTTCCATTTTTATTAATAGAGCAGGAAAAGTGGTGAAAATTCATACGGGGTTTTATGGACCCAGTACGGGGAAGTTTTATGACGATTATCGTGCAGAAACTGAGGTCTTTATTAAAGCCCTTTTACTAGAAAAATAGACCCGTATTTTAGCAATTTAGCGTTATTGTTATTCATGCATACTATTATTAGTCAGGCTTTTGCAAAAATGTAATGCAAACGAGTTATTTCTTTGTTTGACCCCTTTATTTTTTGCACCTTTGTTGGCTTACAGTGTTTTTCTGGTCTTTAAAACGGAAAAACACGTGAAATTTTGCATATGATAGTTTCAACGACAAAGTCTCCACATTCATTTCATGTTCCTGTGATGGGAATTGCATTTACCATTGATTCACCTATTAAGGTTGCTCATTTTGGTATCTCATCCGTCATATCACTGGTTGATGATGAATTGATGGAGCAAATGCGAGGGTTTCACTCGAAGGAGAATAACTACGATTATGAACCGATAACTAAGAAAGATGAGGATTTTAGAGCACGTAGAACTGCCGCTTATTTAAATTTGGTTAATAAAATCGTGAAGAGAAATTTTCAAAGAGTTCAACAAAGTGAATTTACACCGGAGAGTGAGATTACAAAGTATTTTGAAATGCTTCCACCCGACTCATCCATAGTGGAAGTGTATGCTAGAATGTTGGAGTTGCCCATAGGAAATGAGAAGTCAAAGCTTCAAAAAAGTCTACGGGAGTGCATGCGTCCGGGAAGTATTGATGTAAACATCATGACCAAATTGGATCGGGTTACGTATGCAAAGAAAGATGCATTGCCTATCGAGTTCAATGACGCACATGCTGCGTTAAGAGGTTATGCCCATAGTGATTTAGATTCCTCGATTATTTTTTCAGCAGGTATGAATCCAAGATTGTATTCCTATATATCCGCTTTTGAAGATTTCTTCCCGAATTCGGAAGGGAGTCTTAAGAAACGTATTGTTTTAAAAGTAAGTGATTATAGATCCTCTTTGATTCAAGGTAAATTTTTAGCCAAAAAAGGATTATGGGTATCTGAATACAGAATTGAATCCGGGCTCAATTGTGGCGGACATGCATTCGCCTCGGATGGTTTTCTAATGGGGCCAATTTTGGACCAGTTTAGAACGAGTAAAAAAGAATTGATTTCCTCGGTGCACACGATTTTAGTCGATGCACTTGAAAAAGTGAAGAGATTTATCCCGGCAGCACCTATGTCTATGATGGTTACCGCTCAAGGTGGAGTTGGAACTACCGAAGAACATAAATTTTTGACCGATCATTATGGAATGGATTCTGTGGGGTGGGGATCACCAATGTTATTGGTGCCTGAGGTAACCACGGTAGATACACCTACTCGGAATTTATTGTTGAAGGCGCGGGAAAAAGATTTGTATTTGAGTAATATTTCTCCCCTGGGAATTCCGTTTAATTCATTGAGGGGGAATACGCAAGATGCGATAAAACTTCAAAAAATTGCGGATGGTCGCCCCGGTTCTTCTTGTCCTTTGAGTTACTTGGTATCGAGTAAAGAATTTACAGAAAAAGCGATTTGTACAGCTTCTAGACAATATCAAAAACATAAGCTGAAAGCTTTAGATGCTTTAGATTTAGCAAAAGTAGAGTATAAAAAGCAATTTGATAAAATCACGGAAAAATCCTGTATTTGCGTTGGTTTAGGTACTTCTGCGGTTCAAGTAAATCATTTGGAGAATAAGGTTAGAGGAGAGGGTATTTCAATTTGTCCAGGCCCTAATATGGCTTATTTTGATGAGGTGATTTCTTTAAAGAAAATGGCGAATCATATTTATGGGAAGATTAACATTTTAGGGGATAATTACCGTCCAAATATGTTTGTGAAAGAAATAGGTCTGTATGTGGATTATTTGGAAAACAAGATTAAAGAAGTTTCTGAGCCCATAGATAAACAAATAAAATACTTCAATACTTTTCAAAAGAACATGGAAGAAGGAATATCTTATTATAAGAATTTATTCTCGGATGTAATGAAAAATTCGGAAAGTGTAAAAACAAAAATTGCGGCCGAAATTGATGAAATGGAAGCTAAATTGGAAGCGTTAAAAGCAGAACTGGCTTTAGCCATTGCTTAACAAGTCTTTAATGGTTTTGAAAAAGAGCTTACTCCGGTAAGCTCTTTTTTTTGTTTAATTTTTCTGATCTGATAGGATTTCATTAAGCAGTTTCATGTGTAAAATAATAAATAGGTGTTTAAGATATGAATTTGGTCAATTCCCGTTCTGTTTTCATTTCTTCAAATCGAGAGTCTGTTTTTTAAAATTTGAGCATTCTCAAAGGGTAGATTTCCCAATATACTTTTTGTGGATACTATTTGGATGTATTAAATGATCGGTAATGTTTGGGTTTATGGAATGTATTTAACTAGATTTGAATTGTTTATGAGGTGTGAATCTAGGGATTGGACAAAAAAAAGACCGCTTATTACTAAGCGGTCTTTGAAGTGGTGCCTCCAGGAATCGAACCAGGGACACATGGATTTTCAGTCCATTGCTCTACCAACTGAGCTAAGGCACCTCCGTGTGTTGTGCGTTGCTGCTCAACGGGCGACAAAAGTACGTATGTTTTTTGGATTACAAATACTTTTCTGAAAATATTTTTATTTAATTTCAAATCGTAGATTTGTGGAATACAATAGCTATGAATTTAGTACTAGATATAGGAAATACCAATGTGAAGGCTGCCATTTTTCAAAATGGTAATTTAACAGAAAAGAAATCCGTGAGTTTGGGTGATCTCGGTAACGTGATTGATAAGTTGATTTTTGAATTTTCGGTTTCGAAAATCATTGTTTCGAGCGTTTCCGCTACCAAAGAAGAATTAGAGGTTTTAATAGATAATCGAGTTCCATGGTTGTGGTTGGATAATACCATTCAACTTCCAATAAGTGTAGAGTACCAATCCCTGGAGACTTTGGGGGTGGATCGTTTGGCAGGACTTATGGGAGTGTTTGAAGAGTACCCTAAAAAAAATGTGCTTGTCATTGATTGTGGCACTTGTATTACTTATGATTTGTTAACGTATGATAACCGATATTTTGGAGGAGCTATTTCTCCTGGAGTAGGGATTCGTTATAAATCGTTAAATAAATTCACGAAAAACTTACCGTTTCTTACGCCTAAATTTGAACCGTCTTTAATTGGTCAGACCACGGAAGATTCTATGCATTCGGGCGTTATTAAAGGGGTGACCTACGAAATGAATGGTGCGATAAATGCCTATAATGAAAGGTTTGGAAACCTGGTTGTAGTAATTACAGGAGGGGACTCTGTAAATTTTGCTAACGAAGTAAAAAACACCACTTTTGCAGACCTGAATTTGATCCTTGTTGGATTGAATAAAATATTAGAATATCATTATCAAAACGCCTAGATTAATAGCTGCATTAGTTTTATTGTTTCTAAGCATAACTTCGGTTTTTGCACAAAATAATATCACCAGTTCTCCATACTCTCTTTTTGGGATTGGTGACCCATTGGAATTGAATAATACCATGGGTTTGTCTATGGGAGATGTTAAATATGCCATGGATCGTCCGTTCTATTTAAATACGGCCAACCCGGCAAGTTATGCATCCCTAAATGCAGCCACATTTTCATTGGGAGCAATGTTGAATAGAACACGAACCTTTAATGAGGATACAAGTCAAGATAACGATAATGGTACTTTACGATATTTTGGTCTGGGAATACCCATCACCAAAAAGATCGGAATCTCGCTTGGTGCTAAACCGTATACCTCTTTTGGTTATGGGATTCAGGTAGAATCACCCAATCAAGCTCAAGGGGCTATGTTTAGTCGGTATGAAGGCCAAGGGGGAATGAGTATTTTGCATGCGGGTATGGGATATGAGCTTTTTTCAGATTCGGCAAGTAAACTAACCATTGGATCGAATTTGAATTATTATTTCGGAAATAAAGAGCAGATTACATTGAATAATTTGGAGCAAATTCCAGGGGCTCTTAATGCGGCTTTTATTGAAAAGTCGGTGACTGGTGATTTTGCCTTTGATTTTGGCGTTTTGTATGCGATGCATTTGTCGGAAATGTTAAATTCAAAAACGAATAACACGAATACCCTAACCCTGGGTGGTACCTATTCCTTAGGGACTCATTTGAAATCGCGTTTTGAATCTTTTGCTGGTGCTTTTTATTATAATGGAATTCGAGGTTTTGTGATTACCGACACACTTCGGTATTCGCAAGATACTACGGGGATTTATTTACCGGAGAAAATTGGTTTGGGATTGAATTACGAGTTTTTTAACCGAACTTCGAGAAGCATGCTTGTTGTCGAAGCAAATTTCGAACATTATGCATGGAGTAAATTAACCATCAATGAATCTCCAACTGATTTATCTAATTCTAATCAGTTTAGCTTAGGGTTACAATTTGTTCCAAATGCGGATGCTAAACGTGAATTCTTCCAAGCCATGCGTTACCGTGTAGGTGGGAAATACAAATCAACCCGAATTAATTTGGGGGGAGAACCTTTAACGGATATATCTGCATCCATAGGGTTTGGCATACCTCTTGTGAAGTCTAAGTCAATCTATCCTTCGTCTTCCACATTTGATTTTGGAGTTACGGTTGGAAACAGAGGTACCGTAAAGGGTGGGTTAATAAGAGAGCAATACACAAATATTTATTTAGGACTTTCTTTGTCTCCTAGTTATTGGGATAGATGGTTCAAAAAACGAAAAATCAATTAGTATCATGAAAAAGCAATGGTTTACAATCGCACTGGTTCTCCTTTCCGTGGCTTCATTTGGCCAAAAGTATGGATCGACTCCTGAGGATAGTTTAACATGTTTGGAAAATACTTCTTTATACAAGGAGTTTTATAAGCAAAAAAATTATGTGGATGCTAGAGGGCCTTGGGCAAAAGCGGTGGCTGTATGTCCTAAGTCAAGTAAGAATTTATATATAAAAGGGGCTACTATGTATAAAAACTTCATCGCTAAAGAGAAGGATGAAGCAAAGAAACTGTTATTGGTGGATACCCTTATGTGGATTTATGATACCCGTATCGTAAATTATGGACAAAAGGGAAATGTACTCGGTAGAAAAGGGGTTGATTTAGCTCGTTTTGATAAGTCTAAAGCAAAAGAAGCGTATGATATGTTGGCGGAATCGTTTGAATTAGAGGGAAATAAATCAAAAAAAGCGGTGATTACCACCTATTACCAAATTGCCGAGAAATTGGTGAAAAAGAAAGAGTTGGAAACAACTGTTTTATTTGAGCTATTCCCTAAGTTACAGGCCGTAATAGTTCATAATATCCAAAGTGCTAAATCGGAAGCAGATAAATCTAAATGGCTCAACGTAGCGGCAATTTGTGAGCAAATTTTTTCAAAATATGCGGGTTGCCCCGAGTTATTGGAAATATACACTCCCAAGTTTGAGGCAAACCCAACCGATACCAATGTTCTTGTGCAAATTATTGCTTTCTTTAGTAAAAGTGATTGTACCTCGGAAGAGTTATTCTTAAAAGCTTCGATGTCTTTGGATAAAATAAAACCTTCTGCAATTTCCAAATTTGGGATTGGTAGATCTTTATTGAAAAAAGAACGTTTTTCTGAGGCAATCGGTTATTTTAAACAGGCCGCTGAATTATCTGAAACTAAAGTAGGGAAAATCAATAGTTATAAATACATCGCTTTAACCCAGTTTAATTTAAAGAAATATGCAAGTGCAAAGTCTTATGCGCTTAAAATGATTGCTTTGGATCCAAATAATGCAGATGGGTATATGATTATTGGAGATGCCTACATGTATGGTTCTAGAACCGTAGGTGAAAACTCCTGCGAACAAGCGGGTGGTTATTGGGCCGCTCCTGCAAAGTATGCTAAAGCAAAGGCTTTAAATCCGGAGTTAGCGTCTAAAGCAAATAAAAAAATCGCTTCTTGTAAAGAACAGTACCCGAAGAAAGCAGATTGTTTCTTTTACAATATTGTAGATGGGCAAACTTTACATATTGGGGGATGGATAAATGAAGATGTTACAGTTCATACCCATTAAAATGAGATATAATATAAAAGTCCTTAGTACGAAAGTACTAGGGGCTTTTGCGTTTATTCTATTGGGCTTGGTCACCATTGGGTGCAATACCAATTCACTAGATGATATGGAACAGTTTGTGACTGACGGGAAACTAAAACCAGAGTCCACTAGTCGAAACTTAAAGGTCGTTTGGTCGGACTCCGGAAGAGTGAAAATGGTTATGAAAGCTCCATTGGTGGAAAGGTTTGCTTTGCCGGGGGAGGATCCTTACGATCTTATGCCCGAAGGAATGAGAGTGAATTTTTTGGACTCTTTAGGTAATGAGGAAGCGAATGTAACCTGTGAACATGCCATTTATTACCCCAAAAAAAACATCTTGGTTCTGACCAAAAATGTTCAGGTTCTTAATTTGGAAGGAGATAAATTAAATAGTGAATATTTAGTTTGGAATTCCAAAACGGAAAAAATCACCTCCAATGACTTTGTGAAAATCACAACGGGTGACGAAATTATGTATGGCCATGGGTTTGAGGCAGATCAGGATTTAACCAATTATCACATACGAAATATTAAGGGAATTATTTCAATAGACGATGAAGACATATAATAGAATAATGGAAATTTTCTGGTTGGTTCTCGGAATTGTTGTTCTGGGTTTTGCTACCTACCTATACTTTACCGAATCTGAATTTGATAAGTTGAGATACATGTACTTGGCAGGTTCTATGGCCATTTTGTTATCCGTATTCAGAATTGTTTATCGGAAATACTTGAATGAGGAGCCCCGGAAATAATTCAAAATTATTTCCTTAAATTTGAAGGTGTAACAACGACTATGGAAAGTGATCCGTTTCTTATTATAATAATTTCTCTTGTTTTCTCTGCTTTTTTCTCCGGAATTGAAATCGCCTTTATTTCTGCGAATAAACTGAAGATTGAAGTTGACAAAAATAAAGGGGAGCTAGCCTTTGTTTTTTTTGCGAAAATATTAAAACATCCATCTCGGTTTATTACTGCGATGTTATTAGGAAATAATGTTTCCCTAGTGTTGTATGGGTTGGCAATGGGTGCCGTTCTTACTCCTGTAATTGATCAAGTAACTCAAAATAGTGTTTTAGTTCTTCTTTTACAAACCCTAATATCTACCATCGCAATATTGATTATCGCAGAATTTTTACCAAAGGTGGTTTTTAGCCAGAATCCAAATAGGAGTTTGAAAATTTTTGCTTTACCGGTCTTTATTACCTACTACTTGTTCTACCCATTTGTCACTTTTGTGAATTGGTGCAGTAATTTCATTTTCAAGTTTATTTTGCGGATTGAAGTTTCGGAAGAAAAATTGGAATACGGTTTGGTGGATTTGGATCACTACCTACGCGAAATTTCAGCTGGAAATATGGAACAGGAAGAATTGGACAATGAGATTCAATTGATGCAAAATGTGTTAGAGTTTAATTCGGTTAAAGCGCGTGAATGTATGGTTCCAAGGAATGAGTTGGTGGCCATTGAAATTCATGATGATATCCCTAGGTTACGTCATAAGTTTTTGGATAGTGGACACTCTAAAGTGGTCGTGTATAGAAGTACTATTGATCAAATTATTGGGTATGTGCATTCCAATGATTTATATGGTAAGCCAACTACAATAAAAAATGTTATTCGCCCAATTTTAGTAGTTCCTGAAACGATGCCTGCAGATGACCTTATGAGTACTTTCATTAAAAAACGCCAGAGTATGGCTGTGGTTGTGGATGAGTTTGGAGGGACTTCCGGTATTTTAACCCTAGAGGATATTGTGGAAGAAATTTTCGGGGAAATTGAGGACGAACATGATAAAGATGAATTTCAGGAACGAAAAATTTCTGATAATGAATACCTGCTTAGTTCTCGTTTGGAAATAGATTATATTAACGAAGAATTTGATTTGAATTTACCAAAAAGCGATAATTATGAAACTTTGGCAGGTTTGATTATTGAACATTTTGAGTCTATTCCGTCCAAAGGAGATCGTATTGTTATTGATAATTTCATGTTTGATATTTTGTCTGTTTCGGATAATAAAATCAATGAAGTGAAGCTTACCCTAAGGCCCATAAATTAAGAAGCTAAATAGTACGCTTATAATAATTTAGAATTCTTATATTCGCAGCCCAACAAAAAAAAGGAAAATACAATGGCCGCAATTGGATCAATTAGACAACATTCAGGATTATTAATCGGAATTATTGGTAGTGCAATGCTACTTTTTGTATTAGGTGGTGCTTTAGAGTCAACTAGTGCGTTCTTTTCTGGAGGAAATAATGTAGTAGGTGAAATCAATGGAAAGAAAGTTTCTTACCAAGACTTTGAACTTAGAGTCGCTAAATTAGAAGCTAATTCAAATGGAAGTTTGTCCGAAGAACAACGTCAGCAATTGCGTGAGCAAGTGTGGAGCGATATGGTAAAGGAAGAGATTCTTGGAAATGAATACGATGCTTTGGGTTTATCTGTTACAGATGAGGAACTCGTTAACATTATTAAAAATGATAATAACAACCCGACTCTTAGACAATACTTTTCAGATCCTCAAACGGGGCAGGTAGTGGCGAGTTATGCAAATCCAGATGGGTCTTTAAATGGTGCTGCGGTAATAACCTATTTGCAACAAGTAGTATATGCAGATGGTGAAAACTCTGCGGAAGCACGTACCTCATGGGAAAGCTTTAGAGAAAATTATTTGCGTAAACCTGCAGTAGATGCAAAGTATGCCGCATTAATTTCTAAAAGTGTTTTTACCACGGATGTAGAAATGGAGAGAAGTCAACTTGATCAGAATAGTAGAATTTCTTTTAGTTATGTTTCTTCGTTTTACAATGATATTCCAAACGAGTCCATCGAAGTTTCGGATGCGGATTTGAAAGAATATTACAATGCGCATAAGAACGAATCTAGCTTTGAACAAGCTGAAAAGAATAGTTCTATGACTTTCGTGAGTTTTGACGTGATTGCATCTCCAGAGGATAAAGAAGTTTTAGCGGCAGAATTAGCTGATTTAAAAAAATCTTTTGAAAATTCAAAGGAGGATACATTGTATATCAATGAAAATGCGGATACCCCTTTTAACGTTAAATGGCACACACAAGGATTATTTCCTCCTACACAAGATACTTCCATAATTAATGAAGAAGTAGGAACTGTTGTAGGGCCATTCTTAAACGGACAAAAATTTGAATTGGTAAAAGTTTTGAGAAAGTCTATGCGTCCAGATTCAGCCATGGCTAGTCATATATTATTGCAATCTCAAACAGGCGATTTAACAGCTGTGAAAGCTCAAATTGATAGTTTGAAAGCAGCGATAGAAGGTGGAGCTGATTTTGCGGAATTGGCTACTGAATTATCTTCGGATCAGGGTTCTGCTACCAAAGGTGGTGACCTAGGTTGGTTTACAGAAGGGCAAATGGTTCCTGCTTTTAACGATGCTTGTTTTGAAGGTAAAGTAGGTGATCTATCCGTAGTGACTACGCAATTTGGTATGCACTTAATCAAAATTACGGATCAAACAGAATTGAAATCAAAAGTACTGGTTGGAATTGTTGATAATACCATTGAGCCAAGTCAAAAGTCTTACGAGTTAGCTTACAATGAAGCGAGTACTTTTGCAATTACCAATAGTACTGCCGAAAGTTTTTCTGAGGCTTCTGCTAATCTAAATGCGATTGAAGCTCCTAATTTGCGTCCAAATGATATGACAGTTATGGGTAGGCCAAATACGAGAGAGGTTGTTCGTTGGGTTTTTGAGGCCGATTTAGGAGATGTTTCTATGGTGTTTGAAATAGGAAATCAGTTTATGGTGGCTTTGGTAACTGAAATTCGTGAAAAAGGGATTCTTCCTTTAGAAATGGTGAGAGAGCAAGTGCGTCAGTCTGTATTAAACGAAAAGAAAGCGAAATTACTCATGGCTAAAATGACTGGAACTACGGTAGAGGAAGTGGCTTCTGCTATAGGTGGTTCAGTACAGCCAGCTAAAGATATTACATTTAGTTCTTTCAGTATCCCTGGTTTAGGTAACGAGCAAAAGTTACTAGGTAATGCTTTCGGTTTGGATGCAAATGAAACTTCTGAGGCTATTGAGGGTGAAAGAGGTGTTTATGTACTTAGAGTGGATGCTAAAAACATTCCTGCTGAAACGCCTGTTGCCGAAGGTACTCGCCAAGGTTTAATGGCTGCGTTTTCTAGTAGAGCTAACTACGAGCCATTTAACGCGTTGAAAAATAATGCGGACATTACAGATAACAGATATTCTTTCTTCTAAAGAATAAAGTATTTTTTTAAGGGCCGTGAGTTAACTCACGGCCTTTTTTATGCTTTAAAATTTGATTTCAATTCCGTATGTTTACTTCTTAATACTTATTCAATGTCTAAAAGAAATTTATTAATTGTAAGTACTTCAACAGTACACGGGTTACCCTATTTGTCTTACCTAAAAAAAGAGGTGGTCAAACACTTTGCGGGCTGTAAAGAGATTGTTTTTATTCCTTTTGCCCGACCAGGCGGTGTTTCTTGGGATGATTATACGCAAGTGGCCAGAAACTTTTTTGAATCTTTGGATATTTCCGTTAAAGGAATTCATGAATTCGATCATCCGGTAAATGCGCTGAAGGACGCACAAGGAGTCTTTACAGGAGGGGGGAATACCTTTGTACTGTTAAAGGAAATGCATGAGCAGGACCTCCTAAAGCCATTACGATCTTGCATCTCGGATGGTATGCCTTATATGGGAACCAGTGCGGGGAGTAACTTGACCGGAATGACCGTGAATAATACAAATGATATGCCTATTGTTTACCCACCATCATTCGAAGCTTTGGGTGTAATACCATTTAATATCAATCCGCATTATTTGGATCCGGATCCTTCTTCCAAGCATATGGGTGAAACTCGAGAAACACGAATAAAGGAATATTTGGTGTTTAATAACCTACCTGTGGTTGGCTTGCGTGAGGGTTCGTTTTTGGAAGTTAAGGGAAACGAGATTCAATTGAAAGGGGAGTTAAGCATGCGAATGTTTGAAAAAGGTAAAACTCCTTATGAGGTGGAGCCAGGCGCTGACATTTCCTTTTTGTTAAATGGAACAAGTAGAATTGATTAAAATATTTGGATATGAAAATTGGGGTGTTATTATCTGGAAGTGGCGTATATGATGGATCCGAAATCCAAGAAACAGTTTTTACGGTATTAGCCATTGCCGATCATGGAGCGGAAGTGTTGTTTATGGCACCCAATATAGATCAGATGCACGTAATTAATCATTTCACAGGCGAGCAGATGAACGAAAATCGAAACGTATTGACGGAATCGGCTAGGATTGCTCGTGGGGATATCGAGGATTTGGTCAATATTAACGTGAATGATTTTGATGCACTGGTTATACCCGGTGGTTTTGGTACGGCCAAAAATCATACGACTTGGGCAGTAAATGGTCCAGAGGCCGAAATTAATGAAGAAGTAAAATCGTTAATTCTAAACTGTTTAAGAAGCGGGAAACCGATTGCGGCTTTGTGTATGGGTCCAACTACGGTGGCTAAAGCTTTAGAAGGTAGTGAGTTTCAGGCTAAACTTTCGGTAGGAACAACTTCCGAAAAATCGCCTTACGATATTAAAGCGATAGCGGAAGGGATAAATGCCACAGGGGCTGAACATATTTTATGTTCCGTAAAGGAAGTGAGTGTGGACCAAAACCTAAGAATTGTTTGTGCACCTTGTTACATGATGGAGGCATCCGTATTGAACGTAAATGATAATGTGAAGCAGGCAATAGATCAGTTGTTTCTGTTTTTGAAATAAGAAATGCTATATATTCTAAAGACCTTAGGTTAAGAAATCGTCATTATTGTTAGGTGTGCTGTAAATTAAGTAGTTATATTGGTTATTAGTTGCTATATTTGTGAGTCCCAAGACAAAATATTATGAAAAATATTCTACTAAATTCTATCGCATTAACTCTTTTTATGATTGTTGGTATTTCTGTTTTCTCTCAGGATAAGATTTATAAAACTAATTCGGAAGTGATCCTTTGTAAAATTACTGAGGTAGCCGAAGAGGAAGTAAAATATACAACAGAAACTACTGGGAATATTGTTTATGTAATAGACGTGGACCGTATTGAAAAGATAGTCCTAGAAAATGGTAAAGAGTTAACTTTTAATGTGCGGATGGATGATCCCGAGTTGTATGCTCATCAATCACCTAATGCATTTAAATTTGGTCTGTTTTCGCCTCTAACAGGCGCTATTAGTGTCGGGTACGAAAGGTCCTTAAGTCCTGGGAAAAGCTTGGAAGGTACTCTTGGTATTATTGGTATCGGCAGAGATATAGATGGCGTAGACCCTAAAGGAGCTTACATTAAAGCTGGTATGAAGTTTATTTTAAGACCTGATTTTACTTTAAAGGGAATGAAATATTCACATCAACTGAATGGGTGGTATTTTAAACCAGAATTTGATTTTTCATTTTACCAAAGTGATGCATATTCTAATAATTGGGGCTACGCAACTAATACATCTAGAAAAAACATTGCCGCTGGTGCTTTTATTTTGAATTTCGGAAAACAAATGGTATTGAGTAATATTTTCTTAGTCGATTTGTATGTGGGTGTCGGTTATGGAGCAGATAATAATGGGGATGATGGATATGATCCAAATACTGGTGCTTATGAATATACCAGTCCTTATCACTATGGATTTGTTATGGGACAGGATGTTCCATTGGCTGCTACTGCGGGTTTGAGAATTGGTTTCTTGACCAAATAGAATACAATTAATTTTTGGTTAAAAAGCTCGGTTTTACTGGGCATTTTTTTTTGTGTAATTACACCTAATTTTTGCTACCAATAGGTCCCAATTGTTGTTGGTATGAATACTGTGTGTTGCTTAGAAAGTTGATGAACCACTTACTAAAGTGGAGGCGATACTTTTTTACTGCTTGATAATTAAGCATTTCCCTTCAACTATTAACTTCGAAACAGAAGATTTTGGTTACTTGTACTTCACCTTTAAATCATCATCGTTATACATCATGAGGTAGTTGTTATATCTGTTTTCCGATATTTCACCGGCTTCTAGTGCGCTTTTAATCGCACAACCTGGTTCATTAATATGGACACAGTTATTGAACTTGCAATCACCCAGGAACTTTTTCATTTCAATAAAATAATGAGCTAAGTGCTCTTTATCTATATCAATCATTCCAAAACTTCGTAATCCAGGAGTATCGATTAATCGGGCTCCAAAATCGGTGAAGTGCATTTCAGCAAATGTGGTGGTATGACGACCTTTATCGTTGTACTCCGAAATTTCATCCACCCAAAGTTCTAAATCGCTATCTAATGCGTTTATTAAAGAAGATTTTCCGACACCTGATTGTCCTGTAAAAAGAGTTGTTTTGTCTTTCATTAACTCCTTCAACGCATTAACTCCAGTTCCAGTTTCTGCAGAAGTGGACAGCATTTCGTATCCAATAGGACCATAGATGCCAATTAATTCGTCAAAACGATCTTCGTCCTTCTCTTCGTAAATATCTACTTTGTTGAACGCCAAAATAACGGGAATGCCATACGCTTCAGCAGTGGCCAAAACACGATCGACAAACCCAAGAGGGGTACGAGGCATAACTACCGTAAGTACCACAACAATTTGGTCAATATTAGAGGCGATAATGTGCGATTCCTTACTTAAGTTAGTTGCTTTACGGATCAAATAGTTTTTTCGAGGAATCAATTCAGTAATTACCGCTTCGTCTTCATCGCTATTTAAAACCATTACTTGATCACCAACCGTAATTGGATTAGTAGTTCGGATCCCTTTGATCCGAAACTTCCCTTTTAATCGCGCACTAATGGTATCGCCATTATCCATTCGAACTTCGTACCAACTACCGGTAGATTTTATAACATATCCTTGCGTCATATTCACTTTCAGATTGAACTTCAAAAGTAGGCTATCCGAAGGAGTAAAAAAGCCACTTTGAATCTGTATTTTTGAGGCCTAGATTTTTTTCATTATGTCGATATCCATTAAAAATATTACCAAGGTTTACGGAGAACAAATAGCGGTAAACAATGTTTCTTTTGAAATAACAGAAGGGGAAATAGTCGGGTTCCTAGGACCCAACGGTGCCGGGAAATCCACCTTGATGAAAATCATTACAGGTTACCTGCCTCAAACCAAGGGGGAAGTAAAGGTAATGGGGTTGGAAATGGCCGAAGATGCCTTGGCCTTAAAGCGGCAAATTGGATACTTACCCGAGCATAATCCGCTGTATTTGGAAATGTATGTTTGGGAATTTTTAGAATTTGTGGCGGAGTTGACCAATGTGAAGAATAAAAAGAAGCGCATTAAGGAAGTCATTGAATTAGTTGGTTTAGGGAAAGAACAAAACAAAGTCATTGAAAGTCTTTCTAAAGGTTACCGTCAACGTGTGGGTTTGGCTCACGCTATTTTACATGATCCTAAGGTGCTTATTCTGGATGAACCAACCACAGGGTTGGATCCCAATCAGATTGTAGATATCCGTAACTTGATCCGAGAAATTGGAAAGAACAAAACCGTGATGTTATCCACCCATATTATGCAGGAAGTAGAAGCTATCTGTAGTCGTGTGGTGATTATCAATGAAGGTAATATTGTCGCAGATAGAGCGATTGAGAATATCCATGAAATTTATGAAGGTTATCGAATCGTGAAGGTTCAATTCGATAAACCGATAGATCTGGATGCCTTTAGGAATATTGAAGATGTACTCAACGTAACTCTGGTGGCAGATAATACTTACGAATTCAAAACACCTTCTAGTGTGGAGGTACGTGCTCGGATTTTTTCTTTAGCCGTAGAGTTAGATCTTGTGGTATTGGAGCTTTCGTTGGTTGAAAAACAATTGGAACAGGTATTTCACGATTTGACACAGAAAAAATAAACTTTTGATGGGATGAATTCGAATCAATTAAAATGGAGGTTTAATTTAGTTGGTCGTTTCTATAATCCAGTAAAAAGGTTGGTTTTGGGAACTACTCCCGAAGCCGTAATTGGAAAAACCATTAAAGAACTAGAAACATTTCATAATGTACTAGTTGTGGGTGGAGGAGCCGATAATTGTGTGTCAGAATTAATTCAAAATCAAAAATCAAAAAAAATTACTCTAGTGGATGTATCGGCTACCTTGCTGGAGGAGGCGAAAGTTCGAATCCAAAATCGGAATACTTCAAAAGTCGATATTGCCCTGATTAATTGTGCATTCTTAGACTTTGAATCCACTAAAAAGTTTGATCTCGTTATCTTTCCATTTTACTTGGATTTGTTTTCAGATCAAGAAGTGCATCAAAATATTATGCATGTTAGCTCCAAACTCAACAACATGGGAAAGGTTTTGATAATTGACTTTTCGTCTTCGAAAAAGCAAAGTTTTATAAACCAGGTGAAAGTAGCTTTATTGTATGCGTTATTCCTTCCAATTTCTGGAACCTTTCGGTTGGCGATACCGAATTATTACCTGCTGTTTTCTACATTTGATTTTCAATTAATTCGAGAAAGAACTCATGCTTCGAGACTTTATAATTCCCAAATTTTCCAATACAGAGAGGTCTAAAAGGAAATTAAAATCTGGGTAATGGTAATTATTGCAAATTGAAATACCATGGTTCCTTCTAACATATAGGCATTGAATAAGGGGGCATTGTATTTCTTGAATTTTTCAATCATATAGACCGCCCAAAGATGTGAAACAACAACCGCTAAACAAATGGCCAAGTGGATGGTGTCGGAAGTGAAAAACTGGTAGAAAGTAATTAGGGGAGCTATGAAAAGTAAGACTTTAGATAAAAGTAAAGCCTGATCCGATCCTAAAATTATAGGAATGGTTTTCAAGGACCATTTCTTGTCTATTCGTACATCCCTCACATCGAATGGAATGGTGACGGCCAAAATAAATAGAAATCGCTGTACCCCTAATAATAGAATGTCGTTTAAAAGAAATTCATTACTTAAGAGAAGTGGGATGCTTGAGGTGGTTACGGTAACTACCGTTGAAATGGCGTAAATTTTCAATCCTGGAATATCACGTAAGCGTTTCCATCCATTTCCAGTAGGGATGAGAGGTAAGGAATAGGTGATAGCTACTATTCCAAGTGGAATTAGTAATTGAAATATTTCTTGGGATAACTGAAAAGTGAAAATCAAACTCCCTAATAAACCTATAATGACAGATCCTCTTGCAATGTTTGGATTTTTAGATACGGATTTTTGGGAGGGAGAGTATTCAATTGGAAGAGTTAATCGTAACCCAATGAGTCGATGCAAGGGATAAAGAAATAACGTAGAGAAAAAAATAAAAGCTAGATAATTCCAATCAAATTGGTAACTACCCACAGTCATGTAAGTCGCTATGGTAATGGCTAAAATGGGGAGAGCCACATAGCTATTACTATGCGCTAGTCGAAGGAAAAAAAGCTTGGACGGATTTTTCTTTTTTTTATGCGAATGTCCAGAATGATTGGAGTGATCATGCATCAGTTTCATCTCCTTTAAAAAAGAGGGTTTCGGAGGAATGTCTTTATTTGGATCCATGCGCAACTATTACCCCGAAGAAGGTTCCAACCGCACTACTGGCTAATGCATAAAATGCTTTTTTTGTTCGTGCTATTTTAATATATCCTTCTTGGTAAGCTGGACTCGATAAAATGGAGACCG
>MAAC01018366.1_pt1 | contig 30369 bp, 31 predicted proteins | sample 1115981 | NCBI WGS metagenome assembly MAAC01 (sample SAMN04961126, study PRJNA320927) | seawater metagenome | isolation source: sample BD02T64 sea water enriched with oil for 64 days | place: USA:Gulf of Mexico | collected 2013-07-27 | reverse complement strand
TCAAAACTGTCCTCGGAAAATCATTAACTCTTTGTTAGAAGAAGTGCCTTGGAAGTGGATGCGCATTTTAGGGGTTTTTGCGCTGGGGTCAACTGCTTTTTGCAAATAAATTAAAATAACTTGAAATAACGGTATTTTTGTTTATTTTCCATACAAACAGTAACGTCTGATTAATATTCTTATGCCATTTAGCTACAATGATTTTCCACCGTCTCAATTTTCATCTTTTACTTTAGTCATTAACTAATAGTGCTTATTTGTATCTAATCCACTGTTATTAGCTACTTTTTAATCAAATGCCATTGCAGTTTGTTAAAATGTGGTTAACATAGGTTTTGATTAGATAAATACTTATCACTATTTAAAAAAATAAAAATCAGGTAATAATCATGAAATTTCCACTTATCTTAACCTCTGCAGTCGTTGCAACTGGCATAACTGTTATTGGCTACTTAATTTCTGAGTATGCTTCTTTAGGTGATCCTATGTCTGTTGCGGTTGCTTTATTTATAGGTGCTTTACTTTCCCCTTCATTGATAACACTTATGAAAGGTGAAGAAACCGTCTCTAGTGACATTAAAACTCTTTATGTCGGTAATTTACCTTACCGCGCTAATGAATCTGCCGTTCGCAGTTTATTCGCTGAATATGGAATGGTACATTCTGTTCGTTTAATGAAAGACAAACAAACAGGTAAACGCCGTGGTTTTGGTTTTGTAGAAATTGCTTCTGCTGATGCCGCAAGTGCGATTAATTCATTGAATGACACTGAGTTTCAGCAACGCACTTTGAAAGTTAGAGAAGCAAAAGAGAGACCAGAGCCAAGTGGTCAAGAAGATTAACTAATAATTCTTCCATGAATAATCACCCTTTAAAGGCTATCCATGCCTGTCGGGTATAAGTACTTATATGTACAAAAATTAAGGGCTGCAGTAAACTGCAGCCCTTTTTTGTTTTATATGTCCCTTCCTGAACTCAGAATAACGACTACTGTTCTCTAGCGATTGCGCGATACGCAATATCGGTTCTGAACTGTACATCTTGCCAGTCAATTTGATGGAGCAATTCATAAGCCGCTTGTTGTGCTTCAGTCACACTGTTACCTAGTGCCGTTGCACACAACACTCGCCCACCAGAAGTAACAATATTGCCATCTTGCTCTGTTGTGCCAGCATGGAACGTTTTACGATCCGTTAGGGTGTTTACATTTAAACCAGAGATCACTTTACCTTTGGCATAAGCACCAGGGTAACCACCCGCAGCAAGTACCACACCAACTGCAGCGCGAGGATCAAAATCGATAGTCGCTTTATCTAGCTCGCCATTACAGGCTAATAAACACAGTTCAACTAAATCTGATTGTAATCGCATCATGATAGGTTGTGTTTCTGGATCGCCAAAACGACAGTTATATTCTATCACTTTTGGTGTACCATCAGCGGCGATCATTAAGCCGGCATATAAGAAACCAGTATAAGGGGCGCCTTCTTTGGCCATTCCTTCAACCGTTGGCATGATCACTTCATTCATCGTACGTTGATGAATTTCACTGGTCACCACCGGTGCCGGAGAATAAGCGCCCATGCCACCAGTGTTCGGACCTTCGTCACCATTATAGGCACGCTTGTGATCTTGGCTGGTGGCAAACGCTAATACATTTTCGCCATCAACCATGACAATGAAACTGGCTTCTTCGCCTTCTAAAAACTCTTCAATAACGACACGGTGACCGGCATCACCAAAAGCATTGCCAGCTAACATATCTTTAATGGCATCTTCGGCTTCGGTGAGCGTCATAGCAACAATCACGCCTTTACCTGCTGCTAAGCCATCGGCTTTAACAACGATTGGTGCACCTTGTTCACGAACATAAGCAAGAGCAGGTTCAATTTCAGTAAAGTTTTGATAATAGCCTGTAGGGATATTATTACGGGCCAGGAAATCTTTAGTAAACGCTTTTGAACCTTCAAGTTGTGCGGCTTTCGCACTCGGTCCAAATATGGTTAAGCCTGCGGCTTGAAAAGCATCAACCACGCCATCTACTAGAGGTTGTTCAGGGCCTACGATAGTAAGCGCAATATCTTTCTGCTTGGCGAAATCAATTAATGCTTTAATGTCGCCAACTGAAATATTTACATTTTCTAATTTTGGCTCAGTAGCAGTACCGGCGTTACCAGGTGCGACAAATACTTTCTCAACATTGTTAGATTGAGCGGCTTTCCATGCAAGAGCATGTTCACGACCACCGCTACCAATAACTAAAACGTTCATTTTTTATATTCCTAACTGAAATTGAAGCCGACTTATTTAGCCGGTTTAATAAATTTTAATGTCATGCGATCACTCTCGCCTATGGCAGAGTATTTCGCTTTATCTTTATCACCTAATCGATATACCGGGGGTAATGTCCACACCCCTTTAGGGTGAACTGCGTTATCTTTAGGGTTGGCATTAATTTCACTACTTGCCGCTAATTTGAAACCAGCAGAAATGGCTAAATCAATGGCCATTTGTGTTGGAAAATAGCCACTACGCATATTATCAGCCAATTTTTGTGAGGTCGGCATTCTATGCTCTACCACGCCTAATACACCACCAGGTTTTAATGCTTTATAACTGTCTGCAAAAAGTTGCTTAACACCGGCTTCTCCCCAGTTATGCAGGTTACGGAATGTTAATACTAAATCAGCACTATTTGCTGGCGCCAATTCACTTGCCACTTTTGGGGTAAAGTTGGTTAATTTCACTTCACTAAATACAGCATCACTGGCAAGTTTGGTTTCAAGTTTACGACGTGATTTGCTGTAATAATCATTTTTACCGGTATCTGGGTAATGGGCACCGTAAAAAGTACCAGTACCTTTAAGGGCAGGAGCTAGAATTTCTGTATACCATCCACCGCCTGGCGCTATTTCGACAACTGTCATAGTTGACTTAAAGCCAAAAAAATCTAAGGTTTGTTGTGGATGACGATACTGATCCCGAGCGCTATTTTTGGCGTTACGGTGCTCACCGGCTATTGCTTGTTCTAATTGCGAGTGGCCAGTATCATGAGCCATAGTGCTGGTAATGAATGAAGCTGACAAAATTGAAGCGGTGATTAACGATGTTATTATTTTCATTGCTGTGTTTTCCAAACTTGATTAGTCAAAAACTATTATACCAATTTGATTATGTATTTAATCAACTTGCTATCTCTTGCTATGTTATAGCAGAATTTTAAAAGAGAGTCAGTGTTATCCACCGACTCCCTTTAGATATTGAATAAACTAAGTTTATTTAGCAATTAATTAATGACGAAAGTGGCGCATACCAGTAAACACCATAGCGATGTTGTGCTCATCTGCGGCAGCAATAACTTCCGCATCACGCATTGAACCACCTGGCTGAATTACTGCGGTAATTCCTGCTTCGCCTGCTGCGTCTAAACCATCACGAAATGGGAAGAATGCATCCGATGCCATTACTGAACCAGTAACTTCCAAGTTTTCATCTGAGGCTTTAATGCCAGCAACTTTTGCGGAATATACGCGGCTCATTTGACCTGCACCAACACCAATGGTCATATCATTTTTGACATAAACGATAGCGTTCGATTTCACAAATTTCGCCACTTTCCAACAGAATAATAAATCACTCATTTCTTGTTCTGTCGGCTGACGTTTGGTTACTACTTTAAGATCATCTAAGCTAACCATGCCATTGTCACGGTCTTGCACTAATAAACCACCGTTAACACGCTTTTGCTCTAACCCAGTAGTTTTAGTCGACCACTGGCCACATTCTAATAAACGTACGTTTGGCTTAGCTGCAACAATTTGTGCAGCGCCTTCAGAAATACTTGGCGCGATAATTACTTCAACAAATTGACGAGAAACAATGGCTTCGGCAGTGTCAGCATCTAATTCCTGGTTAAAAGCGATAATGCCACCAAATGCTGATGTAGGGTCTGTTTTATAAGCTTTTTCGTAGGCTTCTAAAATGTTATCACCTAATGCAACACCACATGGATTCGCGTGTTTAACAATGACACACGCCGGTTTATCAAATTCTTTAACACACTCTAATGCAGAATCGGTATCGGCAATATTATTGTAAGAAAGAGCTTTGCCTTGAATTTGAGTCGCGGTTGCAACGGATGCTTCTTCAGGCTCAGCTTCAACGTAAAAGGCAGCATCTTGATGAGAGTTTTCACCGTAGCGTAAGTCTTGTTTTTTAACGTATTGCGAGTTGAAAGTACGTGGGAATTTACTCACACTTTTATCTTTGTCTCCGTAAGCTGGTAACATTTTACCGAAGTAGTTAGCGATCATACCATCGTAACTAGCGGTGTGCTCATAAGCAGCAATCGCTAAGTCAAAACGAGTTTGGTACGTTAATGAACCATTATTCGCAGCCATCTCTGTTAATACACGATCGTAATCTGATGCATTTACCACAATAGTTACGTCTTTATGGTTTTTTGCCGCAGCACGAACCATTGTCGGGCCACCAATATCGATGTTTTCAATAGCATCTTCAAGGCTACAATCCTGTGCGGCAACAGTTTTTGCAAACGGGTAAAGGTTAACGACAACAATATCGATTGCTGAAATGTTGTTTTCAGCCATTACCGCTTCATCCATACCGCGACGAGCTAAAATGCCACCGTGTACTTTCGGGTGAAGCGTTTTTACACGACCATCCATGATTTCTGGATGACCGGTGTAATCAGAAACTTCAGTAACTGGAATGTTGTTGGCTGCTAATAATTTGGCAGTGCCACCTGTTGATAAAAGATCAACACCTTGTTTCGATAAAGCCTGAGCGAACTCAACAATACCGGTTTTATCAGAAACGCTTAATAGTGCACGTCTAATAGGGCGTGGAGTATCCATAGTTTTTGTTTACCTTGTTTGCTAGTGATAAATGTAAAGTGATTCATTGAATTTTTTTAAGAGCTATTTTTTTAAGAGCTAAAAAATAGCTCTTAAAAAAATAAAGCACCCGAAGGTGCTTTGTGGCAGGCAAAACCTGCCAGTAGATTAGTTCATGCCGTATTTTTTAAGTTTCTTACGTAAAGTACCACGATTGATACCCAGTAAGTTAGCAGCGCGAGTTTGGTTACCGCGCGTATATTGCATTACTTCTTCTAACATTGGCGCTTCAATTTCTGACAGTACAAGGTCGTACATATCATCAACGTCATTACCGTTTAATTGTGACAAGTAGTTTTTAATTGCTACTTTAGCTTGGGTACGTAAAGGTGATGCCTTGGTCTGAGTTTGCAGGTCACCGATAACAAATGGAGAAGTAATATTTTGTTCAAACATAAAGTTCAGACTCTTTCTAAGTTAAATTATCAAAAAAAATATTCAACGCATCTAATTGCTCAGCGGGCAATTCAAGAGCATTGAATATGGAACGAAATTGTTTACCCTGATCATGCGTTTGCAAATACCAAGATACGTGTTTACGAGCAATCCTTGCGCCCATAAAATCACCATAAAATTTGTGCAACTCTTGCACATGAGCCATTAGTATAGCTCGTACTTCTTCCACTTTGGGTGGAGCTAAATGCTCACCCGTTTTTAGAAAATGGTTAATTTCTCTAAAAATCCATGGTCGACCTTGTGCTGCTCGACCAATCATAATGGCATCGGCATTGGTATAATCTAGTACCTGCCTGGCCTTTTCTCCGCTGGTAATATCCCCATTAGCAATAACAGGTATGCTCACTGCGCTTTTGATTGACTTTATGGTGTCATATTCCGCATTGCCTTTATAAAAGTCATTGCGAGTTCTACCATGTACAGCTAACGCCTGAATTCCATTTGCTTCGGCGATTTTGGCTATTTCGATACCGTTACGAGTGTTTTCACACCAACCAGTACGAATCTTCAAGGTTACTGGTATCTCTACCGCCGCCACAACAGATTTAACGATTTGTTCAACCTGTTCTGGTGCTTTTAGTAACGCTGAACCAGCTAATTTTTTATTTACTTTTTTTGCCGGGCAGCCCATATTGATATCAATGATTTGCGCGCCATTTTCAGCATTCACTTTTGCAGCAAAAGCCATCTCTTGCGGATCAGAACCTGCGATTTGAACCGAACGAATTCCGGCTTCATCACCATGCTCCATTCTTAACATCGATTTGCCACTCTTCCATACCTTAGGGTTAGAAGAAAGCATTTCAGATACAGCCATACCGGCCCCTAATCGACAACACAGTTGTCTAAAAGGTTTGTCGGTAATTCCAGCCATAGGGGCTAAAATCACATTACTGTTTAACTGATAAGAACCTATATTCACGTGATGCTTTTTTGAGCTACTGTTCAAAATGGCGCTAAGTTTACGTGTTTTTTCGGTGAAAGAAAAGCATATAAATTGAACAATTATGTTTTTTTCGTAGTTTTTGTTATTGACTTTTTTTTGAATCACTTTGATGATAAAAAAAAGACAGTAAATAGGAATTATGTACTGTCTTTTTTGATAATAATTTGCAAGTTTGAATTTACTATACCCGTGCTACCTCAAGATGCATGTTTCAGAGTGACTGAGCAATTTCAACTCAAGGCGCAGCTATACAGTAATGGTGATCCCTTGCAAATAGGTGCAACGAAGAGATGGGATTGCTCAGACACTCCGTTCCGGTGGGTTTAAAAGCAATTTATGCCGCGTTATTAATTTTAACAATGGAACAACCATTCTCTAAATTTAATGCCTTGCCTAAATTACTTTTAACTCCCACTGAAATCTTGCACTTTGAGTTAGCACGGGTATAGTTGTTTATCTTGTACGAACCCCACTAAGATGAACCCACTCATCTTGTACCGCAATAGGATCCATGGTGCACCACTGACCATATATATTTTGCAATTGTTCACCTTGTTCTTCTAATATTCCCGATAGCGCTAATAAGCCATTATCATCTACGTAATCGATGATAACCGGCGCCAGTTCACGCAGTGGTCCGGCTAAAATATTGGCAACCACCACATCGGCTTTAAACTCTGGCTGGTCTTTCGGCAAAAACAATTCTAAGCGGTCGGCAACACCGTTGCGCTCAGCATTGGCAAGGCTTGCTTGTAATGCTTGCGGGTCGATATCGATACCAATCACTTTTTTTGCACCAAGCTTCAGTGCAGCCAGCGAAAGGATGCCTGAACCACAACCAAAATCGACCACCGTTTTATCGGTTAAATCCAAGGAATCTAACCAGGTTAAGCAAAGCGCTGTTGTCGGGTGGGTGCCAGTACCAAATGCCAGGCCAGGATCTAACATCACATTTATTGCATCTGGCTCTGGTACTTCTAGCCAGCTAGGACAAACCCATAAGCGCTGGCCAAATTTCATTGGATGAAAGTTATCCATCCATTCACGCTCCCAATCTTTATCTTCTAACTGTTCCATCTTATATTGCATTTGCTCTTTATCTGGGTGTATAGCTTTTAAATAATTAATCGCGATATCCATATCATGGCTAGCCTCATATAGGCCCATCACCACAGTATTATTCCAATAGATCACTTCATCTCCCGGAAGAGGCTCGTAAATAGGAGTATCTTGGGCATCGATAAAGGTAACCGCTTGTGCGCCACAAGCCATTAGCCAATCACTATATTTTTCTGCTGTTTCTTCATTGGCCGCCAGGCGCAATTGTATCCAAGGCATGGTTTATCTCTAATTACGTTTAATAAGTTATAGTTTACCACTTCTTCAGCGTCTGGTTCTAGATAAGCATGCCAACAAGAAAATTAAGTAAAGTATTCTTTACCGAACAAGTTCTTAAAAGAGCGTACTTTTAAAAATTAAAACTAGCTATATGTTGTTGTTAATACTATGTTTATCTATGCTAATTTTGATTAATAAAAATAACAAAGGAAGACAACATGACGACAATGAGTAAATTATTATGCATTATGTGCTTTACCTTGCTGACCATGAACTCTTACGCGGCAAAAATAGGCCCGTGCCAGGAAGACGAGTGTGTAGAATATTTTAAGGAATATAAAAAATACGCGAAAGCCGGTTACGCTGAGGCCATGGCAACTTTGGCTGAAATGTATTATTACGGTCATGGCACCGATGCCAGCTTATCAAAGGCATTAAAACATTATCGTAGTGCCGCTAAATATGGTTCGGTCAAAGGCCAATACAAAACGGCAATGATTTATCTGACTAACGAAGAATATAAAGATCTTGATAAAGGCGTAAAATATTTAAAAAAAGCAGCAAGGAGTAAAAACGTCGACGCGGCTTTTCTGTTGGGGGTGATCTATTACAAACCAGATTTTTATGAACGTGATTTAGAAGAAGCAGACAAATGGTTGGCGAAAGCTTACGTGTGGCGCCATAAAAAAATAAATGCGTTTATCGAATTTGTCAAAAAATCTAATGATTTCAGCCCGGCTAATTTCCCTGACTTATCGGATGAAATTGCAGATAATCCAATTCCAGTTGAAATAGCCAAAGTACAGACCGCCGCGATAGAAGAGAATAAAGCAGAACCTAACGCTAGCGAAACCGTAAAAGCTGAGCAATTGACCGCAAAAACTGAAGTTATTTATCCTGAACAATCCGACATAGAAGTCATAACCGTGACCTCCAATTTACATGATTTATTCAGAAGCCAATTGGCCAGTCTAAGAAATACTTACCCTGAAAAAGGTGCAGTCAGTACGGGTACTAAAATCATTGGTAAAACATGTGCCCAAACAATGTCGTGTGGCGTAGTTGAAATTGGCGATTATAATCGACTTGTAAACAATTTAATGGGCAATCATGCCGTAGCGATGTTCTACCCTTAATAGCATTTACATTATTTTAAATTCAAACAAGATAAAGGGATACAACATGAAGAAAACGCTCACATTGATTTCAATATTTGTTGCGGGCTTGCTCAGCTGCAATACATTTGCAGCTACTGCAACTATAGGCCCATGCCTAGATAGCGACTGCGTTGACTATTTCAAACAATATAAAAAATATGCTCGCATGGGCTATGCCGACGCTATGGTGACTTTGGCTGAAATGTATTATTACGGTCATGGCACCGACAAAAATATGAAAAAAGCGCTCAAGCAATACCGGAGCGCGGCGAAATACGGCTCGGTTAAAGGCCAGTACAAAACAGCGATGATGTACATTAATAACGCAGAATTTGTGGATTTGGACCAAGGCGTCAAATACTTAAAAAAAGCGGCAAGAAACAATAATGTCGGTTCCTCATTTCTGTTAGGTATCATGTATTTCAGCCCGGACTTTTATGAGCAGGACTTTGAAGAAGCAGATAAATGGTTAAGCAAGGCCTATCGAAAAGGCTTTAAACAAATGCCTGCCTATATAGAATTCATGAAAGAATCTGGCCACTTTAAAGCGGCTAATTTCCCCGATCTTATGGAGGCAATCGAAGATGCCCCGATTGCGATAGCTGAAGTTGCACCGGCTAAAGTTGCATCGGCTATAGTTGCACCGGCTATAGTTGCACCGGCTATCGCTGCACCGGCTATAGCTGCACCGGCTAAATCAACAGCTTTAACGAAAACATCTGGCCAAACAGCACAAAATGCCAAGAAAAGTGACATCGAAGTGATCACTGTTTATGGTAATCTGAACGATATTTTTGATGCTCAATTGGCAAGCCTGAGAAATACCTATCCTGAAAAGGGTGCCCAGACTACTGGTTCAAGAATTATAGGTAAGACCTGTGCGCAAACAATGTCTTGCGCCCCCACCAGTGATGCAGATTTCAATAGAGGTGTTAGAAGGGTTATGGGTGATCATGCAGTAGCCAAGTTTCATGAAGCATTCATGGGGAAAGCTGGATTTTAATAAAAAGATTGACCTGCGCGATAATAAAAATCGGAAACTACGAATGCACCAGCTATATATGTAAAGATAGGGATTGCTGATCTTTCTTGGTCATTTTATTCACGACCAAGATGAATGAGTTATCCATCATCCGCTCTATCTCACCTTGTGGGATTGAACCATCAAGGATAATGGTGTTCCATAACCGCTTATTCATGTGATAGCCGGAGATTATTGAGGGGAAAATATCGCGGAGCATAACGGCTTCATCTGGATCACACTTTAGATTCATCCACCAATGCATATTTCCGGCATCGTCACCTTTGCCCATCTTGCCAGTGGCCATGGTGGCAAACATTTTATTTTTGACTTTAAAAACTTTTACATCTTCACCAAAAGGGTAATCGAGAGTGCTTCCTGGTTTTGCTAAAAGGTACCTTTCTATTTGTTCGGCACTCATCAAGAATCAACGATTATTGTGGCTAATTCGTTTTCTAACCATTTTATCCCTTCATCCCGACCAAGCTGCAAACCAGAGAATTCTTTCACGTTCAAATTATCTTGAACACGATGTTTGACGATATTTTCGATTTCTTTTTTCGCTTCCTGATTATAAGTGATAACCGCAATGGCTTTTACATTTTCTAATGAAGCAACATGTAACTTAGCTTCATAAGTGTAAGAATAATTGTGTAATTTATTGACTAAAAGGCCAAAAGGCTGAAGAAAATGGTCAAGCAGAAAGGCATCATATTCTTCACACATTTCTAACGTCATAACAACGCCTTTTTCAATGATCACTTCTGCTATAGATTCACCAATAATGTTGATGCCACCAAAACTTAGATAATATTTCATGTTAAGTTACTCAAATAGTTTGAAAAAGAATTATGCGTTAGCGCTCATTTTGGAAAGCTCAAGCTCGAGCCATCTAATGGCATGGTTGCGTCCCATTTCAAAAGCTGAGAATTGTTTCAAATTGATCTTATCATTCGCTCTTACCTGTAAGAAATCATCGATTACCTTGTTATTTTTATTGGTATAACTCACGGTTGCAACACCAGCTAATTCTTTACTCTTCGCCAATTGCAATTTTACTTCAGGGGTTAAATAGTATTCATTTACGCTGTTTATCAAAACTGCATAGGGTTTGGTAAAATGAGTTTCAAGAAAATCTTTATATTCCGCATACATTTCATTGTTAATAGTGGCACTGTTGTCGACTAAGACTTCGGCTATATTATCGGCTACTTTATTAATGTAACCAAAACTTAAGGTGTATTTCATGGTAACTCCGAAAAAGTGTGATGATTAAAATACACGCTAATTATCATTTGTACAATAAGTCAAAAGTCAAAAGTCAAAAGTCAAATAATAAAATTCATAACTATGCTCATAGCAACACAACAACACCACAATTACGTGGTATTGAACGGGAATTTTGAATTTTTAGCGCAAAAGGTGTTTCTTATATATATAAAGGTAGGTTAGGTTTAAGATAAAATCTAATCTGATTTATAATATTTATGTAAAGTTTTGTAAAGAAACTCGCTGAAGCTATTCATTTATTCCAAATCAATTAAATGCAAATCTCAAAGCTTTAACCAATTGGCTTTAAGTGGCACAATGAATAAAAATATTTTTAGGATGATTAATGAAACGTTTTGTTGTACTGGTGTTCAGTGTTTATAGCTTTATCTTAGGCGCTACCGAACAAGCCCAGAAAATATTTCAGGATATGGCGCCATCTCTTTATCAAATTCGACTTATTGACAAAGCCACCAGCGAGAAATCGTCTATTGGCTCAGGCTTTCAAATTAGTGATAATGGTTATATCGCCACCAATTACCACGTTATCTCTGGCTATGCCCAACATCCTGAAAAATACATTATTGAATACGAAAATGATCAAGGTAAAAAAGGTCACTTGTCATTGCAAACCGTTGATGTAATAAATGATTTGGCCATTGTTTTATTAGCCGAAAACCCGCAAACACAACATTTTATGATTTCCGAACAAACGCCTGAAAAAGGTGAAGAGCTCTATTCATTGGGTAATCCCCATGATCTCGGCATGATAGTGGTTCCTGGCACTTATAACGGCTTAAAAAAAGAAGCATTTAATGACCGAATCCATTTTACCGGCTCAGTAAACCCCGGCATGAGTGGCGGCCCTGTGGTTAACCGCTTTGGCGAAGTCGTTGGCATAAATGTGGCTTCCTCTGGTAACCAAATTGGCTTTTTAATCCCCCATGACAAACTCGCCGCGCTCATTAATAATTTCGATGCACAAGTGGAAAAAACCATTGATCAGCAAATAACTGAGCAACTAAAAGCCAATCAAAATCGCTTGTTAACAGAAATTATGGCGAATGACTGGCAAACTAAATCGTTTGCCGATGCTTCAATTCCGGATACCGGGGTAAATTATATTCGTTGTTGGGGTGACTCAAACGCCGATAAAACCGATGCTTTATTGTTTAAAGCCGTGACCAATTGTCAGATGGAAGAATATGTCTACATCTCTGAAGCGTTTACTACTGGCAGTATTGATATGGAATTTCATTTCTTCAAAGGTGAAGAAATCAGCAGTACTCGTTTTTATCAAATTTACCAAACACAAATTAATCGAGCGGGTGCCAGTAATCGTGCCGGCAAAGAAGATGTCAGTGAGTTTGAATGTCAGCACAATATCACCACGGATAGTGATGAGAGTATTCGCAATAAGGCGATTTTATGTATCAGAGCATTTAAGAAATATCGAGGATTATACGATGTGATGTATTTATCGGCTTCGATTGATCATGATAAGCAAGCACTGGTAAGCCACTTTACCTTATCCGGGGTTGATAAGAACTTTGCTCAAAGCTTTAGTAAGAAGTTTATGGAGTCAGTAAAATGGAATTAATCATTGAAGAAATCAGTCACGGTAAAAAACTGATTGGTCGTCATAAGTTTGCCACTTCATCGGTAAACATTGGCAGGGGTTTTCATAACGATATTATTTTATCTGATCCCCATGTGTGCGCTGAACATTTATCACTGCAGTGTGAAGGTGGCACATGGTTTGTGGAAGATTTGGAATCATTAAATGGCAGTATATTCGCCAACAAGCAAAGCATTACCAGGCGCCATGCGATAGAATCTGGAGATATTATCCAATTAGGGAAAAGCCAGCTGCGTTTCTATTTTGCCAACCATCCGGTAATAAAAAGTGTCGCCTTTAGTGAGCTGGAGAGTTTGGTCGAGAGATTTGGTCGTTGGCCAATGATCATCACCATGATCGCGCTATTTAGTGTGATCAACTTTGCCTTACTGTATTTAAATAATCCGAATAAAGAAATCGTTTACAGCCAAATATTCATCGGCGTGATTTCAGTTACGGTCGGTTATGCATTGTGGCCCTTATTGTGTTCATTAATGGCATTTCTAAATAAGCATGAACCTAGGGTAGGTAGCCAACTTGGGGTGAGTTTTGTCATTATCAATTTATTTTGGTTTACTGACTTTTTTAAAGCACTGTTCAGTTTCAATTTATCCAGTCAATGGTCTTGGGGTTGGCTGATAGCATTAATATCCATAGCGTTAACGTTTAGCCTTTTTTGGTTTAACCTTTATATCGCCTTTGCCCAAAGTGCCAAACGCAGGTTCAAAATTGCTGCTGGCATCACCGTATTGGTTTACGGTGGTTTATTTTTGAATGACTTAAGTGATAAGCCTGAATTTAACCCTTACCCGGTTTACGATGCAACAATATTAACGCCTGTTTTTTCCGTTGCGCCAGCAAGCACTACGGAAGCATTTATCAAACAAAGTGATGAGTTATTCATTGATGCTGAAAAGCAGGTAGATGAGAAGAAATAAGTAGAGAATTAGCGGCAGGATCAAATCAACTTAACAATAATTTGACCCTGCCGATATTAGGGTCTGTTGATCTTTGCTGTGCATTTTTGCAGCGTTTAGGCATCATTTTAGCAAGGCATCGCTTTTTGTCGTGTGGTGATCCACATAAAAAAAGTAGAAACGCCGCAAAAATGATGCCTAAACGCTGCCCTTCGGGTTCAAACAGGCGAGCTTTGCTCCGCGTTATGGCTCAATCATTTGGAACAACCAAACTTCTATCGCCATGCCTTGTTCAAAGCTCGCCTGTTTGCACAAAATTTGTACCGCAAAGATCAACAGACCCTAGTTTATGGACGTGGGATAAAACCTACCGCATCATATACCGAAGTGATTATCTTAGCGGCTCGCTCTGAAGCCTTATTAGCACCTTCACGCATTACTTCATTAAGAAATGTTTGGTCCTCACGATATTGGTGAAATTTCTGCTGGATCGGCTCAAGCATGGCAACAACAGCTTCAGCCACATCGCCTTTTAAATGACCGTACATTTTATCTTCATATTCTGGTACTAACTGCTCTACCGTTTTACCGGTTGTGCAAGAAAGTAAAGATAACAGGTTGGAAACACCAGGTTTTTCCGCTGTGTCGAAATAAATTCGTGCTTGCTCGTCTGAATCGGTTACCGCTCGTTTAATTTTTTTCGTGATCTTTTTCGGATCTTCTAATAAACCAATAAAGTTGCCCGGATTGGTATCCGATTTAGACATTTTTTTCGTTGGCTCTTGCAGGCTCATCACCCTAGCGCCAAATTTCGGAATGTACGGGTCAGGGATGGTAAAGATATCGCCATGTAAATTATTAAAACGAGTGGCGATATCACGAGCAAGCTCTAAATGTTGCTTTTGATCATCACCAACAGGAACCCTGTCAGCACCGTATAGTAAAATATCTGCCGCCATCAATACCGGATAAGTAAACAAACCGGAATTCATATTTGCTTCCGATTTTTGTGACTTGTCTTTGTACTGAGTCATGCGGTTCAGTTCACCCATTTGGGTGTAACAGTTTAACACCCAACTTAATTGCGCATGCTCTGGTACATGTGACTGAATAAATATTGTACTTTTCTTTGGTTCAACGCCACAGGCTAAATACAATGCTAAACCATCTAAGGTGGCGTTACGTAACGCTTGTGGATCTGGGCGTACGGTAATCGCGTGTTGATCAACCAGCATATAAAAGCAGTTGTGATCATCTTGCATATTGACCCATTGTTTTAAGGCACCTAAATAGTTACCTATTGTAAGTTCGCCTGATGGCTGACAACCACTTAGTACGATTGGCTTAGTCATAATTATCCTTTAAAATCTCTTACTGTTAATCTACTTGCGCTAAGTTCAAGCGCATTTTGTCAATCACTGCTTTATAATCATTTTGCGAAAATATTGCCGAACCGGCAACAAACATATCCGCCCCGGCGGTGGCGATTTCTGCGATGTTTTCGACTTTTACACCACCATCAACTTGCAGACGAATATCTCGGCCACTGGCAACAATTTTCTCTTTAACCAGTTTTAATTTGTCTAATGTTGCTGGAATAAATGATTGGCCACCAAAACCAGGATTTACTGACATTAATAAAATTACGTCGAGTTTATCCATGACAAAATCAAGTACTTGCAATGGCGTTGCCGGGTTTAACACTAAACCCGCTTTACAATCGTGATCTTTAATTAATTGCAATGTACGGTCAACGTGATCCGTTGCTTCCGGGTGGAAAGTAATAATGTCGGCGCCCGCTTTGGCAAAATCAGGAATAAGGCTGTCAACTGGTTTTACCATCAAATGCACATCAATTGGTGCCGTTATGCCGTAAGCTCGTAATGATTTACAAACCATAGGGCCAAAGGTTAAATTCGGCACAAAATGGTTATCCATTACATCAAAATGAACGACATCGGCACCTGCCGCCAACACTTTAGCAACATCATCGCCTAAACGCGCAAAATCTGCGGATAAAATTGATGGAGCAATTAAAAAAGACATATTTTTACCTTAGTTTTTGCTGATTATATGAATCAGTACGATTATTGCCGCTACTTTACCTAAACTCAGTGCTAAGTTGAAGTAACAATGTACAAATTGCCGATATTTTAACTTAAATCACATTGAACAACACCTTCAGTTGCTTTCTGTATGTCAGGTATAAGTGTATCGCCCAATATAGGCGCACAAAAAGTGCACAGCATGCACCATTTTCGAGCGGCAATAAATTTTTCCCTAATTGATTCCGCGTTACTAGTATTACATTTCCTCTGCTATGAACGGGCTACAGCTAAATTTTCCATTATTTTTAATAATCGGCATCGACTTTGCATTTTATCAACAAGTTAGTTTATTAACTCAAAAAATTATTAAAAATAAAACAGGGCGATAACATGAAAAAAACATTAACGACTTCATTATTACTTACAGCAATGGCTTTAGGTTCAACAGTTTCAACTTCTGCACTAGCGCTTGAAGGCGTTAGCGGCAACGCTGGTGTTGTATCTCAATACTTTTTCCGTGGTATTGCACAAACAGGAACGGCTTCGGCAAGTGCTGGTCTTGACTACGAAAATGGCGGTTTGTATCTAGGTACTTGGGGCGCAGACGTTCAAGACGGTCTTGAAATTGACTTTTACGGCGGATACGGCATTGAAACAGAATCAGGCTTAGGTTTAAGTGCTGGTTTTACTTCATACCAATATACCGGTGATTTCGATTCGGCTTATAACGAAGTTAACTTAGGGTTAAGCTACAGCTTCTTTTCACTGTCATACAATGTTGGTACTCATGAAGAAGATGACGATTTAGACATTGAAGAAGCTGATTATGACTTCCTTTCTGCCACCGTTGAATATGAAGGATATTACGCCACTGTTGGTACTTGGGGCGATGACTTTGAAGGTGATTACGTAGAACTTGGTTACGGTACTGAAGTCTCTGGTTTTGATATCGGTGTAGCCGTTATTGTTAACTCTGAAGAACTTGATGTGGAAACTGGAGAAGGCGAAGAATCTTTAGTATTTAGTATTGGTAAATCTTTCTAAATAATTGAAAAATGCTTTTTCAATTTAACCCACTCTAAAGGCTTTCCTGCCTGTCGGGGATAAGTTCATCCATGAACAAAACCCACTCTAAAGGCTTTCCTGCCTGTCGGGGATAAGTTCATCGATGAACAAAAGGCAACTGCGTGCAGTTGCCTTTTTTAATTTTAACCGGCAGGTTTATCGAATCTTTACCTACTGATTTCGCCAAGCGTCGGCTAAGCCAAGATAAATTATACTCGTACCACTGCAAAGTGCCGATGTTGAGCATCTTACAGTAGCACGAGTATAGAACCTCGATATCAATGAGTTGGTTAGTTATACCCTAAAATAAAGCATTGCTGATCAGCATCCGGCAAATCCTGAGATAACAAAAAATTCATCGTCGCTTGCTCGTCACTTACTGCAGTTTGTGGTAAACATTGCGCCTGTTCAGTTATCGTTGCCGGCACACTGGCTTGTGCTAATTTACTGTCACTCATTTGATGATAAATCCTAATCTTGAACTAAAAGTCGTTTTTATTCAGCTAACTTGCAACAGAGACAAACAATTCAGTAAATTTATCTAAGCCTTCATTGGCCAATTCATCACTGATGGTTAATGCTGGTAGAAAACGAATAACGTTACTGTAGAATCCACAGGCAAGTAGTACTAAACCATATTCAGCCGCCTTGGCAATGATTGCCTGAGTTAGCTCTGGGTTAGGTTGCTCGAAATCTCCTTCCTTCACTAATTCCATCGCGATCATCGCCCCTTGATTTCTAACCTCACCAATCAGTTTGGGGAATTGCGATTGTAACTGGGTTAAGCGCTCATTGAATAATGCACCAACCTCATTAGCACGAGTGATCAAATTTTCTTCTTCAATCACATCTAAAACGGTTAACGCCGCGGCACATGCAACCGGTGAACCGCCGTAAGTGCCACCTAAACCGCCAGGTAATGGAGCATCCATGATCTCGCTCTTGCCAACTACCGCAGCTATTGGGAAGCCACCGGCGATACCTTTCGCCATTGTCATTAAGTCGGCTTCAACATCGGCATGTTCAAAACTGAACATTTTCCCGGTACGACCAAAACCCGTTTGAATTTCATCGGCAATTAATACAATACCATGCAGATCACATACCTTACGTAAGGCTTGTAAAAACTCTGCAGGGGCGGCATAAAATCCACCTTCACCCTGTACCGGCTCAACAATAATTGCCGCCACATCGGTAGGCGCAATATCTACTTTGAACAAATTTTCTAGCGCTTTTAATGATGATTTTACTGAAACATCATGACATTCGATAGGGAATGGTGCATGAAAAATATCGCTAGGAAACGGACCGAATAAGTTTTTATACGGAGTGATTTTACCGGTTAAGGCCATGGTTAAATTGGTGCGACCATGAAAACCACCGTTAAAGGCAATAACACCGCGACGACCGGTATGTGCACGAGCAATTTTAACGCAATTTTCTACTGCTTCTGCACCAGTCGTGACAAATATCGCTTTTTTCTCTGAATTTCCCGGGGCAATATCGACCAGTTTCTCGGCCAGTTCAACGGCGACTTCATAAGGGTTGACCATCACGCAGGTATGACTAAACTTTTCAAGTTGCGCTTTTACTGCGGCAACCACTTTTGGATGACTATGGCCAGTATTACAAACGGCAATACCGGTACCAAAATCGATATAGCGTTTGCCTTCTACATCCCAAAGTTCAGAATTTTCAGCACGTTCCACGTACACCGGATACATGTTGCCTTGGCCGCGGGCGATTGCTTTGACTTTTCTTGCTTGTAATTGTGAGTTATTCATTTTCTTTACCTGTTCTAAATCTATTTATCGTTAGTCTGTCAAGGCTATCGATTTACCTATGCTAACCAATAATATGGCTAGCTCTTTAGCAGCGAGCTATTTATCTATGCCGCCCATACATAAATACTTGATTTCCATATAGTCGTCTAAACCATATTTTGAGCCTTCGCGACCATTCCCCGATTGTTTAACGCCACCAAAGGGTGCGGCAGCATTGGAAATAATGCCTTCATTAATACCCACCATGCCAAATTCCAAACCTTCACCGACACGCCAAACCCGGCCAATGTCGCGAGTGTAAAAATATGCCGCCAAGCCGTATTCGGTATCATTTGCCATGGCAAGCACTTCATCTTCATCAGCAAAAGGTATAATTGGTGATACTGGCCCAAAAATTTCGTTACTGGCGATCGGCATGTCATTAGTGACATTGGTTAGTATCGTCGGCAGGTAAAAATTATTACCTTGCGCATGGCCTTCGCCACCAAGAACTAAGGTGGCACCTGCGGCAATCGAAGCCCTAACCAACTTATCTACGTCCGCAACGGCGGTTGCTGAAATCATTGGTCCAACGTTTACACCATCATGCAAACCATTGCCTATCGAAAGGTCGGCAACTGCAGCTGTGAATTTTTCGGTAAATTCAGCCAACACACCTTGCTGGACAAAGATTCGATTGGTGCAAACACATGTTTGCCCGGCATTGCGATACTTAGATGTCATTGCACCTTGCACAGCAGCATCGATATCAGCATCATCGAAGACAATGAATGGTGCATTACCGCCGAGTTCCATCGACACCTTTTTAACCGTGCTGGCACATTGAGCAATCAAGGATTTACCGACTCCGGTAGAACCGGTAAAGGTAAATTTCGCCACATCAGGGTGCTGAGTTAACACTTCGCCGATACCACGTGCATCCGTACCCACAACCACGTTGAATACGCCCGCGGGAATACCCGCTCTTTCGGCCAGCTCTGCCATCGCTAACGCTGACAAAGGGGTTTGGGTTGCTGGACGCACGACAAAAGTACAACCAGCAGCCAATGCTGCGGCCGCTTTTCTGGCAATCATCGCATTCGGGAAATTCCAGGGCGTTATCGATGCCACCACACCCACGGGCTGCTTGATCACGACAATACGTTTATCATTGGCAGGAGCCGGAATGGTGTCGCCATAGACACGCTTGCCTTCTTCGGCAAACCATTCGATAAAGGCGGCACCATAGGCTATCTCACCTTTAGCCTCGCTTAATGGCTTGCCCTGCTCTGAGGTCAAAATTCTGCCTAAATCGTCTTGATGTTGCATCATTAAATTGAACCAGTTACGCAGCAAGGTTGCTCGTTCATTGGCTGATTTTGCCGACCAAGACTTTAACGCATCTTTTGCCGCTTTGACCGCCAGCTCAGTTTCGGCGATGCCGGCATCGCTTACTTTTACGATTTCTTCGCCATTTGCCGGGTTAGTTACGACAAACGATGATTCACTACTGTGCCAGCTACCATTAATGTATGAAAAGGGTTTAACTAAATGCTTATCTTGTAACTGCTGCATGTTTATCTCCAACGCTAAATATTTTTCCGGACTTTAAATTATCACGGCTGTAGCCATTGAATAACAAATCGAATTGATGTTAAATACTAAACATTCAACCTTATGTTTGGAGTAAACAAAACTTTGAGTCAGATTTCGATTATCCCAAAACCGATCACCGAATACGATCTACGCTTATTGCGGATCTTTACATCGGTAGTTGAACATGGCGGTTTTGCCGCCGCCGAAAATTCCTTGGGCATTACCCGTTCAACCATTAGTGTGCATATGTCTAATTTAGAAACGCGGATGAATTTAAAGCTGTGTTTGCGTGGCCGAGGCGGGTTTTCTCTCACCGAAGAAGGACAAGCAGTATACCGGGCGGTGATCGGCTTATTCGATTCTTTGAATGATTTTTCTTTGTATGTGGGTACCCTGGGCAAAGAGCTCAGCGGTGAGATAGTGATATTATGTGCAGACCAGCTAGATACTCGACGGCAACAAAAGTTGGCGCAAGTTATCGGTATCATCCACGACAATGCGCCTAACTTACACATTGTATTAGATGGCGATTCAATTTCGAATATTGAAAAATCGTTACTTAAAGATAAGGCACATATCGGCCTATATCCTGGTTATCAGCAAATAGAAGGGTTGAATTACTCACCAATATACAGTGAGCCTATTTACCTGTGTTGTGGTAAAACACATCCGTTTTTTAATAAAGTTGATAGCGATATCAGCGATGACGATTTAGCTACAGTTGCCGCCATTCATCCAGGCATAGATATCGATGGTTCAGGCCGCAAGCAGCTACAAAAATTGAACCTGGCCGCTAAGGCCTATCAGTTTGATACTCGTAAGGCGATGATTTTATCTGGTCACTACATTGGTTTTATGTCGCAAAGCTATATTCAAGAAGAATTAAACCAAGGTGAGATCCGGTTGATCCAGCCAAGTACTCGTACTTATCAGTTTAACTTGTCACTGGTACATAAAAAATTACCGCGAGAGGTAAACAAAGTTAACCTGCTGAAACAAGCTTTTGTCGAAGTATTTAGTTAAGTGATTACGACAATATTGAAAATAGGCAAATCAATATTCTCAGGAAAATAGTCAGCCTTACCCAATTAGGGTATGTTCTCAGCAATCAATTTTTGAAATAGTATCGGCTGATCTTTTTTAACACTCATAAATGGAGTAACGCATGAGTAAACCACTTTCCCCTTTTAATTGGCAAGACCCACTATCCATTGATAGTCAACTCAGCGAAGAAGAGCGGATGATAAGAGATACCGCTTTCGATTTTTGCCAGGAAAAACTGCTATCCAGAGTGTTGGAAGCCAATCGAAATGAACATTTCGATCCAGAAATCATGCGTGAATTGGGCGAGCTTGTGCTATTAGGCGCAACATTACCCAGCCAATATGGTGGCAGTGAAGTTAACTATGTGAGTTATGGCCTGATTGCCCGTGAAGTAGAACGTGTTGATAGCGGTAATGGCATTAGCGATGAATTTGGTATTATTCGCCATGTGATGAACCTTGAGGCAGTCAGTACTTATGAAGGAACTCATGACGTACATGCGCTAATTTTAGGTCGTGCAATTACCGGCATACAGGCGTTCTGCTAATGGCTGGCGCACTGGATGGCATAAAAGTTGTTGATTTGAGTCGCATATTAGCGGGGCCCTGGGCCTCGTAAATGCTGGCCGATATGGGTGCCCAGGTGATCAAGGTATAACGCCCTGAAAAAGGTGATGATACCCTGTTCTGGGCCCCCCCTTTTGTTAAACCGGCGCGCGATCAACAACCGCCACAAGCCGCTTATTTTCATTGTGCTAATCGTAACAAGCAATCTATTGCTGTTGATATCAGCAGCATTGATGGGCAACAAGTCATCAAAGGTTTGATTGCGCAAGCCGATGTACTTGTTGAAAACTATAAGGTAGGCGGTCTTAAAAAATATGGCCTGGACTATCAGCAAGTGAAACTCATTAACCCGCAACTGGTTTATTGTTCGATTACTGGCTTTGGCCAAGCTGATAAAGCCGGTTATGACGCGATGATCCAGGGTGAAGGCGGATTGATGAGTTTAACTGGCAAGCCAGAAGGAACACCAATGAAAGTAGGTGTTGCTCTGGTCGACGTAATGACCGGGCTATACAGCGCCAATGCAATATTAGCAGCTTTATTGGCACGTCAACACACCAATGCCGGTCAACATATCGACATTGCTTTGCTCGATGTGCAAACAGCAGCCCTTGCCAATCAGGGAATGAATTTTTGGTCACCGGGCAAAACCCGCAACGACTGGGTAATGGTCACCCAAATATCGTGCCTTACCAAACATTTGCTACGCAAGACGGCAGTATCATTTTGGCCATTGGCAATAACAGACAATTTCAAAAATTTTGTCAGCTCGCAAAATGTAACGAACTGGCTGAGGATCCCTTGTATGGTACTAACGAGAACAGAGTCATCAATAGAGCGACATTGATCCCATTACTGGCCACAATTTTAGCCGGACGCAGTAGCCATTTCTGGGTTGAACAACTTGAACAGGTTAAGGTACCTTGTGGGCCAGTTAACAGCTTGGAACAAGTGTTTGCCCATCCACAAATACAGCATCGTCAAATGGTACGAGAAGTTACCGATAATGACGGTAATAAAATTAAAACTGTTGCCTCGCCGATAAACCTATCGGCAACGCCTTTGCAATATAACAGCGCATCACCCGATTTAGGTCAGCACAGTAAGCAAATTTTAGCCGAGGTGTTGAACTACTCTGACACGGATATTAGTGACTTATTTAAGCGTAACATCATTAGCTAGTTCTCTAAAACCTTCCTTGAAGTTACCTACCTAAAACCTTATATGAACCCACTCCGTTTGCATTCCTTCGTCCCTGAAGTATCGAGTAGAAGGGTGAGGATTTTTCCTCATCCCTCTCACAGAACCGTACATACGGACCTCGTATTGATGTGCTTTATCACAAACTTGATGAGCAAGTCGTGATCCTGAATTATAAATATATATGCTCGGCACGAGTATAGATATCTCCACCTTTTGGTTTATGTTCTTTCAAATCAGTAAACGGATGTAAGTAATGAGCCTTATCCAAACCCTTCAACGTTTTAAAAGTATTGTTTGCTATATTCAATTTTCTATCCTCTTTACGTGATGAATACAAGGCCTCTATTAACTACTCTTTGGGGTTATCGTCGGCTTTGCTGTCTTAATGTTTAATAGTGTTACATAAATAATATCCAATTGGATTACCCCTAAAGAGTTGTATAGGAGCCAAATTAAATGAATCTAAATAAACCTGTTGTCGGTGTGGTATGTGATGTCATCAAGTATGGTGCCAATGGATTTCATGGCGTCGGCGAGAAATATATCAATGCCATTGCACACCGTGCTAATGCCATCCCTATTTTAATACCGGCACAAGTAGCGGGCGAAGATCTTGAGTCGTTGCAACAACTAAACGTTGCATTAGGCGGAGAGTTGTACCAATGTTTACATCAGCACGAGCAATTTATTGAACACCGAGAAAACAAACAAGGGACACGTGATGAGCAGTATCAACCGGCGCATCAAGTAACCCTCGCCGAGGATGGCTTAGTTGCTGAAGCTTATGCCCCAGATGGTTAAGTGGAAGCTATTCGCTACCAAGATAACAAGAGCCAAGGTGGCAACAGCCAAGATGACCAAAATCAAGATACGCAAGCTTTGCGGTCGGGGTGCAATGGCATCCTGAATGGAAATTTAATCAGGATAAGTTATCAACAGCATTGTTTTCGGCTTTTGGTGATGCGGTACATAAACGATATTTACAAAAATATTTGGAGAAATAAATGCAAGACTGTCGAAAATTTTATATTGATGGTAGCTGGCAAAACCCCGCTAGCACTAATGACTTTGCTGTTATTAACCCAGCAAATGAGCAAGTGATCGCCAACATAACTTTAGGGTCCAGTGCTAATGTTGATACTGCAGTCGCGGCAGCCCGTAAAGCCTTCCCATCCTATGGTATCAGCAGCGTTGAGCAACGCATTGCACTACTTGAAGCACTGCTTAAACAATATATCGACCGTTATGATGAAATGGCACAGGCAATTTCACTGGAAATGGGCGCGCCAATTGATTTTGCCATCAATGCTCAGGCTGAATGCGGTAAAGGTCATATTGAAACAACACTGACAGCACTGAAAGAATACGAATTTCAGCGAACAATAGCCAATGCGCAAATCATTAAGGAGCCTATTGGTGTTTGTGGATTTATTACCCCGTGGAATTGGCCGATAAACCAAATCGCCTGTAAAGTGGCTCCTGCCCTGGCTACGGGCTGTACGATGATCTTAAAACCCAGCGAAATTGCACCTTTATCTGCGCATTTGTTTAGCCAAATGGTTCATGATGCCGGTTACCCGGCAGGTGTGTATAACATGATAAATGGTGACGGTTTAACCGTGGGTGCGGCAATATCCGCGCACCAAGATATTGATATGGTGTCATTTACCGGGTCAACACGCGCCGGTATTGCCATTGCAAAATCAGCGGCAGATACGGTTAAGCGAGTGGCGCAGGAATTAGGCGGAAAATCGCCAAATATTATTCTCGATGATGCCGATATCGATGCGGTTGTTACTCGTGGTGTTAAAGCCTGTATGAGTAATACCGGTCAATCATGTAATGCACCGACTCGTATGCTAGTACCTGAAGAACATTATCAGCAGGCTATTTCAGCAGCTAAGGCTGCGGCAGAAACCGTTAGAGTAGGTAATCCTGCTGAAAAGGGCTCGCACATTGGCCCATTGGTTAGTGAGCAGCACTTTGATAAAGTTCAGGCGATGATCCAGGCTGGAATTGATGAAGGGGCAACACTATTAATCGGCGGTACGGGGAAACCTGAAGGTTTCGCAACAGGATATTATACCAAACCGACCATTTTTACCGACGTAAATAATGATATGACTATCGCCAGAGAAGAAATCTTTGGTCCAGTATTGGTGATGATCCCGTATAACAGTGAAGAACAAGCGATCGAAATTGCCAATGACACACCTTACGGCCTTGCTGCTTATATTCATTCAGCAGATCCACAAAGAGCTCAGCGTGTCGCACGGAAAATTAGAGCCGGGATGATCAGCATTAATAGTGCAGCGCATCATTACACCTCGCCTTTTGGCGGCTATAAGCAATCAGGAAATGGTCGTGAATGGGGTGAGTTTGGTTTTGAAGACTTTTTAGAAACCAAATCAATCAGCAGTTAATCGCTCCAGCAACAAAGGGGGAATGGTATAACCTGAGTTCAGGTTATACCATTCCCCCTTTTTTTTAATTAACCACAGGTTAATTAAATTGCTCTTCGATCTTGGTTACAATGTAATGACCAATCGGTATCGCCGAAGTTGTCGCCGGAGACGGTGCATTACAAACATTAATGGTACGTTTGCTATTGGCGAACAAAAAATCGTGCACTAAACTGCCATCATCCATCACCGCTTGCGCGCGTATGCCCGCAGGATAACTCTGCAAGTCGGTCAATTGAATTTGCGGGCAATATTTTTGCACCAATGCCAGATAACCACGTTTAAAAATGGAGTTTTTAAACTCTGTGATACCCGATTTTAGATTTTTCTGCAGTACTTTCCAAAAGCCTATAAAAGTAACCATATCGAAGATATCCGTTAAGCTGATATTGATTGTTCCGTAGCCTTCCCGTTTAAAGCCTGATACCGCATTAGGACCAACCGTAACACTGCCATCAATCATACAAGTGAGATGCACCCCTAAAAAAGGTAAATCTGGATCTGGGATCGGATAAGGTAAATCGGTATCGAAATATTTGGTTAAAATAAAGTATTAAAAGCAAATCAACAAGTCCATATTGAAATACAGAATGCGCTTTTGAACAGAGAATCGGAACGTGCGCAAAGTTTAATTTTAGAGCAGTTGCTGACGCCGGTTGAAATTATCAAAAAGGCGCTAACAACACAAAGTTTGATCAAGTCATAAGTTTACTATTCTCTTACCGCATGCGTAAAACAGAATTAAAACCATCTATGGCAATTCTAAGTTAATTCATCCTTGAATTATCACCCTCAAAAGGCTCCTGCCTGCCGGGTATAAGCACATCCTTGTGCAAAAAACCGATTGCCTGGACAATCGGTTTTTAGATGACGAACAAGAGTCTAGCTCAGTAGAGCTCGCTAAAGCTCAGCTAAAACTTAACTATACAAAACTCTTCTATACAAAACTCAACAGGTCTTCATCGAGTTGCATCAAGGTTTTTGGGTCGGCCATCATGGTTACCGCTAACGACTTAGTTCTGGGTAACATGCGCTCGAAATAGAATTCGGCGGTTTTGATTTTCGCTCGATAAAAATCTCTATTTTCCACATCGGTTGCCAACTTTTCGTAAGCGGCTTGTGCCATTTGTGCCCAAAAATAAGCCATAGTGACATAACCCGAATACATCAGATAATCGACCGAGGCAGCGCCAATAATATCTCTGTCTTTTTTCGCTTTGAACGCCAATCGCAGAGTGTATTGCTGCCAATTTGCTGTCGCTTTACTCAACGGCCAAATAAAGCGATTCATTGCGGCTTTATGCGGGTTGCTCGACACCATACTATTATCTTTACAGAAATTTAAAATTTCAACGGCGAATTGTTTAAACGATTTGCCGCGATTCAACAGTATTTTACGAGCCAATAAATCTAATGACTGAATTCCTGTAGTCCCTTCATACAAAGTCGCGATACGAGCATCACGAACAATTTGCTCCATGCCCCACTCTTTTATATAACCGTGACCGCCAAATATTTGCATGCCATGATTGGCACTTTCAGAGCCGAGCTCGGTTAAGAACGCTTTTAAAATTGGGGTGATAAAGCCTAGACGGTAATCGGCCTTCTTACGCTCTTTCTCCGTTTTTGCCATTTCGATATCATCGACTATTTTGGCGGTATAGTAGATCATTGCCCTACCGCCTTCACTGATCGCTTTTTGAGTCATTAGCATCTTACGAACATCGGGATGGACGATGATTGGGTCGGCAATTTTATCCGGCTGTTTTTTACCGGTTAACGAGCGCATTGATAAACGTTCTTTGGCATAAATAAGCGAGTTTTGATAAGCAAGCTCAGCGGCACAAACACCCTGTAAAGCGGTGCCAACACGGGCGGTATTCATAAAGGTGAACATACATTCCAGACCTTTATTTTCTGGACCAATGAGCACGCCTTTGGCGTTGTCAAAATTGAGTACTGCCGTAGCCGAAGCTTTAATGCCCATTTTCTCTTCCAGAGAGCCACAAGTGACACCATTGGCTGCACCGATAGTGCCTTGTTGATCGACTTGCATTTTTGGCACGATAAATAACGAAATGCCTCGGGTACCTTTTGGTGCTCCAGGCAAGCGCGCCAACACAATATGAATGATATTGTCGGTTAAGTCATGCTCACCGGCAGAAATAAATATTTTCGTGCCGCTAATGTTATAGGTGCCATCGCCGTTATCTTCCGCTTTGGTTTTTACCTGACCTAAATCTGTACCACATTGTGGCTCAGTTAAACACATGGTGCCGGTCCAGGTGCCTTCAGTTAATCGAGTAAGATAAAGCTCTTTTTGCTCATCTGTGCCATGCACTTGAATGGTATTCATGGCACCATGGCTCAAACCTGGATACATAGCCCAAGACCAGTTAGCTGTGCCCATCATTTCTGATTTCACCATGCCTAACGATGGCGGTAAACCCTGTCCACCATGCTCGATTGGATGCGACAAACTTTGCCAACCACCATCAACATATTGCTGATAAGCCTCTTTAAAACCTTTCGGCGTGGTCACCTTGCCGTTATCAAAAGTACAACCTTCTTTATCACCGCTTTGATTTAACGGCAGTAATTCATTTTCACAGAATTTGGCGCATTCGCTAACGATAGCATCGACTAAATCCGGAGTTGCTTCAGCAAACTCCGGGTGCTTTTGATAATGATCGTAATATTTAAAAACATCTTCAAGTAGAAATTTTATGTCTGTTATCGGTGCTTTGTAGCTCAGCATACTGTAAATCCTAATCCTGTTACTTATAAATTATTCATACATTGTTGACCGAGTATAACAGAAAAGCCAACTGGTCCAACCACTATTTTTGTTTATATCCGTAACGCTAGTTCTTAAAGCACCACCCGATAAAGATGTTTTCCAGCCGCAGGATTAGTACATCCCTTCTACACATATCTTACGTATTCGCTTGTTGCCTGCCTTGCTAATGCCTTGTTCGCGAACGCTATCGCCACTGTCATACGGCGTGGGAGATAGTCCTGCACAGGACGCAACTTGTTTTCTGTTTTTAAAACGGCGCCAGGCAAAGAACTCCATCCCCATTACCCAGCTACTTTGCCAGCCAACGCCTTTTAATAGCATTAACCGGTTTATTATTTCTACCGATTTACTATTGTTTTCTTTCGCTCGGGAAAGCTGCAATTTTTCTAACTCTTTAATTTGATTGTTTACTTGAGTATACCGTTGGTATTCTCGTCGAATTTCGGCTTTCAAATCTTTAGGCAAGTCATAACCAACAACACTCGCGGTCACTGTCGGTAATATTATTGGCACTTCACGCATTTTATCGATGCGAATACCGTGCAGTACGAATAATGATTTTATCCGTGCACTGTGAGCGCCTCGTTCTTTAATTAAGCGCTCTCGTTCTCTGTTTAAGCGACGCTCATCTTCTTGTTCCACACTTGGTGCATTAATGATCTGTAACGCTTCATCTTCGCCATTGTCATAGCGCATCAACAACCTGAGCAATGCAATGACATCAACACGATCAGTTTTGACTTTCTTTTGACGACGGCTTACTTCAATGCTCGCCGAATCAATGACTATAGGTTCTGAATCCCCTCTGCAATTAGGGCTCAATGTATCCAAAAACCATCTCGTCCCGCTTCATAGCAAGTCACAATATCGCACTCAGCTGTGCAATGTAATTTACTTTTCGCTAGCGATATTTCTTCAATTAATTGCGGCCAGTTGCCGGCATCAATTGTTTTAATGCGTCGTTTGACGCCATTACTGAAACCTAATTTCCACTTTTTAGAACTTAATTCGAACGCAATATACAATTTATCGAATTCTGCGTTATCTTTAACTTGAAGGACAGCTTTCATCATTTGCTCCTTATTGTTTGCTTAACTTAAGGGTAGTTGATTGTTGTCCTTCATAGTTTCTGTCAAGAAAGCCAGGGATTACAATGAGCTGTTTGTTTTTTTATTAATCGCCACGAATGCAACGGGGATAGCATTTCAACAAGCATACAGAATGCTAAAAAGGAGGTGTTTAACTAATTTTTTGGCTGACGAGCAAGTAAACATAACATTTCTAATGCTAACGTTGCGCCGACTTTTTGGATCGATAATGCCTTCTTGTACCGCATGGTTAAACATGGTGCCATGGTCAACCTTACCTTTACTGTCATTCCAGGTATCGTAATGCGCATCAAAATGAATTAAAGAAAGGCCTTTACCATATTTTTTGGCATAAGTTTTCAGCACGAGATAGGTAATAAAATGATCACCACCTATGGTGACCGGTTTAACATTATGATTAATAATGTTGTTCAATAATTCGAATTGAATCTTTCAGGTTAAAGGTGTTGGTTGGCGCATCACCAATATCGGCAATTTGAAAACTGTCGAAAGGTGCCGCTTTGGTATACATACCGTAAGGGCGCACCAACACAGATTCAGCCCGAATATCGCGTGGGCCGTATCTTGTACCACTGCGGTTGCTGGCGCCAATATCTAACGGTACGCCGACAATACCAATATCTAAATCCGCTGACACTTCACTGCTTGGTAAGCGAAACTTTGTACTTGGGCCACCAAAACGGGGCATTTGATCACCGCCCAATGTCCTACCGTATTCTAACAAGGCAAGATGGCCTACATGCAATAAATCAAACGTACCTACAGTGTTTTGGGCGTTTATTATGCAGCAATGATTGGCATGGTTTGGGCTGTAGCTTTTGATTGGGCAGACGGACTTATTGCTCGTAAAATGAAAGGGAGAACCGGTAATGACCGTGCATTTGGTGGACAACTTGATGTGCTCATATACCGATGATCATTGAAAACACTCTTTTTTCAAACAAAACCGTTGACTCTTAAATTGACAGGATCATGATAGTCACATGCGAGAAATAAACCTAACATCAAAACAAATCAAAGTGCTCACACAGCGCCATAAAGCTTGTCGTGAGCAAAAAGAATGTGACCGAATCAA
>MAAC01009404.1_pt1 | contig 30400 bp, 24 predicted proteins | sample 1115981 | NCBI WGS metagenome assembly MAAC01 (sample SAMN04961126, study PRJNA320927) | seawater metagenome | isolation source: sample BD02T64 sea water enriched with oil for 64 days | place: USA:Gulf of Mexico | collected 2013-07-27 | reverse complement strand
TCTTCCACCGCTTCTTCCATTCCCAGTGAGTTGAGGAATTCGGCGGATTTACCGTAGGCCTCATAGCCTTTAATTTCTTTGTGGTAGTCGGCCATAAATTCATAGTGCTGGAGGATGGATAGATAATTCACGGCCAGATATTTGCGCGCCCGGTCTTTTGCCTTGCCGATGTCTTTATCGCAATAGCAGAAATCGAGCAGCACGGGCGGCGGCGCCGGACGTTGATGTTGCTCGGCAAAGGCGCTGCGATAGCGTTCGATGTTGGGCAGGTGCATGGCCATATCAAACTGTACAAAGCACATCATTTTGGCACCGAGTTCACCCATTACCTGTGCGGACTCCGGCGACATGGCAACGCCATAAACCCGGTCTTTGGTATTTTGTGGGGGTTTGGGTTTTATCTCGGTGCGCACTTGGGGGAAGTGGGGGCCGTCGCCTTCGATGTAACCGGTATCGAGAGCTTTAATGATCATTTTTGCCGACTCATCAAAACGTGAGCGGGTTTCGTCCATGGCAATGCCGAAGGCATCGTACTCTTTACGGGCGAGGCCACGGCCAAAGCCAATTAAGTAGCGGCCGTCGGTCATCGCATCGAGGGTGGCAATTTTTTCCACCAGCCGTACCGGCTGTGTCCACCAGGGCAAAATAATAGCGGCACTGCCGATCATGATATTTTTGGTGCGCGCCGCGAGCCAGGTCAGTATCTGAATATTGTCCACAGCCATGGAGTAGGAATCAAAATGATGCTCGGCACACCAGAGGGAGTCATAGCCGGCCTCTTCGGCCATCTCGGCGACGCGCATTTCTTCGCGAATCATTTCAGCATCTGACAAATTATCGTGGTGATTTGCCAGCATCATCATGTAACCAATTTTCATGGGGTTTCCTCGTCGTTGATTATTTTATTTATTGGGCGTGACTCGATGATGCTTTATTCGCTGCCCCAGTGCCACTGTCGATGGCGGATACGAGTAAAACTAGGCCGAGGATAAGCAGTGGACGCTGGCACGACTTTGCGGCTACTCTGCAGAAAATAATAATAAAAGTTGAGGCAATTATGGCTCAGGCCGGTACGGATATACCCACTCAAAATATGCGCAAAGTCGCGCTCACCGCACTGGCGGGCACCAGCATCGAGTGGTTCGATTTCTTTATTTATGGCACCGCTGCGGCGCTGGTTTTTCCGAGCATTTTCTTTCCCGACGATATGCCAGAGATGGTGAGTTTAATTGCCGCCTTCGGCACCTTTGCGGTGGGCTTTATTGCCCGCCCGGTGGGCGGCATGGTGTTTGGTCACTTTGGTGACAGGGTGGGCCGCAAAGCCGCACTGGTGACCGCGCTGATGATTATGGGCGTTGCCACCACCTTGATTGGTTGCCTGCCCACCTATGCCAGCATCGGCATCGCCGCACCCCTGCTGCTCACTGTGTTGCGCTTTGCCCAGGGCTTTGCCGTCGGTGGACAGTGGGGTGGCGCGATGCTGCTGGTCACAGAAAACGCGCCGGCCAATAAGCGCGGTTTCTACGGCGCTTTCGCCCAGGCGGGTGCCCCGGTGGGGCTAATCCTCGCCAATCTGGCTTTTTTGGGGGTGATGGCGATTTGCAGCGAGGCGCAATTTATGGACTGGGGCTGGCGCATCCCCTTCCTGCTGAGCATTGTTTTGATTGCCATCAGCCTGTATGTGCAGCTGCACCTGGAGGATACACCGGCCTTTTTAGCCCTGCAAAAACAGCAGGCCGAGCAGCTTGCGGCAAGCGATTTACAGCGGGGGAATGATGAAGCGCCGGATGCCGACGTTCAGCTAACGCCCAAACAAAAGCCGCGCTCACCGGTACTGGAAGTGATGCGCAGTCACCCGCGAGAGATTATCCTCGCCGCCGGTGCCTTCTTTGCGGTGCAGGTGACCTTTTATATTCTCGTGGCATTTGTGGTGGCCTACGGCAGTCATTCGGCGGGGCTGGGTTTGCCGCGACAAATGATTTTAACGGCGGTGCTCATTTCCTCCTGCGTGCAAATTCCGACTCTGTTTCTGGCCGCCGCCTATTCTGACCGCTACGGGCGGCGGGGCGTCTATATGCTCGGGGCTGTGCTGAGTGGCGTGTGGGCCTTTGCCCTCTTTCCCCTGATTGATACGGGGGAGTTCCTCTGGATAGTCGTCGCCATCAGCGGTGGGCAGCTCTTCCTCGGTATGATGTACGGCCCTCAGGCGGCCCTGCTGGCTGAATTGTTTAGCACCCACGTGCGTTATTCCGGCGCGTCACTGGGCTATCAACTGGGGGCCATTCTCGGCGGTGCCTTTGCGCCCATTATTGCCACAGCCCTGTGGAGTGCCTTTGGTACGGTCTATGTCGCGGCTTATATTGCCTTCGCCGCGTTGCTGACACTGGTGTCAGTGTTGATGCTCAGCGAAACCCATGGCAGCGACCTGCACGAGGTGGGCGAAACGGTCACGGGGTAGGCGCGGGCCGGCTTGCTAACCTGGCTCTTCGGCGTTTATAACCGATAGTTTTGGTAAGAATTTTTATATTTCCGAAAGCCTCTAAATGGCGACCTTTTTATGCAACTACACTTACTGGTAAGTAGGTTTAATGTTTCATTGGAGGTAGCGATGTTAGATTCCAATTTTAAAAACGGTCAAAATCTCGATGTGCAATCGGCCCTAGCTTTTTTTGTGGTGATGATGGGGCTGTTATTTCATATTGACGCGGCGGCGGGGCTGCACAGTGTTATTTCACTCTCCACCACTTTGATTGGTGTGGTGTGGTTTTTCGCTCGCCAGTTTTATTGTCACCACCACCACCACAATCATCACCACCACGGCTGAGGCTGTGGAGCAGGCTGATAAATACCACGCTAAGACGCTGGAGAGTGGGGCTATGGCGCGGGGCAGGTGCCGTGTTGAATCAGTGAGTCACGGTTGCCAGTGATCCAGTCCATGCGTTTTTGTGGACAGCTTGTTTCTTCACACAGTTGCAGATAGGTGGATGCGGCAGACATAAAGTCGCAGCTCTTTTTGAAACTGCTAATTTGTGCGTATTGATACCAGTAGGGCGGCCAGTCAGCTCGGTAGTCCAGGGCCTTTTGTGTCGCTTGCAGGGCTGCGTCGGGCTGATTGAGACGATTGAATTGCAACCAGCCAATCAGGAAGTGGGCGTAGGCTTTTGTCGGTTCTGCGGTGAGAATTTTCTGATAACTTTCCAGTGCTGCCAAATTCTCATTGGCCCGGCGTTGCAAGCGAGAAAGTTCGTATAGAGCGTCCGTATTGTAGGGCGCTAACGCGAGGGCAATGTCGATGTCTTTGCGTGCTTCTACGGTTTGCTGCAGGGAGGACAGGATTTTACTGCGCTCGATGTGCAGTTGCGCGTTTTCCGGAAACAGACGCAGGGCGTTGTTGTAGTCGGTGAGTGCCGCCTGCATGTCACCCAGACTCTTATAGGCTTTGGCCCGGCGGCTAAAAAACCAGGATTTGTGCCCCCGTTGAATGGCGATAGTCTCCAGTTTGACCGTGCGTCGATCGTCGTCATCCATATAGGCGTCGAAGGCTTTGTAGTGGTGAAAAGAACCGGCGAGAGGGGCGAGCTCGGGGTTAAGCTCGGCTAAGTCTGCGATTGTTTGCAGGGTGCGCCGCATGTCGCGGTAGTCACCGCCCCAGCGGGGTTGCAGGTAAAAAAGCTTTGTGCGGTTGAGAATGTAGCTGGCGGGACTTGCGCTCAAAGCATCGGCGAGGACTTGCTCGGCATCAATATCTTTAGCGTTACCCGCCGAGGCCAGGGAATAGAGCTCGGCCTGTGCCAGGGTGAATTGGGCTTTGAGCGCAAGGCTGCGACGCAAATTCTGCACCGCGCGGTCGGTGTGTTCTGTCATGGCCGTGAGGTCTTCCTCGGGGATGTTGCGCCAGAAGCGCCCCGAGCGACGTCGGTTAATCTGGTTGGCGTGGTAAACCCCGAGCGCATGGTGGGCGGTGTAACTGTCCGGCATGGCCGCCGCCCATTGTTGCAATTGCTCGAGGGTTTGTGGGCTTAGCGCCGTCAATAAATCGTAGGATTTTTCAGCAATTATTTCTGCCCGGTGATTGCCCGCCAGAAAATCCTGGTAATAGCTGTCGAGTAATCGATCGAGCTCGGCGTATTGTCCGGCGGCGAGTAACGTCCTCAGCGCCTTGGCATCCACAGGGTAGTGGTTGCCTTCGGTGATGGCTGTTGGCAGGGGCAAGGGGGCGGGTTTACCCTGGCGAAAGCGCGCAACTCTGTCTTCGGTGAGGGGGTGGCTGGAGAAATAGTCCAGTGCCTCTGTGGTGTCGAACCAGCTCGCGTCGTTCTTAATCTCAGCGCTCTCATTATCACTGGCCTCATTATCACGGCCCCCCTCCTTTTCGCGGGTTTGCTCGTCGCTTTCGTCATCGAAGGCGGCAAACTCCAGCCGTTCCATAATATTGGCAAAGTGCTCGGTGTCCATGTTGAGTTGCTGCATTTGTTGCAGGGAATAACTGTCGGCTTCGGTTTCCATTTCACGGGAAAAACTGGCCTCCATTAGCACGTTGGGGGCACCGGCGATCAGTGTGCTCGCGGCGGTAATATCACCGGTCAGGGTAGTGGTGAGCACCGCCAGACTGGTATGAGCGATGATTTGGCGCAGGCTATGGTGGTACTGCAGATGGCCGATTTCGTGCAGTAAAATGGCCTGTAATTCTTCGTCAAAGTCCGCCAGCGCGACGAGTTCATCGGTGATGATGATGCTGCCATTGGGCAGGGCAAAGGCGTTGGGACCTATTTTACCGCCGCCACGAAATAGCAGCCGGTACTCGTAGCCGCTGTCGTCGTTGGGGAGGAGTTTTTCAAATTGCGCCCCTAATTCGGCCTGTCGCTGAGTTGACAGCTTGCTGGGATAGAACATCAGCTTATCGAGGGATGCCACCGCACTGTCACCGAGGGGGATGGTGACGCTGGCGGGCATCATTTGGGCAATGTATTTACTGCTCCAGGGGATGCCCCAGGTGACACTAATGCCGATAAAGACTAGCACCAGAAACAGCGCGCCCAGGGCGAAGGACGTTTTACTTTCCAGGTGATGGATCCAGCGCGATGAACTGCTCCATTCGTCTAGCCATTGATCGATGGTGCTGTGGTCGCGGCTTTCAAACAGGGCGCCGTCGCTAAATTCGATGCGCCGTGGCGTACTGCCTACGCGGCTGCTGATCTTGCAAGTGGCGAAGGGGCTTGGCGGGCGCAGTGCCGGGCTGAGTGTGAGTTCACCGTGGCTATTGAGCCTCAGGTCTACCGCATGTGCCCGGGCGGTCTGGCCGTCGTAATAATGGCCACTGGCTTTGGTATCTTTCTCAGGATCGGTCATCGCTTAAAGGCCAATATCGAGGTCGAAGGCATCGACCATACCTTCACCAAAAGCACTTTTCTGGGTTTCGCTTGCGGCGATGACATGGTCGAGGTGGGCACCGCTCAATGAACTAACACTGGCGATATAGCGCGCCATACGTACATGAGCCCAGGGGATTAAAAGCCCGGCACTCAACAGTATCGCCAGGGTATTGGTGACGTAAATTTTGCTGACTTGGTGGAAGGTGAGGGCAGAGCCGATGCGGACATCGCCTATTCTGGTATTGCCATAGATGAGGTTTGTGCGTTCGGCCCGCCAATAGCCGCTGGCGTAGATCATGCTGATATAGATCAGAGCTGTGGCCGTAATGAGCGCGGTTGGCAGCAGGCTTGTTGCTGCGTCTCCAAACCTCGATCCAATTAGCACGCCGACACCAATTGCGATGATGCCTGTGATGATTGTTAACGCAATGGTAATAATCAGCCCCACAAAAAATATCCCATAAAATCCACTAGCACCGGCGTTTAAGGTGGCCTGCTGGTTACCCCATCTAGTGTGGTTGATCAGTAGTTTGGCGCGCAAATAGTCGAGATAGGGTAGGAAGGGCAGCATCACCAGGTAAAAAGTTGTAAGCAGAAAATCCTCTGGGGTCATACGGAAATCTTCCGATATTTCCTCGGTTTGGCCGCCGGCACCCCAGGCCGTTAACGTGTCGGGGTCGACCTGGTAGAGCAGCCAATAGGCGACGGCAGATAGCACCAGGATGATGGCCAGGGGAGGCGTGAAAGTGCGGTAGGCATCACCAAAACTGGCGGTAAACTGAAAGCGAATATTGCGATAGGCCGAGTTGCGCATTTTAAAGCGTGATGAAGCGACGAGAATGGCTGGCAGCGCCAGCACACCGACAATTAGCAGGCCCATCGCGGTGATCGGTATAAAGTTCCAGCAAGCCCAGTAAACCGCCAGTAATCCAAAGGCGATAATGCGCCCCCTGAGGATCTGCAGGGGCTCGGCTAAATAGCAAAAATGCTGCTCTCCCAATCGCAGGTTACCATAAAAATATTGCTCCCTACGCACCTTGGCCCAGGCCGAAAAAATACCCAGGGTGATGATGCTGAGAAAAATATTGACGATCCATATTCTGAAATATTCCATACCTTCGCCGTGGAATTCAAAACCCAGGGTGGCGGTATCATTCGTTTGTTGAATTGCTGCTTGAGTTGGCGGGGTGGGCTGCTGAGGGGTTTCCACGGAGATATCCTTATTGATTACTGACCTGTTCACCAAATAGGGCGAAATCCTTATAGGTAAGCGCTTGCTTAACGTTTGAAGCGGGAAGGGTGCCACAGGCAAAACATCGGGGTCGATCTGAATAGTATTGAACTTTGCTAAAGGGTTAATAGGGTCACATGTTTATCGACTTAAATAAGAAAATTCAAGCAGATAGTTTTTGTCGCTTACTTTCTGATTCGGCTATCCAGTGCCCATTGCAAGTACTGGATAGCCGATCGTAAAGGCAGGGATTATTCCTTCGCTGACTCTACCGTCATCTGCGAAAGCCTGACCACTGATCCCGGTCGCGCCCCGGTGTCGACGCCATTCTTCATAATAATTTGGCCAGCAACCAGCGTCGCGACGTAGCCCTCAGCGTGTTGAATGAGTCGGGTGCCGTTTGCCGGGAGGTCGTGAACCACTTCTGGAGCCAGGCTTTTTAAACGCTCAAAATCAATAATATTAATATCGGCGCGCTGGCCGGGCAGTAGCTCGCCCCGGTCGGTAATGCCGTTGCGCCGAGCGGTATCTTTGGTTTGTTTTTGCACCACCAGTTCCAGTGGCAGCTTGCCTTCTTTGCGGTCGCGAGCCCAGTGGGTGAGCATAAAGGTCGGCACGCCGGCGTCGACAATAAAGCGGCAGTGGGCGCCGCCGTCACTGCCGCCGAGCATGGAGGTGGGGCTGAGCAGCATTTCCCGTGTGGCATTGAGGTTGCCCTCGGTAAAACCGGCGGAGGCGTAGAACAGGAAGGCCTGGCCCTCGTCTTCCAGCATCATCTCGTAGGCCAGCTCGGCGGGTTCGCGATTCTGCTGTAGTGCCATGGCCTTGATGTTGTCATCGGGTTTGGGTTCGTAATTGGGTTCCTTGCCCAGGGCGAAGGTGAGGCGCCAGGGGTTGGTGAAGATTTGAGTCCAGGCGGTGAGGGCCGGGTCGTGGTCGGCGAGAATACGCGCTTTCACCTCGGGCTTGCGCAGCTCGGCGAGTCGCTCGGCCGGGGATAAATCGTTCAGAGCGATAAAGCTGGGAAAGCGCGCGAAGGGGTTTTCGCTGGCAAAGCTGAAGAGCATGCCCACCGGGCGACAGGAAACCTGAGGGATTAAGGTCGCCCCCTCGGCATTGGCGGCCTCGGCGAGGCGGAAGTTCTCCCGCCACAGGTCGGGGTTTTTACCGACCTGTGCGGTCAGGTAGGTGATGGGGCTGCCGCTGCTATTCGATAGTCGGGCCATCAAGGCCATTTCATCGGCCTGGGCCTGGGGATCGCCGGTTTCGACGCCAGCGGGAATAAACTCCAGCAAACCACGACCCCCCACAGCTTGGGCGATGGCCAGTAATTCGTCCTCTTTGGCATGGGTACCGGGAATGGGTTCGCCGGCGGGTGTCAGGTGGATGGCGGTGCGCGAGGTCGAAAAGCCCAGTGCGCCGGCGTCCATGGCCTCGCTCATTAAGTCGGCCATTTGCTGTATTTCCCCAGCACTGGGGTCGACATCCTGTGCGCCGCGATCACCCATCACATAGGTGCGCAGGGCGCAGTGGCCCAGATAGGCACCGACATTGACGGCGCGAGGCATGGCGTCGAGGGCATCGAGGTATTCGGGGAAGCTGACCCACTGCCAGTCGATGCCGGCTCTCAGTGCATCGGCGGAGATATCTTCCACCGATTCCATCAGACCGATCATCCAGTCGCGGCGCTCGGCGGCCACCGGGGCAAAGCCGACGCCGCAATTGCCCATAATGGCGGTGGTAACGCCGTGCCAGCCGGAGGGGGTGAGCAGGGGGTCCCAGGTGGCCTGGCCATCGTAGTGGGTGTGGGTGTCGACCCAGCCGGGGGTGACTAAGAGGCCGCTGGCGTCGATGCTTTCTTTAGCGGGGGCATCGATGGTGCCGACGGCGGTGATTTTGCCCTCGTCGATGGCGATGTCGCCAATAAAGGCGGGGGCGCCGCTACCGTCGACGATATTGCCGCCCTTGATGATGAGATCGTGCATGGTTATGTCCCTGTTCTATTTTTATTGCGGTGCGTCATTGGCTGCACCCTTATTTTTAATCACTGGAATAAAGTCCTGTTGGCTGTAGGACTTCTTCATCACTAAGCGCCGACGCGATGGAGTGGCTCAATACCAAACTGTGCCGCCGCATTGCCACCCAGCATGCGGGCGATGGTCGCCTCATCGAGACCGGCGTCGCTGAGTTTGTCGATGGCATCCCAGGCGCTGGTGGTGTCCTGACGCGGGTAGTGGGAGCCCCAGACAATTTTCTCGACATAGTCCTGGGGTAGCTTTTGAATTAGCCTCTCCTCGGCGTCAAAGCCGAGCATCACTTCGCCCTCTTGCCACATGGCCTCGGGGTCGGTGCGCACCGGATACTTATGTAACAGCGGCGTGGTGAGGGCCGAGGCCTCCATTTTCTCTAGCACTTCGTCCATCCACGAGGCCTTGCCGTGGGCCATCACTACCTTCATTTTTGGGTAGCGCTGCATCACCGTAAAGCCAATCAGCGTGGCGCCGACGAACATATGGTTATCGAGCCAGGGGGAGATGATGGGTGCCATCGGATGGCCCAGCTCGCCGGCGGCGCTGAAGCCTAAATTGGCACCGTTACCACCGCCGGCATGGGGGCCGCCGCCGGATTCCTGCAGCACGGTCATTTGGCTGAGACGGTCTTTCATTTTTTCGATAAAGGGCGCGTGGGATGTCCACTCTGGGTTCCACAAACCACTGGCGGGGTGCACGGCGGCGGTAATACCGAGTGCTTCAAGTGCAGCCCACAAAGGATCGAAGTAGGGATGGGTAAAGTAGCGATCTTCCAGGAACATGGGACGGATAAAGGCACCGCGAAAGCAGGGGATAGTGGCGATGCGCTCCAGTTCTTCAATGGCAAAATCGAGATTCTGCAGGGGAATCATCGCTGTGGCAAAGAGGCGCTCGGGGGCCGCCGAGCAGAAGTCGGCGATCCAGTCGTTGTAGGCGCGGGCCAGGGCATAGGCCACGTCGGGGTCTTCGATCAGGTGGAAGCCCTCGGCAAACCAGGTGGGATAGAGCAGGGTCTGGTCGACACCCATGGCATCCATATCGCGCAGGCGGGCCTGGGGGTCGGAGGCTCCGGGGCTTTGTGGGTGGGGAATAGTGGCATCGAGCTCACCGACGTCCTCCCAGCTCATACCCGGTTGCCAGATGGCGTGGCGGGGAATGTTGGTGTTCATGGCGTCGCGGAAGACCTTGCCGTTGATCTTCAGGTAAGAATTCGTTTTGCCCTCTTCACGCCACAGGGCGAACTTGCCGAGGGCGCGGTATTCGGGATCGAGGTAGGTGTCCCAAATGGCGCGGGGTTCCACCACGTGGGAGTCACTGTCGAACACGCAAAAGCTTTTGCTGTTTTTTGTTAGATCACTCATTAGCGAATACCTCCCGTAACACTGACGGGGCTATTGAGGGGTGCTGAACTCTGCGGCAAGACACTGGCTTCGGGCGTCATGGCAATGCGTATCTCCTCCTCGGTGGGCCACCAGTCGGGGCGCTCTATTGAGGTAACGCGGTCGCGAATGTAGCTTTTCGGCGCGTCGATACGGTAGATGCGGCGCGCATTTCCGCCGAGAAATTTAGCCTGGCGGGCGGGGGATAAATCACATTGCTGCATGGTCTGCATGGCGCGCCAGACGTCGTCACCGTCGTGGTGGTAGACGTCGGAGGACCAGACCAGGATATCTTCGTAAAACTCGGGCATGCGCGAGGGCGGCGCTTCATCGCCTTCAAAGCCGGTGACGCAGCGCTGCATAAAGGTCTCGCTGGGCAGGCAGCTGAGCGGCGGCAGGCTGCGTTCATTTTTATACAGCTTGTAGTATTTATCGCACTCATCGAGCACAAAACTGAGCCAGGTGGAGGAGGCCTCGAAGACGGCGGCGTTCACTTTAGGGAAGCGCTCGAAAAACCCAGACATTAGTGCCGAGACCACCCAGAGCGAGGCCTCAGATTGAAAGTTCTGCACATTGGTGAGAAAGGTGTGGGGAATATTGGCCGATACCAGAGTGCGATTAATCAGCTCCGAGGCGGAGTGCTGCGCGGTATAGCCTGGGGGTTTGAGTGAACCCAGGGCCGGAAAGGGATGCATGCCGTAGACCACGCCGGTATCTTCCATGGCGCGCCACAGAGGGTCGTATCGGGGTTGTAAGGGGTAATTGCCCATCGCGTCGATGGGGCGAATCAAACCGACACGGCAGCCCTTGTCGGCGACGCGGTAGAGTTCGCGGACGGCCGCTTTCGGATCTTGCAGGGGTAACAGCGCAGCAAAAAACAGCCGTTCGGGGTCTTCCTGGCAGTACTCCCAGGCCCACTCGTTATAGGCCTTACACATCGCCGCCGCGCCGCGACCGTCCTGTATCCAGGGATAGGTGTCGATGTCGGAGGGGATAATCATCACCTGGTCGATGCCCTGGGTGTTCATATCGGCAATGCGTGCCTTCGGCTCGTAGGCGCCGTTGTGGTCAATATAGGCGGCCTGCTCTTTGGTGAGGGCGGTTTCGGGGCGCAAATTGCGCACATTAAAGGCGCGCTGAATGGGGTGTTTGACCCCGGGTCCGGCCACGGAAATAAGGTTGATCGCACCGGCCGTACCAGCCCCCTCTTTGGAGCGAATACCGGCGCCGACGGTGCCGTTGACCGTCATTTGTCGGGTGTGGCTGTCGTACCACATCGACTGTTTGAGCGCGGCCAGTTCATCGCGGCTCAGGTGGTCTTCGGCACGCTCCCAGATACGTGCCGGCTCGGCAACATGGGCATCGCAGTCGAAGCTCGGGAAGTCCTTGCTCATGGCGGGGAATTCTTGAATGGGCATCTTTGATCTCCAGTTTTTATATGTTTTTAGGTCAGGAGTTACAGGTGGTGTTCGAAAAATTCTGACTGCTTTATGACTTGAATTCAGAGTGCAAGAAACGACAGTGCGTTGTTATTTGCCAAGGCGCTTGGGCCGCTAAAAAGAGGAATGCACAGGGACTGCTGGATTAAAGCGAGCTCCATCGAGGCGGGGCTTGCTTAGTTTGTCTTATTGTTTAGCCATCCTGGCTTGCGACTCTTTTATTTGTCGTCGTCGTCTTCCGCGTCGTCATCCTTTTTTGGCTTCTCGACACTGGGTAAACTCGTGACGAAAACCAGCGCGCCGGATACCGCGCAAAGTACTACCAGCTGAAGCGTGAGCTGGGCTGCTGAAACGGTATATTTTTCCCAAATAAAGGTGTAGCCGACACTGTAAGTGCCGTATTTGTGCAGGGTTTGCATGGGGGGGTAAATAAGCATCGCGATGGCTATCAAGCAGGCGAGTAAGATAATGACTTTGGGGATTAGCTTCATTGTGTTGCCTTTCTTCGTTAAAGAGGGCAGCCCTGATGTTATCTTTTTATGGGGCTGTAGTTACAACAGAGAGCTTGTTTTAACAGTCTAGGTGAATTCGCAGTGTCTGGCTAGCGCTCTAAAAGGCGGGGCTGGGGCGGTTTTCGGGGCTGGATGAACGGGGGAGGAGGCATAGGGGCAGAGCTGGCCCTATGCCTGAATTGTAGTGAGTCTATGCTGTGGCGTTTGAGCCGGAAGACACCTTAGGCTTCGCTGGCGACCTGCTGACTAAATTGATACTCCGAAAAGTCCACTTGCTCCATTTCCTTATAGAATTTACTGGGGTGCCAGGGATAGAGGTTGGGGGTGCCGGTTTTGTCGATATACCAACTATCGCAGCCGCCGGTGGCCCAGGTCGTGCCCACCACTTCCTCGGCCATCGCCTTGTTGAAGGCATCGAAGGTCGCCTGTTTAACGGCAACGCTGGCGGCCTGGGTCGTCTTCATCTGGTCGAGACACTGAATCATATAGCCGAGCTGGGTTTCGGTGATGGATATCAAGGACAGGTTGCCGACGGGGCCGGTGGGGCCTTCCAGCATCCAGAAGTTGGGGAAATTGGGTATCGTCATGGCGCGGTGGGCACGGGGTGCGCCATCCCAGACTTCGCTCAACTCCAGCTTGTTTTCGCCGTAGACCTTGGCCGGTAGCATAAATTCCGAGACCTTGAAGCCGGTGGCGACAATCAATACATCCAGCTCATGCAAACGGCCATCTGTGGTGCGAATGCCCGCGGCTTCAATGCCTGCAATATCATCGGTGACCAGTTCGGCATTGTCGCGGCTGAGGGCGGGGTAGTAGTCAGAGCAAAAAATCAGCCGCTTGCAGGTCGCCTTGTAGTCCGGTGTCAGTTTGGCGCGCAGTTCGGGATCGGGTACATCTTTGGCCAAAGTTTGCAGACAGACCTTCTCAATTTTTTGCTGTTCGACAACATCACCAATGGTGGCTTTGGCAAAGGTGGTGAGCATATGGCGTTTGTAGAAATTACTTAAGTGGGGGTGCATCCAGGGGCAGGCGCGCAGTATCTTCTTCCAGATAAAGCCATATTTTTTCTGCGGCAGCGGCGCTATCCAGTGGGGCGTGCGCTGGAAGACGCTCATTTTTTTCACTTTCGCGGTGACGGCACCAACGATTTGCGCGGAGGTGGAGCCGGTACCAATAATGCCGACTCGCTTACCCTCTAGCGCTACGGAGTCATCCCAGCGGGCGGTGTGGAACATTTCACCGTTGAAGCTCTCGATGCCTTTAATATCGGGATAGTGGGGGTGGTGGAGAATACCCGTGGCCGAGATGAGAAAATCAAAAACCTGCTCTTCGTGGCCCTCGGCCTTGAGCCGCCACTTCGGCCCGAGATAGCTCATTTCGGTGACCGGGCTATTCAGTTTGACGATCGACATCACGTCGTACTTATTGGCGACATGCTCGATGTACTTGAAGATTTCCGGGCCGTAGGAGAAGCGGTGTGACCAGTCGGGATTGGGTTCGAAGGAGTAGGAGTACCAGTAGGAGGGGACATCACAGGACAGCCCCGGATAGCGATTGTCGCGCCAGGTGCCGCCAATTTTATCGGCTTTCTCGTACACGGTGAGGTCGGTGTAACCGGCCTGACGCAGGGCAATCACCGCGCCGATGCCGGACAAGCCTGCGCCGACAATGGCGATGCGGGGGGTGCGCCCCTCCTTTGCCCAGCATGAATTTAAGGTGGCGATGTTTTCTGCATGTCCCATGATCCTGACCTAATTTGATGTTATTAATTATGAATGGTCTGGATTCTATCTCAGCGGGGTGGGCAAACGCGTGACTAAATGTGGCTCACTGGTACTAATGACAGTGTGGGCTGACATAGCTCATGATAAGAGAGGCAAATGAAGGGGTGTATATCTGTAGTTGCTCAATGAAGGGGGAAGGATGGTCATTACTGATGACCGCAGGAGGCAAGGATGCCGACACCGAGCGTACAGGGAAGTATTTACAGCGTGTCATGAGTAAAGACTATCCTTTTCCTCATCGCTTATTGCTGCCTTACACTCGTCATTAAGGTAATGCCCCATCGAGTGTCAGGCCAATTTCGTCGTGAATTAGCAGGTCGGCGCTGTCATCCAAGTCCGTTGAGTCGCGGTTGATAATCACCAGTTTGGCACCATTGCGCTTGGCGACTAGCGGGAAGCCGGCCGCCGGGTAGACCTGCAAGGATGAGCCAATGGCCAGAAATAGATCGCAATCACTAGCCGCCACTTGCGCCTGCAGCATGGCCTTCTCGGGCATCGCCTGACCAAAGGAAATGGTGGCCGCTTTGACCAGTCCAGCGCAGTGCTCGCACACGGGCAGGCTTTCATCGCGGGCAAAATTTGCTTTGATCGGTGCGAGGTCGTAGCGCTGGCCACAGTCGAGACAGTGGGCGTAGGTGGCGTTGCCGTGCAGCTCAATGATCTTGTCGTCGGGTACGCCCGATTGCTGGTGCAGGCCGTCGACATTCTGGGTGATGACATGACTGACAATATTTTGTTCGACGAGGCTGGCGATGGCCAGGTGGCCCCGATTGGGGACGGCATTTTGCATATCGGCGTCGAACAGCAGCTTCAGTCGCCACGATGCGCGGCGGGCATCGGCAGAGGCGATAAAGTCGCTGAAATCGACGGGCTGGTGTTTGCTCCAGACGCCACCGGGGCTGCGAAAGTCGGGAATGCCCGACTCGGTGCTAATGCCCGCGCCGGTAAACACCACGGCGCGTTCGCAGGTGGCCAGCAGTTGTTTGAGTTGCTCAATGTTATCGTTCATCAGCATCGCTCTTTCATTAGGGTGTTGCTTCATATTCGGGCGCGGCAATTGATACGGCGGTTTAGACAATAATGCGAAAGGTTGCCGAGGCCATCGCCAGTAGTTCACCCTCGGTGGAATGTATTTCTGCCGCCATAAAAGCCACGGAACGGGTCTTCTTCACTATCCAGCCCTCGGCAATCACCGGCCCGGGTCTGACACCTTTAATAAAGGTGGTTTTGATTTCCAAGGTGGGAATAGACGTGTCCGGGGCACAGGTGCTGATCAGGGCCGGGGCCATCACATCGTCGAGCATGGCGGTAACAAAGCCGCCCTGCACAAAACCCAGGGGATTGCACATGGCGGCCGTCGGCTGGTATTGAAACTTCATTCGGCCACCCTCGGGGGCGATCTCGAGTATGCTCATGCCGAGTAATTCACTGCAGGGAGCCATGGGGCCACTACCGCGTAAGATTTCCAAAATGGGGTGTTCCACTGCTGACATAAGAAACTTCCAATTTATTATTTGGCGACAGGATAACGTCTAAGCGCTAGCTAAGCGACAGGCGGTGCCAGCGAAAGTCGGATAAACTCGGGGTGCTTAATTTTAAAAAATACGGGGAGAGGCAGATAGTGAACAGTAGTCAGCAGAGTGGCGTTTTATTAAGTGAACAGCGGGGCCATATTGGCATTATTACCTTTAACCGCCCGGCTCAACACAATGCCCTGTCACCCGAATTACTGGGCAAGCTCTGCGAAGTGCTCGCCGCCTGGGCCGCTAACGGCGAGGTGCGGGTGGTGATTTTGACCGGCGCTGGCGACAAGGCTTTCTCCGCCGGTTACGACATCAATGCCATCGCCACCGTGGGTCCCGAGCACAAAGCGCAAGCTGATAATAAACGCGGGAATAAGGCGCCGCAAGAAACCCCCTTTGAGCAGGGGCTGGCGGCGGTGAAAAACTTCCCCTACCCGACCATTGCCATGCTCAATGGCCACTGCTTTGGCGGCGCGCTGCACATGGCGCTGTGCTGCGACATGCGCATCGCCGCCGATCATATTGCCATGGCCATGCCGCCGGCAAAACTGGGGGTGGTGTACGGGGCCGAAGGCCTGGCGCAATTTATTGAGGTACTCGGTTCGGCCAAAGCCCGGGAAATGTTTTTTACCGGGCGAAGCTATAAGGGCGAGCAAATTGCTGAGATGGGTCTGGCTGGGCAACTCGTTCCCGCCGACCAGTTAGAGAGCACGGTCTTGACTCTGGCTGAGGATATTGCTCGCAACGCACCGCTGGCCCTACGCGGCATTAAACGCATTATGAATATTGTTGAGCAACCTGTTTTAAACGATGAACAGGAAAGGGAGGCCCACGCTCTGGTCGCCGAATCTTTCCGCAGTAGTGATTTGAAGGAGGGGCAGGCGGCTTTTCTTGAAAAGAGGAAGCCCTTATTTCAGGGCAAGTGACTTGCCCTGGCAGGTTGTTGAACTTCTACTGACTCGGCCATCTACTGCGTTTACCCTACAAGGGGGCACCGAGGAAAACCAAGCTCAAAGCACCCAAAGCACTTCGCGGGGCAGGCTCTGCTCATTTACACGAGTACCAAAAGTAGGCCTCACGAGAGGAACTCCGCTTTTTCGCTTGATTTTGCCTTGTATCTGGCTCGACTCAGCGAATTTCAACAGCCTGCCAGGTCTATTTTGGGGCCCGGAGTCAGACCGACCGAGGCATTGTCTCACTAACGATAAAAGTCAGGCGGGGCTTCTGTGAGCGTTTACTCCGCCTTACCGACGATCATGGTTTGATTCAACATCGGGTCGGTGTTGAATTCGGAGCGTTTTTCCCGCACCCGAAAGGTGACATCTTTAAAGCTGATTTCGTCACCGTGGTGCAGGGTTTTGATACCGGAGATTTCAACGCCATTGACACAGGTGCCATTGGAAGAACCGAGGTCTTCAATTTCCAGGGTATTATTTTTCACCAGCAATTTGGCCTGGCCGCGCGAGATATAGGAGCGCAGCAGGGTGATTTCACATTCCAGAGCGCGGCCGATCACTACCACGTCTTCAATGGGGTACTCGAGACCCTCGACGGGCCCTGTTTCTGCGTGAATAAACCAGCCATGGTCCCCGCTGTTTTTGGCCTTGTTTCTGTTAGCGCCCTGGCGTCTATCGACACTGGGGTTAATATTCTGGAGGCGGCGGCGTTCGACAAAGGGCTGGGTTCTCACCAGGCCCTTGGGCGTAATCTGATAAAACCAGGCCATTAATACCACGATGGGAATGGTTAGCACGCAGAACGTAATAAATAAGAATAAAAAATTCTCGTCGTCACTGAACATCGGCAGAACGAGGCTAACCACCTGTAGCAGCAGCCAGCTCGCGGCCAGATAGAGCACCAGAGTATTAATGACCTTGCGGCGTTTGAGCTCCTGGAAGAGTTTTATGGTTTTTTCAAACATCCCGCCATTTAAGCACAGTTTGGGATGATTACTAAGCGCACTTTGAACAGGCCCTCGAGTGCTGTGGGGGCCTGGGCACTGTTAGCGTGGGGCCTATGAGGATCTTGCCTGGCCCAGCGATAAATTTACCACTCATAGCCCAATTTGAACTTGTAAGTGCTGTCGGTACTGTCGACATCACCCTCAACACCACCATCGTATTCGATTAACAATTCGGTGGCGGCAAAAATCCCGGCATAGATTGGGAAGCGAAAGCCGGTCCAGGCATCCCAGACAAAGTTTTCCGTGTTTTCCATCGACAGCAAGCCATTGTGGCGGTGGTAAAACTGGACTCTATCGGGGATCAGGAAGCGGTCGTAGTGAAACTGCCAGCCAAAGGCGGTGTAGTCATCGTTATCGGCTTCGTAAAAATCTTCAAAGACGTACATGGGGCCGCCGGTAACCCCCATGTTGGTGGCCTTGCTCTCAAAAAACTCGTAACCGACCACCGGGCCTATAATCGTTCGTAAACTGAGATCGGCGAAGCGGTCATGCTCCAGCCCGACGTTGAGGCCATAGAACAACTGTTTGTCGACGAAGTGGTCGTAGCGAGTGTTTAAGCGCCAGTCGTCATCCGTGAGCACGTCGTTGCTGGTTTCGCGGTCATAATCGCCACTAAAATTAATGCGATCATCAATGCGGCGAAAGGTGGTGGAGAATTCGGCGTCATATTCATCTTTGTCAGAATTACCGCGCTCGTGAGTGAGTTCGCTACTGAGCCGTCCCTCCCAATGCCAGCCTTCACCCAGGCGCCAGGGCTCGGGGTTGACGAAGGCAACTTCGTCGAGGGTGAAGGTTTCGGCCGTACCGGCGGGCGCAAGGGTGGCGACACCTTCTGGGGTGTTTTGGGCGCTAATCACGTCGCGGGTTTCACCATTGGCAAGTAACAGTGTCATGGCTTTATCGGTGATGACTTTATCGACCTCGGCCCACTTGACCTTGATAAGCCCCGCGTAGGTGGTGCGGAAATCGAGGGTGCTGCCGCCATCTTGCTTGGTGACGGTGCCTATCAGCCGTGAACCATCTTTAAGAAACAGCTCGTCAGCCGTGGCCTTGAAGCTGGGGGCGAGCAGACTGGTGAGTGCCAATGTCAGGCTTAGCGGGCGTTGTATTGTAGCGGAAAAATCCATTTTCAAACTCCGGGTAGTGACGGTGTTAGCGGGCGGGTCAATAAAACTGTGCCGCCATTAGGCGCTAAGACGCCACAAGCAGCGGTTTGGTATCCTTGGCGGTTTAGCGGCGGCGCAGGCCTCCGCCCCGTGGCATACGCGGCATGCGAGCACCCATCTGGGGTCGGGAGGGTCGGCCCATGCCGGTTGATGGCCGGGAGCGGGACCTGGCTCTATCAACGGCTCCAACGCCGGGATCGCCGGGTAGGGGGCGAACAGGTCTCTCGGGTTTATTGGGTCGATCTGGCATATTGGGTCTATCGGGTCGGTTGGGGCGATCGGGTCGCTCAATAACGACAATGTCGTCGTAACAGCAGCCCCCGTAATAGGGGTAGCCATAGCCGCCGTAGACACTTTGCACCGAACCGGAGACGCGCACACCGTCGGAACTGCCGGTATTACTGCAGGCATTCAACAACACGAGGCCGGGGAGCAGCAGGGCTAGCCGCCAAAACTTATTCGCTACTTTCATGGCTGTAGCTCCTCTTGAAGGGCGGGCGAGGGCCAGCGCTGGATCAGTAATAAGGCACCTGTGGTATCGGTAATAAGGGCAATATCGGGGTTGCCCGGCACCTCGCCCGCTGCGACCTTCACCGTGCCGCCCAGCTCAGTGACGCGTTTTGTGGTCGCCCGGGTATCGGCAACGCGCACCACGGGTACCCAGAGCAGGTGATCGATTTCGTCCCGCACCCGGCGAATACCGGCACGCCACTGCTTATCGCGTAGCAAAATATTGTAGTTGTCGTTATCCAGCACCTGATCGTAGCCCAGCACCGCCGCATAAAAGGCTTCGATGGCATCGGGGTCTTTGCTCCACAGTTCATCCCACAGCCAGTCGCCAATCGCTGGCTCGGCATCGGCGGGAGCACCGCCTTTGGCGCTGAGCAGGAGGAGATCGGCGTTTTGCGCATCGCGAATTAACACGGCACGACCGCGCTCACCCATATCGAGAGGTCCTTTCAAGAGTTTGCCACCATTGGCGGTGACCCGCTTGGCAGTGGCATCGACATCGGCGACAGACACCGTGGGGAGCCAAAGGCCGCCTTTGGCCTGCTGTGCGGATGATTCGGCTTTAACAATGCCGGCAATCAACTTGTCGCCATTGCGCACCAGGGTGTAGTCGGGGTGATATTCAATTTGCCAGCCAAACAGGGCCTGATAAAACTGCCCGGCCTTTTCGGGCTCCGGTGTCAGCAGATCGTGCCAGATAAACTTGCCGGGTAAGATCTCGCCACTGGGCTTGTTGGTAATTGGTGTCTGCGCCATTTTGTGTTGTGCTGGCGTCAGTTTTTCGGAGTTGGCACAGCCACTGAGGAAGATAATGGCGGCGATATAAACGGAGAAACGTCGAATCAATGGCAACACTGCACGGCATCCTTATGTACAAAATCAGAGAGCAAGAGCCCGGCAAGGCCTGTGTTTTGACGCTGCCGGTGTTCGTCGGGCCCGTATCTTAGTGCATTACGTGGCCTAGGGCTTATTAAATCATCGCGCTAGCAGGTTGTTGAAATTCGCTGAACCGAGCCAGGTACAAGGCAGAACCAAGCGAAAAAGCGGAGTTTACTCGTGTAAATGAGCACTTTGAGCTTGGTTTTAACGCCGTAGATGGCTGGGTCAGTAGAGTTTCAACAGCTTGCTAGAGGCTGCTGCCAACCTCCATACCCTGACTCACAGCGGCCAGCGCATCCAGCTCTTTTGCCTCAGAGGCGCCACCGATCAGCTGGCATTCAAGACCCGCGTCCGTGAGTGTCTGATACAGGCTGTTATTGGAGTCCTGCCCGGTGCAAATCACGATGCTGTCGACCTCGAGCAGCTTGTCCTCACCACCAATGCTGTAGTGCAGGCCGGCATCGTCAATTTTCTGATAGCTGGCACCGGGCACCATTTTCACCCCGGCGGCATCGAGTTCGGCGCGCAGTACCCAGCCGCTGGTGAGGCCGAGGCCGCGCCCCAGTGATTTGGGCTTGCGTTGCAGCATGGTGACTTCGTGGGCCGGAGCGGGAAATTGCGGGCCAGCGGCGGAGAGTGAGCCAGCGCTCTTCATGCTGGTATCGACGCCCCATTTTTTCAGGAAGGCATCGGTGTCCGCTGCGCCTGTGCTCTCGCCGTGGGTCAGCAGTACGGCAACGTCAAAGCCGATGCCGCCAGCACCAAGAATCGCCACCCGCTTGCCAGTGGTGGCTTTGCCGCTGAGCAGGTCGAGGTAGGAGATCACCGAGGGGTGGTCGATGCCGTCAATCTCGGGAATGCGCGGCACGATGCCGGTGGCGACAATCACTTCGTCGAAGTTGTCGCCGAGGCTGGTCGCATTGACCGTGGTGTTGAGCTGCACGTCGACACCGTACTTGTCGAGGTGAGATTTGAAGTAGCGAATAAATTCGTAGAACTCGGTTTTGTCGGGCACGGTTTTGGCGAGGTTTAACTGGCCGCCAATTTCACTGCTGGCATCATACAAGGTCACTTTGTGGCCACGCTCGGCCGCTGTACAGGCGGCGGATAAACCGGCGGGGCCGGCACCGATAATGGCGACCTTTTTGCTGCCATTTTGTACCTCAACGTTTTCTTCGAACTCCAGCTCGCGCGCGGCCTTGGGGTTGACCAGGCAGCTGGTGACGCGGTTGGTAAAGATAAAGTCGAGACAGGCCTGGTTGCAGCCAATGCAGGTGTTGATCTCTTCGGGACGGCCCTCGGCCACTTTATTGGCAAAGTGTGGGTCGGCGAGCATCGGGCGAGCCATCGACACCATCGCGGCATCGCCACTGGCGACGATATCGTTGGCGACCTCGGGGGTGTTGATGCGGTTCGAGGCGATCACGGGAATATTCACCGCTTCTGCCAACTTGCGAATCGCAAAGCGCCAGGCACCGCGGGGCACCATGTAGGCGATGGTGGGAATGCGCGCCTCGTGCCAGCCGATGCCGGTATTGAACAGGGTGACGCCGGCGGCTTCCAATGCCTGGGCGAGTTCGATAATTTCCGCACCGGTGGCACCGTCTTCCACCAGGTCGATGGCGGAAATGCGGTACATCAAAATAAAGTCATCGCCGACGGCGGCCTTGACGCGACGCACGATTTCCAGCGGGAAGCGCATGCGGTTTTCGTGGCTGCCGCCCCATTGGTCACTACGATTGTTGGTGCGCGTGACCAGCATCTGGTTGAGCAGGTAGCCCTCAGACGCCATCACCTCAACGCCGTCGTAACCGGCCTTTTTGGCCAGTGCGGCACTGTGGGCGAAGTCTTCGATAATTTGCTCGATCTCATCGCTCGTCAGTATGTGCGGCTTGCAGGGATTGATGCGCGAGGGAATATCGGAGGCACCCACCGGCTCGGGGATTTTTGCATTGCGTCCGGTGTGCAGCAGCTGCATCAGAATTTTGCCGCCCTCGGCGTGGACGCGCTCAGTCACCAGGCGGTGCTTGGGCAGCTCGCCTTCGTTATCAAATACCGGTGCGCCAGTTTCGATCACGCCACTCTCGTTGGGTGAATAACCACCGGTGACGATAAGCCCGGCGCCGCCTTTGGCGCGCTCACCGTAAAAGGCGGCGAGACGTTCGTAGGGTCGGTCGAGCAGCTCCATGCGACTGTGCATCGACCCCATCATGATGCGGTTTTTGAGGGTGGTGAAGCCGAGGTCGAGGGGTTGTAGCAGCGGGTCAAAATTCATGGGGACTCCAGGGCCGCGCGGGGCGACCCTCATCGTTAATAAAAGAGGGATAGGTGTGACTGGGGGCTATTGGGCCTGTGCGCCGGTGATTGTAATGGTCTCGGTGGGCACGTCGGAGCGAAATTGGCCGCGGCCACGGGTGGGGATGCGCGCCATTTTATCGACCACATCCATGCCTTTAACGACCTTGCCAAAGACCGCGTAACCCCAACCTTTCATGTCCTTGCTGCGGTGATCGAGAAAACCGTTATTGGCCAGATTGATAAAAAACTGCGTGGAGGCCGAGTGGGGGTCGTTGGTGCGAGCCATGGCGAGGGTGCCGCGCTTGTTCTTCAGGCCGTTGTCGGCCTCGTTAAGAATCGGCGCCAGGCCGGGTTTCTTGTGCAGATTGGCGCTAAAGCCGCCACCCTGGGCCATAAAACCGGGAATCACGCGGTGAAAAATGGTGCCCTGATAGTGGCCGTTATTCACATAGCCGACAAAGTTGGCGACGCTGATGGGGGCGCGGGTGTTGTAGAGCTCAATCACAATATCGCCGAGATTGGTATTCAGGGTGACCTGGGTTTCTTTAGGGATGGGAGGCGGGCCCGCATTGATGGCCTGAGAGGCCGCGGCCTGTTGCAGGGTAAAGAGTGGGCTCAGTAACAGGGCGATGCTGAGGCCGAAGTATTTTAAGGTGTTGTGCATAGTGACTCTCTCTGTAAACGGTTTTTACGGGCAATTTTATGCGGTGTTGCTATGAAGCCAGTTCGGGCAAGTTGGCAAAGTGTGCCAGCGCCTCGGGGTTGGCCAGGGCATCGGTATTTTTCACCGCTTCCCCGTGGACTACCCTGCGCACCGCCAGTTCGACAATTTTGCCGCTAATGGTGCGCGGAATATCGGCCACCTGTATCACCTTCGCCGGTACATGGCGCGGGGTGGTATTGGCGCGAATGGTGCTGCGAATGGTTTTAATCAGCTCATCATCCAGCGCCATGCCCGCGCGCAATACCACGAAGAGTACCACGCGCACATCGTCATCCCACTGCTGACCGATGCAGATGGCGTCGATAACGGCTTCGACCTTTTCAACCTGGCGGTAAATTTCCGCGGTGCCAATGCGCACGCCACCGGGGTTGAGCACCGCATCGCTGCGGCCGTGAATGACAATGCCGCCATTGGCGGTGACTTCGCCGTAATCGCCGTGGGCCCAGATATTGGGGTAGGTGTCGAAATAGGCGGAGTGGAACTTCTCACCATTTTCATCGGCCCAGAAAGCGATGGGACAGCAGGGGAAGGGTTGGCTGCAAACCAGTTCGCCCTTTTCCTCGACCACGCTTTCGCCTGCGTCATTCCAGATGGCGACCGCCATGCCTAAACCAAAGCACTGTAGCTCACCTTCGTAAACGGGCAGGGTAGGGTTACCGAGGGCGAAGCAGGAGACAATATCGGTACCGCCGGAAATCGATGACAGGCAGACATCACTTTTCACATCGCGGTAAACGTAGCGGAAGCTCTCGTGAGAGAGGGGCGAGCCGGTCGATAATATGGCTTTCAAACGGCTGAGCTTGTGGCTTTCGCGGGGCTTAATGCCCTCCTTTTCCAGCGCCGCGATGTACTTGGCGCTGGTGCCGAAGATGGAAATCTCCTCCTCGTCAATCATATCGATCAAACTGGCGGGCTGGGGCGCAAAGGGCGAGCCGTCGTAGAGCACCAGCGTGGCACCACTGGCGAGACCACTGACCAGCCAGTTCCACATCATCCAGCCGCAGGTGGTGAAGTAAAACAGTGTGTCCTCGGGTGTGACATCGGTGTGCAGCTGGTGCTCTTTTAGATGCTGCAACAAGGTGCCGCCCACGGAATGGACGATGCACTTCGGTGCCCCGGTCGTGCCCGAGGAATACATAATGTACAGCGGAAAGTCGAAGGGCAGCTGGGCGAACTCCAGCGCAGGCGTGTTTTCAGTGACGAGTACCTCGGCATAAACCCGGGCATTGGCGATGCAGTTTACATCGAGTTTCTCGGGTGTGCTGCGGTTCAACACCGGCACCACAATCAGTTGTTCAATACTGTTGATTTGCTCGGCAATCGCTTTGACACGGGGCAGGGAGTCGATGACCTTGCCGTTGTAGTGATAACCATCGCAGGCGAAGAGTACTTTGGGCTCGATCTGCCCAAAGCGATCCATCACGCCATTAATGCCAAAGTCCGGTGAGCAGGAGGTCCACATCGCCCCCAGGCTGGTGGCGGCGAGCATGGCGATAATGGTCTCCGGCACGTTGGGCATAAACGCGGCAACCCGGTCACCCACGGTGACGCCAGCGGCTTTCAGCCCGGCGGCGAGTTGTTCGACCTCAGTGTTGAGCTCGGCGTACGTAAGCTCACGGCGTTCGCCATTTTCGAGACGGGCGACAATGGCAATTTTGCTGGCCGCGTCATCGTCTTGGGCATAACGCAGTAAATTTTCAGCAAAGTTCAACTCGGCACCCGGGAACCAGCGAGCACCGGGGAAGCGCTCCTTGTCTGCCAGCACTTCGTCATAGCGCCGGCTGGAGATCACCCCGGAAAATTGCCAGATGCTCTCCCAGAAATCCTCACTATTATCGACCGACCACTGGTGGAGTTGCTGGTAGTTGCTAAAACTGAGGCCGTGCTCGCCGTTAATAAAACGCTGATAGGCACTTAAGTTACTGTTCTCAATGGCGTCGTTGGAGGCTTGCCAGAGGGGAGTTGCTGTCGGAGCTGTGGCCATGAATCTTCTCGAGTTAAGCGGTGTGGGTGGGCGCAAAGCGAGGGATTATAAACGCCCAGCGGGGCAAAGCGGAAACCGCTGTTGTTGGGGCCTTAGCAGGGGGCTGAGCTGCACCCGACTTATCCCCCGTTTTAATTTGTTGCCTTAATTCAGATATTCAAAGACCCGCACCACTTTGATAACCCCGCCGGTATTACTGGCGACGGTAGCGGCTTTGTCGGCAGCACTGCGGGAGACCATGCCCATCAGATAAACGATGCCGCCCTCGGTGATGACTTCTATCTGACTACTGGCAATCTCTTTATTGGCGAGTAGCTTGGTTTTCACCTTGGTGGTCAACCAGCTGTCGTTGGTGCGGGCCAGCAGGGAGGATGAACCCTGCAGTTTTAACTCGTTGTACACCTGGCGTACGCCGGGGTAGTTGCGGGCGGTGGTGCCGGCCAAACTGCGCTGTTCGGTGTTCGCCACCTCGCCGGTGAGCAGCACCACTTTGTTATAGGTGCTGACATTGATATGGGAGCGGGACAGTTGTTCTGAGGCCTTTTTGATATTGACGCCGACCATGGTGCTCATTTGCCAGTCGTCGATATCGGTGCCGATGGAGGTTTCACTGGGGTCGGGTTGAACCGGCTCGCTGGTGACCGCATTGATAAGACTGGTACAGGCGTTGAGGCTAAGGGCTGCTGTGAGCAGCAGGGCCAGGCGCAAAGAGGCTGGTGCTTTGGGGATCAAGGGTGTTCTCCGAATAGGTGATGTTCAATCAGGTCGCAAAGGCAAAATACGCAGAGCTGGTGAATCTCCTGAATGCGGTATTGGTCATCAATAGGGACGTGGAGTTCAATGTCATTGTCATTCAGCAGGTGGGACAAAGTTTGGTCACCAGCGGCGGTAAACGCGATGATGTGCAGGCCCCGTGCGCGGGCTGCTTCAACGGCGCCGAGCAGATTAATGCTGGCATAGCCGGCACTGAATAGAATCAGTACATCGCCCTCGGTGCCCAGGGCGCTAATGGGCTGCTGATAGGGGCTGGCCTGTGCCGACACGTCGTTGAGGTCACCCGGGGCCGCCTCCCCCTGCAGGGTCAGGGCGGCAAAGCCGGGGCGTTGCATTTTATAACCGTGGGTCAGGCAGCGGCTCAGTGTGGCGGCGCTGGCATGGCACAGGCCCTCGCCACAGGTGATGGCCTTGCTGCCCTGTAGCAATTGGGCGACGAGTAATTCTGCTGCGGCCGCCAGTGGGCCTGCCAGCGCCTCGCCGACGGTCATTTTGGCTTCAATGCTGCGGTGAAAAAGCTCGATCACCTGTTGCTGTAGCGCTGATTCTTGGGAGTCTGAGTTCATAGCTCGGCTGCTGTTTGGGTGTTGATGGCCATGGTGCTAGGCCTCGGGGCGAAAAGCATCGCGAATCCAGTCTATAGCGCCGTTGTTCGGGGGTGCGTTTTTAGCTGCTGGGGCACTGGCGACGGCGTTCATGCAAATGGCGTCGAAGCGGCAGGGCTGGGCATCGGTGAGGCCGGTTTTTAACAGGTAGTGCTGGGCGGCACTGATTAAGCGCGCCTGTTTGCGGGCATCAATGCTTTGCGCGGCACCGCCGAAGCCGGCGTTGCTGCGCAGGCGGACTTCAACAAACACCAGGGTATCGCCGTCGCGGGCAATAATATCGATCTCGCCGCGCTGGGTGCGGTAGTTGCGCTCGACCAGCTTTAAGCCCTGCTGGCTGAGGTAGTGGCAGGCAAGACTTTCGGCACTGTCTCCCTTGCTGGCGGTATTCGAGCGCTGCTTTGAGCGGAAGGGGAGCTTAACCACGGGTGCGTCTAGTCCGCTTTGAGTTCGGGAGCCAGCCGTACCTTGCCGCGATAAAACTCCGCCCAGGGGTAGCTGTGTTGAATGCGGTCGTTGGCACCCAACGTGAGGGTGCCGGTGTGGCCGAAAAAGGGGGTTTGCGGATAGGCGCGCATCATGTCGGCCCACTGGTGCAATTGGTAGGCGTCGACACCGAGGGCGAACAGGTTGCGATAAGTTGATCGCAAGGTGGCCGTGGGCTTGAGCTTGTCCGATACGGTGCCGGGAATGGTCCAGGGCATGGCGCTAAAGCGCACACCTTCCAAATCGCGGTTGCGCCCGGGGTTTTCGGTGCCGGTGTAAATATGCGAGGTGGCGTAGGTGGGCAGGTCGGCGGCGTAGTAAAAATCCAGGGTCGGTTTGATCTGGCGACCCTGATCGGGGTAGGCAATGATGAAAACCATATCGATATCTTGCCGGCGTCGCTCCGTCATTTCGATACTCTTGCCCAAAGTGCGGCGCAGTTTGTTGCGGCGTTGCTTGCTTTGGTCGAGTAGCAGGGCGGGTCTGACGATGGGTGAAAAATCGGTTTGTTTGAGGCTGTAGGGGGTGGCGGTAATTAAACGACCGCCGAGCTGCGTCCAGTATTTGTGGAAGGCCTGGCGAGCCGTCGCGGCCCACTTGGTGTCGGGGGTGATCAGCAGCGCGGAGCGATGGCCCTCGAGCCAGGCGCGCTGGGCAATTTGGCGGGCCTCATCGTCAACCGAAAGACCGAATTGCAGCAGTTTTTCGTGGGCTGGGGCGGCGGCCTGATCACTATCGTTGAGATAATTGAGGCCGATTAGTGGCGCGGCCAAATGGGGCAGGGCGGCCAGTGTTGCGAGGTTTTCTTTGCGCAGGGGGCCGATCACGATTTCAGCACCGGCCGTTACGGCCTGTTGATAGAGACCGGTGATGTCTGCCGTGTTGGTATCGTAAATATGCAGGGGCGCGGTGATGCCCTCGTTCTCGAGAATATTGTAATAGGCGCTGAGAAAGCCCTCGCGAATGGTCTTGCCGGCCCGGGCATACTTGCCACTTAAAGGCAGTAGCAGGGCCAGTTGGCCGGGCACGGCATTGGCGACGGCTTCAATCTGCGTCTGGCTCGAGGGCGGGAAGAGCGCCGCCGGGTGGCCGGGCCAGCGGCTGTGCCACAGCTTGAGTTGCTCGGCCCACTGGCGCAGGTCACCCTGATACTGGCGGCCCAGCAGGGCGAGGTTATACCAGCCCTGCAAATTGCGGTTCTCGGCGGCGGCCTCCAGAGTGCTCAGTGTGGTGTCGGGGGTGTCGATCAACAGTTGCCAAATTTTCTCGTGGCTTGCCGTAATATCGTTGGGCAATGCCTGTAAATGAGAGAGGGCGATGTACTCCCGGGTGGCGCTTTCATCCTCACCGAGCAGAGAAAATAAATCGGCGCGTTTACCCCGCCAGGCGAGCTGTTGCTCGAGGGACATGTCCTTGAACAGGGCCTCAAGCCGGGGCTCAGTGAGCAGATCGCGAGCCGCAAAATACTCACCCTGGTCGATCAGTGCATCACTGTAGAGCAGGGCGTAGGCAACCCTGTGCTGTGCCGAGAGCTGGTTGGCGTCAATTTGCTCAAGGGCCTGTTTGACACGGGGTCTGTCATTGAGTTGAACATAGAGCTTGGCGGCCTCTAGCAAGAGTGCCTCGCGCAGGGGCGAAACACTGTCTTGTGCACGCTTGATAGTCTCTTCCGCGCGCTGCAAAAGCCGCTCCTGCGCGCTTGGCTCCGGCGGGGGTGCAATGGTGGGCACCTCGGCACAGGCCGCGATCAGTAGCGTGATCAGCAATAGAAGTGCTTGCAGACGAAAACTGGGGAGCATTATTGACTCTATATCGGTAGCGAGGGGCCTTGGCCCCGTGGCGGAAGATCGGCAGCGGCTATGGTACAGCGCGAGTTGGGGATACTCCAGATAGATCATCGCTGGATGTCTTGATAGCCTCGAACCCACTCTGGCCTGTCGGGATTGTGACCCTTAATGTGTTGTCGACATCATTTTTGAGGCTGCATTGGCAATAGCTGTAGTGATAAGCCGCAGGGGTGAGCGGTAAAGGACAACAAAGGGTAGCGTCCCCTTTAATGCTCGGGCTGCAGGCTGACTCCATTTTTTTCGGATTGATGATCCCGGCTCTGAACGACCTATAAGCCCGCCAGTACAGGACTTGCTATGGGGGCGTCACCGATAGACTTGTGGTCACTTGAAAAGCACTTGAAATGGACAGCCATTTAGAATTTATAGTCTCTCGTCCCAGTCTCTCTAGCCTCTGGCTTACCGCCATCTCCACATGAAACAGCCGAAACCCTCTATAGACTGTCAGGAAATTTTACACTATCGTTTTTAGATGAAAACAAGCTAATAACGCTGTAATCATAGGCTAAAAGCCTTGACAGTATCGAAAATCAGCCAGTGTTTAGCCAATCAGCCCGTTAAAGTGTCAGGTTTTTTTACAAAAACCAAAGGGGGGGGGAAGTTAAAACCCATAACCTATTGTTTTTTAACTCCTTATGTTTATGGCATGATGTTTGCTTTATTTCGTAAGCATTATATTTAGATGCGCCTTATGACGAAACTGATCTGATATTTTACTACATTGACAATTACAAGAGGGTATTTACATGTTAACCAAAAAAATACGCAGCGCTATAGCCATTATTGGCGTTATTATATTGGGACTTACGGCAAGTCTATCTCAGGCTGGTCCAATATTGATCATTAATGGTAGTAGCGGCACTAGTGAGCCCAACACAACTACAATGATCACGAACAACCTTGAAGCGCTTCACATTGCAGCAGGAAATACGGTAACTATTTTTGATGGCGTTCCTGTAGACCTGTCACCATTTTCCCAAGTTTGGGATATTCGGTTTAGCAATAATTTGGCAATTACAGAATCTCAAGAAAGTCAGTTTCTGAGTTATCTTCAATCCGGTGGCGGTATGTTTGTCATGGGCGAAAATGGCGGCTTTATGACACGAAATAACTCTGTTCTCGGCTTAATCGATGCAGCAGGTGGCGGGCTGTTATCATATACCGGCTCTAGCTCTGCTCAAACAGTTAATGCTCCCTTTGGCGGACCAAACCCTGTTACTTCGGTGAACTTTGCTGCACCCGGCGGGGTGGGTGGTCCCGGAATTGGTCAATGTATCACTGAAGATGACTCAGGGCGATGTGCAGGGGTGGCCTTCGGTCTAGGCACCCTAAATAATGCATCAAATGGAGCTCTAACAGCAATATTTGATGTTAATTTTATGCAAGGAAGTAGAGGTGTAGATCAGCAAAATCTACTAAAAAATCTTATAGGTTTCGTTGGTGAGGCAGTTGATCCTCCTAATCCAAACCCGGTGCCAGAACCCTCTATTTTGGTTTTGTTTGTTATCGGTTTGTTATCTCTATCATTTCGTTTCAGACGTTTTAGCTGAGAGCCTAACAAATGTCGTGATTCAAGCACTCTCGAGAGAGCACGAACAATTAAAAAAGCCCTTATCTATTTCAAGGGCTTTTTTTTGGAACAATTATCTCCTTAATAACGCACCGTAGGCTGACGGGTATACGTGCTAAGGAAGCTCTGATCAACCCATCTATTTAATAGATTCAAAAAACAACCCACTGCCGATGCCATTAATACGACAACAAAAAAAGGGGGGCAGATACCGTCTTAAAAATCAAGCGAACTTTTCATTAAAAGGCACTTCATTCTTTAAAACACCGTAAATCAGATGAACCAACTTTCGCATCGCGGCACCGACAATAGCCATTTTTGGTT
>MAAC01017887.1_pt1 | contig 30483 bp, 20 predicted proteins | sample 1115981 | NCBI WGS metagenome assembly MAAC01 (sample SAMN04961126, study PRJNA320927) | seawater metagenome | isolation source: sample BD02T64 sea water enriched with oil for 64 days | place: USA:Gulf of Mexico | collected 2013-07-27 | reverse complement strand
TACAACTTGCTACCAAAAAATATGTATTGGGAGCAGCAAAAAAAGTAAAATGTTATCCTTCATTCTTAAAACTAAGAGAGTTTAATATCAAAGCTTTTACCAATTCTGTGAATGCCGTTGGAACTAGAAAAACAAGAAGAATTGGCCATTCTTTAGAGTTCGAACAAATAAAAGAATACGTTTCTGGAGACGATGTAAGAACCTTAAATTGGAAAGCCACAGCCAAGCGCAATCAGTTCATGGTCAATCAGTATGTAGAAGAAAAATCGCAGCCTGTATACGCTATTATAGATAAAGGAAGAGCCATGCAAATGCATTTTAACGGACTTACATTATTAGATTATGCAGTAAATGCAACCTTAGCCATTTGTAACATCATACTTAGAAAACAAGACAAAGCCGGAATGCTTACATTTTCTAAAAAACTAGAAGATTTAATTGTAGCAGAACAACGAAATACGCAAATGAATTTAATTTCAGAATCTTTGTATAACGTACATACAGATTTTCATGAGTCAGATTATAGCTTGTTGTATGCTACAATAAAAAGGAAAATAACACATAGAAGTTTATTAATTCTATTTACCAACTTCGAAACCATGGATTCTCTTAAAAGGCAACTCCCCTATTTAAGAGCCATTGCAAAAAACCATTTGTTATTGGTGGTCTTCTTTAAAAATACAGAACTCAATAAAATTATTAACAAAAAATCTGAAACTGTTTTAGGTGTCTATGATACCATTATAGCAGAAAAATTTATGCTCGAAAAAAAGCAAATTGTCAACGAATTAAAGAAATACGGAATTCAATCTGTACTCACCAAACCAGAAGAACTAACCAGCGAAACAATGAACAAGTACTTAGAATTTAAATCTAGAGGCTTGTTTTAATTTTTTTGCTATTTCTATAAATTAACTAACTATTAAAACTAAAAAAAAAAAATGAATTGGTATTTTAAAGTATTAAAACAGTATGCAGATTTTACAGGAAGAGCACGAAGAATGGAATATTGGATGTTTCAATTATTCAACACCATCATCACTTTTGGATTGCTCTTTGCAAGTGGTTTCTTTAGTTTTATAGATGTCTTTGAAGAAGGTGGCGAACCAAATTTTGACAGCTTTGGAGGTGTTTTTACATTTCTTACAATTTATGGCCTCGCAACATTTATTCCTTCTTTAGCAGTTGCAGCAAGACGCTTGCACGATACCGGTAAAAGTGGTTGGTGGATTTGCATCTATTTTGTGCCATGTATTGGCTGGTTATGGCTATTGATTTTATTGTGTTTTGAAAGTGACCATGGACCTAACCAATGGGGGCAAAACCCAAAAAATATTGGGAATGATAGAGGTATCAATGATATTGGACGAGAATAAAGACCGTATTTATAAATATAAAAAGCCCAAACGGATTGTTTGGGCTTTTTATATATACATTGTTCTCTATACAATTTTGAGAAAAATCAGAATCACTCGAACTGATAAATAAACTATCTGCAATTAGATGTGCATCAATAGGTCTCTTCAATTAAGAATTAGGTATTTTTATATAAAAAGTGGTACCTTCATTTAGTTTAGATTCTAGGGTAATCGTTCCGTTGAGTACCGTAATTATTTTTTTTACAATAGAAAGTCCCACACCAGTACTATCAATCTCTTCATCCTCATTTAAAGTTTGATATAGTTTAAATATTTTCTCGTGATAACTCTTCGCAATTCCTGGGCCGTTATCTGCAACAGAGAATTCATGAAAGTCTTTAGAAGCCTTATAATCAACGGTAATGCCTCCTTGTTCTTTATCATTATGCTTTACAGCATTGCTAATTAAATTAGAGAATAGTTGTACAAACAATACCCGCACATTGTGTATAATTGGAAGTTTTGTTTTAATGGTGCACACAATATTTTCTTTGGTAATGGCATCTTCAAAAATTTCGTTAATAAGTACATTCAAATCTATGCTTTCTTTTTTCGACTTTAACATGCCAATTTTGCTAAAATCAAGGATACCTTCAATTAAGCCATTCATACGAATTACCCGCCTTTTAATGGCTTCTATATGGCTATTTACCTCATCCATTTGGTTATTCTCAATATCTTCTTGCATAAATTCTGACAAGGTAAGCACGCCGCGTATAGGTGTTTTTAAATCGTGAGACAAGATGTGTGCAAAATTCTGTAATTCCTCGTTTTTTTGCTGCAAAACACGGTTCGATTTTTCTAGACTGTCTGCAATATTTTTAGAATCTTTTAAAGAGGAGATCATCATTTGCATTGAAAAAAGAAACTGATTGATATTATCATGCAAGGCAAAATCAGTCAATATAAGCTCCACTTCTTTAAGGTCATCAAAAGATTTAAGCAAGGGACTTCCTAAAAAGTATAGTTGGTCGTTCGGAGCATCGTAATACATTTGCCCTCGAAATTTGAATCCAATTTTATCATGTACTTCTAAGATAAACAATGCGCAATCTTGTCGTTTAATCTCTTCAAAAGTGTTTGTTTCTCTAGGTCTTTCAACGGTAAAGTGGTTTAAAAAAGGTTCGCCAATTTTACCCAATCCTAATTTCGTTATGGAGCGTCCAACCCGTACAATCTTCATATCTTTTTGTATCAATATGAAAAACGGAAAAAGAGCATCCATAACTGAAGCATCTTTAAATGGAAATATTTGGTTTGACTTTTTCAATAGTGATTAAGATTTATTTATGGGTAACTTTATATTCATGACTATTTTCCTTGTCGCCAATAGTCCCAATGTACTCAACACTTACATTTATCTTGAATCGATCTCCTAAGCCCAATAACAAGCCCGTTACAAACCTAACCAAGCCAGGTCTATCACTATGATACTCAAATTTAAAGGTGTGATCATCTATCTCCTCACAATAAAAAGAAGGTGGTTTTAACTCGGTAAATGATTGTGCAATATGTCCGTGCATATTGTTTAAGTTATTTAAAAACTCTGGAAACGTACCACCTGCCAAATCTAATAAATGAGAATAGCCTTCTACCATGGTAAATTTAATCCAGTATTTTCCAAATGCTTCTAATATATCATTTGCGTCTACACCTAAATGCTCTGAAGCTGCGCCAACAATATTATAGGTAATGGCATCTGGATAAGGTTGCATGCTTACAAAGGCTGCTTCTTTTACGCCTGCTTTTGCTTTAATTAGTTGCCAAACTTCTTCTCCGTGTCCTTCAATTACAAAATCTTGTGCTGCTTTATTTACCAATCCATACATAGTTTTCTGGTTTTTTTCTTACAAGATAACAAATAATTCAATCACTTTTTAAAAGAATGCTATGAACACGTAGTAATACGCATGGATTCAGTCATTTTTTTATATTATGAATAAAATGGCGAGTAATAAGTAATAAAAAAAACTTGTCATTAAGATTTAGAATTTAGCCGCTATTACTTCTAAATATACTTTAATTGAAAGTAGTATTCGAAATACCTAATTTGCTCTTGGCTTAACAAAAAAAGCCCAAACTTAAAGTTTGGGCTTTTTTTATATATAAATTAGTTTCAGTATTATGAGATTGCCTCAGTTGTGCCGCTTTCGCAATGATAGTTTTTTATCTTCTACTATAATTTGGTGCTTCTTTAGTAATGGCTACATCATGTGGGTGACTTTCATTAATTCCACTTGCTGTAATTCTAACAAACTTTCCAGTTTCTTTTAGCGTTTCTACATCTTTAGCACCACAATATCCCATTCCAGCTCTTAAACCACCTACAAATTGGTGAATACTTTCTTCTAATTCTCCTTTGTAAGGCACTCGTCCTACAATTCCTTCTGGTACTAATTTTTTAATATCAGCTTCTACATCTTGAAAATAACGATCTTTAGAACCTTGTTTCATGGCTTCAATAGAACCCATTCCTCGGTACGACTTAAACTTACGTCCTTCGTAAATAATAGTCTCTCCTGGAGATTCTTTGGTCCCTGCTAAAAGCGAACCTAACATTACAGAATCTGCACCGGCAGCAATTGCTTTTGGAATGTCTCCTGTATATCTAATTCCTCCATCAGCAATTACGGGTACACCAGAACCTTTAATGGCTGCGGCTACTTCTAATACTGCAGAGAATTGAGGAAAACCTACTCCTGCTACTACTCTAGTTGTACAAATAGATCCAGGTCCAATTCCTACTTTTACAGCATCAGCACCAGCTGCTACTAAAAACTTAGCTGCTTCTGCGGTTGCAATATTTCCTACAACAACTTCTAAGGTTGGATATTCTGCCTTTACAGCTTTTAAGGCATTTACCACACCTTTTGTATGTCCGTGAGCGGTATCAATAATTACAGCATCTACACCTGCTTTTACTAAGGCAGCTGCTCTTTCTACAACATCTGCTGTAACACCTAAAGCGGCAGCTACACGTAAACGTCCAAAAGTATCTTTGTTTGCAGTTGGTTTCTGTGTTACTTTGGTAATATCTCTAAAGGTAATTAATCCTGATAAGTGATAGTCAGCATCTACAATTAGTAATTTTTCAATTTTATGTTCTTGTAAAATTAATTCTGCTTGACCTAAAGAAGTTCCAATGTCTGCAGTAATTAAATTTTCGGAAGTCATTACTTCTGTAATGGCTCTCTCATTTTTCTTTTCAAAACGTAAATCACGGTTGGTTACAATCCCTTTTAAGACTCCAGTTGCATCAATAATTGGTATACCACCAATACGATGTTCTTTCATCAACATTTTTGCATCTAATACAGTAGCACTTAAAGGCAACGTAACAGGATCTATAATCATACCAGATTCGGCACGTTTTACTTTTCTAACTTCTTGAGCTTGTTGCTCAATGGTCATATTTTTATGCAATACACCAATACCTCCTTCTCTAGCAATAGCAATAGCCATTGAAGATTCGGTTACTGTATCCATCGCAGCTGATACGATTGGTACATTGATAGTAATGTTCTTTGTAAATTTTGTTTGGATGTTTACTTCTCTTGGAAGTACTTCAGAAAAGGCCGGGACTAATAGTACGTCGTCGTAGGTTAATCCTTCTCCTAAAATCTTTGAATTGTGAGCTTTCATGGTACAATCAATATATAAATTAATTGCAGGCAAATTTACAACTATTAATTGAAATACTGATGTTAATTAATTGTTATCTATTGTTTCTATGAAAGCTCATCGCAATTCGTACGAATCTGGTTTTATAAACCTAAAGCCGTCTTTACTTTTTTAGTCGCGTCAATTCCGTTTTTAAAATTTAGAATTGTTTTCTTTTCAAGAATATAAGAATACCCATTGGCAGTACTAACTTTATCTAGTGCATTGTTAAGCGCTTCGTATATAGGTTTCATCAGTTCTCGTTCCTTATTAGAAAGATCTGAGTCCGATTTTTGTGCATCTGCTTGTAAGTCTTTTTGCATTTTTTTAATTGTAGCATCTTCGGTTTGTTGCTGTAATTGAGACATTTGTCCTTTATTAACCTTATCAGCCACTCCTTGATAATAGCTGTTAAGTTTCGCTTTTTTTGCGTCTAATACTTTTGCTAATTCTTTACCAAAAGCTTCAATAGTAACTTGTGCTTTTTTAAACTGAGGCATAGCCATAATTACTTCATCAGAATCTACATAGGCTATTTTAGATTGTGCCGTTGCACTAACAGAAATCAATACTACTGCGAATAGCATTACTATATACTTACTACTTAAGATTTTCATTTTTAGGTTTTTTAAATTATCGGGAATAAAAATACAAATATTATTGAATTGAAAAAGGATTGAAGGCAATTTTTAACGGTATTTTTTATTAAGAATTCCTTTCAAAATAAAGAGGGTTGCTACTGCAAACTAAGGTTCATTAAAATACCAATAGATCATCATAAATTTCATCAATGGAATGGCTGTTCACATAAAATTAGTGCTTCTTTCCTTTCTACCTTCATCATTTGTAAACACATTCTTGTAATATGGTACGGAGATTTCCAAGAACTTACTTTGTCTGCTCGTACAATATCTCCAGAAGAAGTTAGTTCTGCAAACCATTCTCCTTTTTCCAGATCTTTAAAATTACTTTTGATAAATGACCATGTTTTATGTAGCGTAGCTATATAAGCAGGATCCTTGGTAAGCGCATACATTTTGCCATAGGTGATCATCACTTCTACTTGAGGCCACCAATGTAAATTAGTTTGCTTTTTATTCGATGCGATTTCTTTTGCATACATCATGCTTCCTTCAATAGTTATCGCTTCTTTTTCCAATTGCTCAAGCATACAAAACATTTTCTTTTCGATACTCGAAATTAAAAGTTCATCTCCAATGACTTTAGCTGCTTCTAATAACATCCAAGGAACCTCTGCATTGTGTCCATAAGAAATTGTTTTACTTATAGGATTCCAATCTGCATCAAGTTCCATTTCACAATGATGATTCTTGTTTAAAAAACGAGTGACTAAAACCTCCAGTAATGCTTTAATTCTCGCTTTTAGTATTTCATTTTTAAAAATCCTATACAAGGCAGAATACCCTTCTAATACATGTAAATGGGTTCCTAAGGTTATTAGACTTCCCTCCTCTTTAACGCCGTTTTGGTAAAGTGTATTCGCATAGCTTCCTTCTTTGTTATTGTAGGCTTTTCTTTCGATCAATTCATACAATGAAATTGCCCATTCTTTCACCTCTTCTTTTCCTGAAAAGAGATAATATTCTGAGAGTGCTAAAATTGCATAAGCCTGCCCAATCGTATACTTTTTTATGTTTATTGGTACTGCATTAAATGCCAATTCCCAATGCAGTCCTTCGGTAATGTTATCTTTAAAAAAGAGTTTTAAATACTGATATGCCCTTAAACACATAGCAGCATAGGCTTGGGTTTCGCATTGATTAGCAGCTGCCGAAAAAGACCATAAAATTCGGGTGTTTAAAATAAGCCCTTTAGGGGCATTTTCTATTCTTTTATTCTCCTGATTTATTTCACCAATAAAACCTGCATTGATATCATCTTTTGTGTTCTTTTCCCAGTAGCTAAGAATCTCTTTTAATTCCTTAAACAATTCATTTTGTAGTACTTTTAGGTTTTCACTCATTTAATAAATTACAATTTAGATGTTCTTTTGTCTTCTAATAAAATTTAAATTTCATTCATCTTTATAGTTGCAATCTTACTTAAGAGCAACTTTTCTTTACCAAGAGAAATTTCTATCTTTCCTATTTTTTTTTAATTCTCTAACTCATTAATTTATTTGTAAACTCCTTATTTATGAGTTAAAGTGTGTATTCTTTAATCCTGCTATGAATTATTTTCTCTCCTATTATTTAGCGTTAAAGTAATCTCATCTAGTTTCTTCTGATTCAATGGATAGTAAATCATTAGTCCAGCTGCAATTAATGTGATTATAGCTGGTATCCAGCTCATTAGCATAATTATACCTGGAACTGCTCCTTTTATTGCAATTGCATCTTGTCCGTTATAATTAAAAGCCGCTAAGACTAACCCAATAATTGCTCCAGCAATACCACCTCCAAACTTTGTTGCAAAAGAACCTGCAGAATATATTAAACCTGTTGCTCTACGTCCATTTTTAAATTCAGAATAGTCTGCAGCATCTCCTAACATTACAAAAAACAAGGTTGGAAAAATTGCCGCTGCAAATTCAGAAACAATACCAATACTAAAAATGGCTGTAATATCTTCAGGTCCACAGAATACTAATAAAGCATTTACTGCACCAGAAAAAATTAAGGCATAAATAAATAGATTTCGTTTACCAAACTTTCTGCCAAGTGGAGCCGTTATCATAGCACCTGCTATTGATGCTATCATTAACCCAATCATAAAGCCAGCCGCTAATAACTGATTGTTTAAATAGTGTGTAAAATAAATAACCACTATCCCTTGTTTTATAGAGTTATAGATGTTGAATAACAATCCTATAACTAAAAGAATAAGCCAAGGTTTGTTTTTAAGTAAATCCTTTAAGTCTTTTGAAAGATTACTTTTCTGTTCTTTTGGTGGCTGTACTCGCTCTTTGGTTGTGTAAAATGTAATAAACATAAAAAGGGCTAAGAATACAGAAAGTAAATAAATAGAATTACTATACCCTCTTTTTTGGTCAATTAAGGAAATATTCTCAGCTGAAATATTAGCTTCTCCAGAAACTATAAATTCATACTTCTTTCCAGATTCCATTGAAAAACTCTTTCCGTGAGTTGGTTCATTTTTATCGGCATTTATAAGAGCATCATTCCAAGTAAATACAGCAATACCATCATCTGTTTTAATATTGGCATTTAACACATCTTGAGTTGAAGTAACTACCACATTAAATTTGTCTTCTGAGATTCTATTTACCTCTATATTTGGGTCGATATTTCCAAAATATGCTACTAAAAAAAGTAAGGCTCCTTGGACCAACATTCCTCCTCCAAAAGCACCAACCATTCTAAACGAACCTATACTTATTCTTTCTTTATCATCGCCAGTCATAACAGCCATTAATGCGCCATAAGGAATATTATTAGCGGTATAAATAAGTGTAAAAAAGATATATGTTACATAAGCATAAGCAATTTTTCCAGAATCACTAAGGTCGGGTGTTGTAAATAATAATGATAAAACTACAGCAAGAGGAATTGCTGTCCAGAGAATCCATGGTCTGAATTTTCCGTACTTTGTTTTCGTACGATCCCCTACAACCCCCATTATCACATCACTAATACCATCGCTAAAACGAGCTACTAAGAATAATATTCCGACAGTTGCAGGGTTTAATCCAAAGACATCTGTGTAAAAAATAAAAAGAAAGGTAGCTACTCCTCGCCAAGCAATATTAGCAGCCCCGTCACCAAAAGCATAACCTATTTTTTCTTTAAGGGATAATTTGTTGTTTTGATTCATATCTCTATCTATTTTCTATTTTTTATACTTTATGCTGTTGTTGATTTCCCAATGTACGATAACTATACTATTATTTAAAAAAGTTTTCACCTATTAGAATACCTGTTCTGAGGTTCAAACTCTAGTTACTCGTATCTAAAACTCGATTTTAAGCCAGTTGCTGAATGTGGCCCAACCCAAATATTAAATTCCCCAGGTTCTACTCCATAGGTTAAATCACTATTGTAATATTTTAAATCTTCAACAGAAATTTTGAATTCAACTTCTGTTTGTGCTCCTGGTTCTAACGAAACCCTCTGAAACCCTTTTAATTCTTTTACGGGTCTGGTTATAGATCCTACAAGATCTTGTACATACAGTTGTACCAAGTCTTCACCAGTTCTATCTCCTGTATTTTTCACAGTTACTCTAACGGTCAAGGACTCTTTATCAGTCATTTTTTTAGAGGACATTTTTAAATTTGAATATGCAAATTTGGTATAGCCTAAACCATACCCAAAAGGGAAATGTGGTGTATAGCCAGCATCTAAATAATGAGAGGTATTCCCCAATGAGCTTTGCCAAGCTCCAATTGGAATGCTATCAATATGTACAAACTCTGATGGTTTTGCTGGTCTTCCTGTATTTTTATGATTGTAAAACAAAGGCAATTGCCCTGCTGTTTTTACCCAAGTTACTGGTAGTCGACCTCCAGGTTCAGCATCACCATATAGTATATCATGCAAAGCAGATCCACCCATAGTTCCAGGGTGCCATGCCATAATAACTGCATCCACTTCATGTATGATATTTGACAAACTTATTGGCCTACCTGCCATAATTATTAGTACAATTGGTTTTCCTGTTTTGGCCAGTGCTTTTATCAATTGTTCTTGCGCTCCTGGTAAACTAATATCTGCTCTGCTATGCGCTTCTCCAGATAAAATTGCTTCTTCTCCTCCAAAAAACAGCACAACATCCGATTTTTCAGCCACGGCTATGGCCTTTTTAAAATTTTTGGAAGACCTATCTCTACTATAATTCAATCCTTCTACAAAATGAAAAGATCTGTTCTCTTTTGTAAAAGCAGTTACTGGTGTTACGGTATGATTTTTATCTCCATCAAAACTCCAGGTTCCTAATTGTTCTCTTGGTTTATTTGCCAAAGGACCAATAATGGCGACTGTTCTTGTTTTGTTTAAAGGCAGCATATTATTGTTGTTCTTTAGAAGGACAGTACTTTTTATCGCTGCTTTTTTGGCCAATTCGAGATGTTTTGGCGCATATAAATTACCTGTATGTTCTTCAGGAACAAAAGGGTTTTCAAACAAATTCATACGAAATTTTACGCGTAAAATATTCGCTACTAAAAAGTCTAATTGTTTGATTGTTATCTTACCTTCGTTGATCAATTCTTTGAGATGTTTTTCGTAAGAGGCACTGGTCATCTCCATGTCTAAACCTGCATTAATGGCTATTTCAGCGGCATGCTTTTCGTTTGCTGCAAATCCATGTGGGATCATCTCGGTTATCGAATTCCAATCACTTACCACAAAACCGTCAAAGCCTAATTGTTTTCTTAAAATGCCTGTCAACAATTTTTTATCACCAGAAGCCGGAATTCCATTTATTTCATTAAAAGCGGTCATCACCGTTTGTGCTCCAGCATCTATAGCAGCTTTAAAAGGAGGCATATATATATTTTGTAATAGTTCTTTATTGATAGTTGCAGTATTGTAATCTCTTCCTCCAATAGCGGCACCATACCCAATAAAATGTTTGGCACAAGCAATCAAACTTGTAGGATCTGACAACCGATCTCCCTGAAATCCATTTACATAGGCCTTTGCCAATTGCGCTGCTAAGAATGGATCTTCACCAGGCGACTCTGCGATACGTCCCCATCTGCTATCTCTAGCAATATCTAACATCGGAGCAAAAGTCCAACGTACTCCATAAGAAGACGCTTCAATCGCAGCTACACGAGATGAACTTTCTGCCACTTCTACATCCCAAGAAGCGGCAAGACCAAGTGGAATTGGAAATATTGTTTTAAATCCGTGAATGACATCTCTTGAGAATAGCAATGGAATTCCATTCGGACTTTCTTCGACGGCTATTTTTTGCAACTCAGCCACAAATGATTTGTTCATTACATTTAAAAAAGCACCGATCTTTCCGTCTCTCACAGCTTGTTTTAAAGCTTCAGGTAATGCTCCTTTTACTCGGCTAGAAGTACCACGTAAATTTAATTGCCCGATCTTTTCTTCGAGTGTCATTTTAGCCATTAGCTGAGACACTTTTTGCGTTGTTTTGTCTATAGAAACTTTGTTTTTAGCACAAGAAACAAGAAACAAGGCAATGACTAAACTCATGGCAGTTAACTTTGATTTATTCATCATTTTTCAGCGTTTTTATGTTGTTTTCTGGCTTCATTTTTTTGTTAAAAAAACTACTTCTCACTCCTTTTACCCCTGGATTTACTTTAAATACAGAGCCTGCCAATGGATATTTTTTATGCTCTTCCAAATTCATGTCTATGCTCGCAGAAGTGATGTAAAGTATTTCCAAATTTTCACCTCCAAAAGCACAAGAAGTAACATTGTGTGCAGGCACTTCTATTTTTGAGATGAATTCACCTGTTTTAGGATCGAACTGAATCACTGCATTTCCATTCCACATTCCAACCCAAAGCATGTCATTTTCATCAATGGCCATTCCGTCTGGATATCCATATTTAGGATTAACCTTTACCGCAATTCTCTCATTGGAAATCGTACTGTCTTCAAGGCTAAAATCGAATGCCCTAATAACTCCAGTTGGCGTATCTATATAATACATGGTTTTTCCGTCTTTAGTCCAAACAATTCCGTTAGATATAGTTACTTGATCAAGCATAGCTTCGGTAGTTCCATCAGCCGCCACTTTATACAGTTTCGCATTCGCTTGGTTTTGTTCTAAATGCATAGAGCCTACCCAAAGGTTTCCATTAGGATCGCATTTACCATCGTTAAAACGATTTTCTATAACCGTTGCTTCTACATCAGACAGCAATTCTAATGTATGCGTATTTAGGTTTACCATATAGATTCCATCTGACAGTGCCACTATTGCATTTCCTTCTTTTTCTGAAGGAACAACAGTACCAATCTTACTTGGCATCTGAATTGTTCTATTTTTTTTTGTTGCTGGATGATACATATGTAACTGCTTACCTTCAATATCTATCCAATACAACTCTTGTGTTTTATAGTTCCAAAAAGCACCTTCACCTAAACTAGAAGGAATTCTATATTCCAAATCTGCTACTAATGTTTTATATTTATTTGAAGTACAAGCGAACATAAATAGCACCGTGATAAGTAGTAAAAATTTTTGAGTATTTTTCATTGCAATTGTGTCCAAGACTGTAAAGTCTAAAAATGAATATGAACTTAACATACTTTAGTAATTGATTTTAATAAATTGTAGGTAGTCATTATTCTTAACAGAAATAATATAAGCTTGGTTTTGTATTGTAATTGTGGCCATATCTTTCACATTACCTGCGGTATAAAATCCACTATTATTTGATGTTATTGGGTTAAAACTACCAGCTCCATCTCCTTTTAAGAAGAGACCATAACTACCATCATTTCTTGGTGTTTCCACTTCAGAATTGTAAAGATTACCTGCTACAATTGCGTCTAAATTTCCGTCTTTGTCATAATCTGCTACCAAAATTTGATTGATACTTGACACTTGAGCTTCTATAGGCAATTTGTGAATGACAAATACCCCATCTTTATTCTCTAAATAAATACTTGCAAATGATTGTACCTGATAATGCAGTGCGTTCTCTAGGTTTTTCTTACCATACACATCTACTAAAGTCGCATTAGAAAATTGATCGTAATTTTTAAATTTATTTTTTAATCCCGGAATTTGCTGAGCAGAGCATTGTCTTCCTCTAACTGGGTATTGCTTTCCTTCATTATAATAACTCAGAACAATATCTTCTTTGTTATTTTTATCAAAATCGTTGACATATATATCAAAAGTTTCCGATTCTGTTGCTTTGTATTTATAGTTTAATCCGTTGTTTCCAATGATATAATCCATATCACCATCGTTATCAAAATCACCTTGATTGATACTCCACCACCAGCCAGTAGTTTTCTTGTTTATTCCTAACTTCTCAGATACATCTGTAAATACACCGTTGTTATTCTGAAATATTTTAATAGACATCCATTCTCCAACAATGATAATATCTTGCCAATTATCGTTGTTAAAATCTGTTATTATTGCACTGGTAGCCATTCCCAACTCCTTGAAAAAAGGAGCTACCGAACTGGTTGTGTTCTTAAAAGAAACACGCCCATTTTTAGACTCATTTTTTAACATATATGAAGAGGCTGCCATTGGATATTTTCCTGGAACTTGTCTTCCCAAAACAAGAAGATCTTGCTTCCCATCATTGTTATAATCTAGTGCATAAGCTTTCGAGCCACTGGTAAGCATTTTAGGTAGTGCATCATTTGTTTTACTAAAATTCCCTTTGCCATCATTTACATACAATCTATCTTGTAGGAAGGATGAGTTTTGTGCATATTCATAGCCACCACTTACCACATATAAATCTTGATCTCCATCGGCATCGGCATCAATAAATAGAGCACCCACGTCTTCAGACAATCGATCCTTTACTATGTTTGGAATTGCAGTTTTTATAAATGAATTTCCTTTTTGCACATACATACTGGCTGGATTTCCAAAAGAACCTCCAATAAAATAATCTTGAAGTCCATCATTATTGATGTCTTCTACAGCAATAGCTGGTCCTAAGGTTGACATTTTATGAGGCAGCAATAGCTGGGTATCAAAATCATTTTTTTCGTTTTCTATATGTTTATGTTTTGGAAACGTTGAAATTTCTGAAGAGAAAAGTGTTGTTACATTTTTCTTTTCAAGAATTGTTTTCAAGCTCGATTCTACATAAGAAACTGTTAGTACTTTGTTGGCATTTATATTCTTAATCAACTGAACTTGTCTATCTGGCCATACAACTTTTATCGAGTCTATTGTTATGGTTGTTCCGAGACCAAAATGCAATTCAGGAGCTACTGAAGACTGAAATCCTCTAGTAAGTGTGAGTTCTTGCATTTGAATTTGGTTATTACTGTATACATATACACGAGTTCCTAATCCAAATTTATTTTTATCAGTTCCTTTAAATTTTAGGGCGATATAATTCGCGTCTTTTACGCCATTATTTTTAAAAATGGTTGCTTCATTATCAATATTATTTGTGATGATTTCTAAGGTGCCATCATTATCTAAATCGGCATAAGCCACTCCATTTGAAAACCCTTTATCTTCTAATCCCCATTCTTTATTTACACGTTCAAAAGTCAATCCTCCTTTATTTTTAAACATAAAATTGTCTATCTTTTCTGAAGGGATCATTTTTGTTTTTTCTAAAAAGGAGAACGAATCAAATTCTTTTTTTCCTATTTTTTTAAAAAAATCTTTGTTGTTTACTTCTCTTCTTGTTCCATTGGTAACATATAAGTCTTTGAAGCCATCGTTGTCAAAATCTGCAAATACAGGTCCCCAACTCCAATCTGTTGAAGAAGTTCCAGAGAGACGTGAAATATTAGAAAAAACGGGTACGTCATTATTAGTAGTATATCCTGAATTTAATTGCAAACAATTGTGCATGTATTGGTAATGAAATCCGTAGAAAACCGTTTCAAAAAAAAGCCTAGGATTCATGCTAGCCATGTTGGCTTTCTGACGTCGATTGTTATTAGAATCCATATCTACTTGGAAGATATCAAGTAAGCCATCATTATTAAAATCGGCAATATCAATTCCCATTCCGTAAAAAGAAGTTTGAGAAGTTGCTTCTTTCACTACTTCCTTAAAAGTACCATCTTGGTTGTTTAAGTAAAAGAAATCCGGAATACTATAGTCATTTGAGACATATAAATCTTGCCAGCCATCATTATTTACATCGGCAGCCACAACTCCCAGTGAAAAGCTATAATTCTTTACTCCTGATTCTTTAGAAACATCTGTAAAAAAATGTCCATCATTTCTATAAAGTTTATCAGATTCAATGTCATTTACATGCAACATTCTGTTTTTATACACCATGTTTGAAGTAGATGGATGTGCCATCGGATAGTTGGCAACATACAAGTCTAAATCGCCATCATTATCGTAATCAAAAAATGTAGATTGTACGGAGTTTCCAATATCGTCTATCCCATATTCTTTTGCTTTTTCTGAAAACGTATTGTCTCTATTATTGACAAACAATTGGTTGTTTTTTAGTCCATCCTTTCCTGCAACAGCACAATAGATATCTAAAAACCCATCATTATTGATGTCTACCATGGTTACACCGGTATACCATCTTTGGTCACCAGAAATATGTGCACTTTTTGTGATGTCTTCAAATTGAAAATCCCCTTTATTCAGATACAATTTATTTTCTACCTGATTTCCTGTAAAGAATATATCGATCAGACCATCATTATTAATATCTCCAACAGCGACTCCGCCTCCCATATAAATGGAGGTGTATTTAAAATAATTTAAGGAATCTGTTTCTGTTAATTGATTCCTAAAATAAATCCCTGTATCTGACGAATTAGTTTTAGTAAATACAGGTGTTTTTTTATCCGAATCTCCATTAGAAATGCATCCAATAAAAAAAATTACTATCACAAAAAAGAGCCCCTTATATTTCATAAATTATAATTTGTATTGCGTTTAAAATTAATAAAGCAGTACGAATATTCATACTGCTTTATAATTAATTCAAATTCAATATGTTTGTTTCACAATAAAACAATTAGTATCCTGGATTTTGATCTGCAATCGTCAATTCAGAATTTTTATCAATCTCAGTAATTGGAATTGGGAATAGGTCATTTTTAGATGAATATCCAGTTCCTGCTAATTCAGTTGACGCTTTACCCCAACGAACTAAATCCCAAAAACGTTGCCCTTCATGAGCCAATTCTAAGAATTTTTCATTTACAATAGCTTCAAACAAATCGTTACCAGTTAATGAAGTGCTCACTGGTGTTAACCCTGCTCTTACTCTTACTTTGTTCAATTCAGTTCTAGCAGCATCATCTTGCCCCGCTTTGTTATAAGCTTCAGCAGCTAATAATAACATTTCTGCATATCTGAATAATCTAAAATTAGTACTATAATTTAATTCACGTACACCATCAACACTTGTATCTTCTGATTTAGTAGAATATTTTACTCTAATCGCTCCTTCATAATCCCAAACAACTCCACCAGGTGCTGCAGATTGATCAACTCCACCGCCAGCAGTAATTAAATCAGCTTCTATCATTAATGTTGCATTCTTTCTATCGATATCACCAGAAGCTGTAAAAGCAGCTGCTAATTTACTAGTCGGTAAATTGAAACCCCAACCATTTAATAAACCGATAGCAGCAACATCGAATATACCATCACCACGTGGTCCCATTAACTGAATATGTAAGTTACTTTCATTACGACCACCCCAAGCTATATTTCCCCAATCTCTTGCGGTAGTTGAGATATATCCTAATTCGAATAAAGATTCTACTCCAAATTCTTTATGAACACTCCAAACATCACCAGGAGCCGCTTCTAAATCATGTGAAGGGTCTAAAATTACAGACTCTAAAAATGGAATGGCTGCTGAATATTTTTCTTGAAAAACCAATACTTTCCCCATCAACGCTTTCGCAGTTCCTTTTGAAACTCTAAAGTTTTCTGTGGCATTTTTTTCAAGTAAATTTTCAATAGCAACTGTTAAATCATTTTCAATTTGTGCATACACATCTGCTCTTGATGATTTTTTCAAACCAAACTCTTCCGTAGTTGTTGGAACAGACAAACGTAATGGTACATCTCCAAACATTGTAGTTAATTCAAAATAGCACCAAGCTCTCATAAATTTTGCTTCAGCTATAGCTCTGTCTTTATTAGCCAAAGAAGATCCTTCAATGTTTGTAATTACCAAATTAGATAGCGCAATGGTTCTATAAAAAAGGTCCCAAACACTTGCAATAGATGCATTTGAGGTCGAAACATTCACATAATCATCAATGTCTTGTAATTGAGATTGATCTCCTGCGTTTCCGCCTGCACAATTCGCATCATCACCAGGTAATAACTTTACAAAGAAGGCACTGTGCCAATCTCTACTATAATTATACTGCATTAAATCGTAAATACCTATAACTGCCGATTCAACATTTTCTTCTTCTAGGAAGAACGATTCTAGATCCTGGACATCAGGCCTTAAGTTCGTAGTAAAATCTTCGCTACAGGCTAAAATTCCTAAAAAAGAGATTACAATGAGTGGTAAAAATATTTTTTTCATGATATATTGATGTTTTATTTTATTAAAAGTCTATTGATACTCCGAAAACAGTTTTCGCAGCTGTAGGATAAAACCCTCTATCTATTCCTATTGAGTTAAACCCAAAGTTTCCAATCTCAGGATCCAAGCCTTTATACTTTGTAAATGTGAAATAATCATCAAGTGACAAATACATGCGTAAATTCTTTACTTTAATTTTTTCGGCAAATTTCACTGGCAACGTATATCCAAATTGAATTTGTTTAATTCTCATAAACGAACCATTTTCTACCATTAAATCTGTATCATAAGATGAGATTACATTCGCAGCTCCAGGGAAGCTAGCATCATCTCCGGGTGCTTGCCATCTTTCAGTATAAAAATGCAACGGTTTATTTGTAATTGGACGAGAAGGTTGATGATAGGTAGACATAATATCATTTCCAATAGAACCTTGAAACTGTAAATTAAAATCAAACCCTTTATATCCTAAGTTTATGTTCCCTCCAAATAACAGATCTGGATGTGGTGAACCAATCATGGTTTTATCACTACTATCCACCTTGTTATCTCCATTGGTATCCACAAAGTTAATTTCTCCAGTTGCTGGATTTATACCATCTGTTTTATATCCATAAAAATACCATGATGGTAACCCTTGAGATAACCTAGTAACTCCATCTGAATTCTGAGGTGCTCCTGCACCAGTTAATGACGTCCCTTCTGGAACATATAAAATTTTTGTTACTGTATTTTTTAATGTAGATAGATTCGCATTGAAAGCATACCTTAATCCATTTTCAGTAACATCATTATATCCTAACTCAAATTCAAATCCTTTATTTTCAATAGTTCCTGCATTAAATTCGTTTGATACAAAGCCTGCAGACCCAGGAGTAATTAAAGCTCCGTTAGAAACAATAGCATCTCTTGTTGTTTTCTTATAATAATCAACAGAAAAATTAAGTTTATTACTATAAGCTCTTAAATCCACTCCTAAATCTAATTGTTCAGAGGTTTCCCAAACTAAATTAGGATTCGCATATCCAGTAATTTGAGCTCCAATATGGCCTAAATAATCTATTGGAAGTCCACCTATATTTTGCACAATAAAAGTTTTATCTGAATTACCATTTAAGTTGCTTCTACTTCCGTTCTGCCCCCAACTTCCTCTTAGTTTTAAATAATTTATTTTAGCATCCTCTTTCCAATTATCTTCTTTAGAGACTACCCAACCAGCAGATACTGCAGGAAACACTCCTGATTTATTTGCTGTTGGAAACTTGTCTGAAGTATCTTTACGTAGTGAAGCTTCAAATAAATATTTCCCTGAAAAATCATAAGACAACCTCGCAAACATAGATACCATATTATCTGGTCTAGGAATGATATTGTTAATTTGACTATTGAATTCTGGCAAGTCAAAATCGAAACCTGTAAAGCTATCAACAGATGCAGACCCACTCCTTGAAATCAATGTATTTCCTCGTGTGTTTTCAGCAGAATATCCTGCCAATAAGGTGAAGTTATGTTCCTCAAAAGATCTAGTATATGATGCGAAATTTTCCCACAACCATTTTTTAGATTCAAATACCGTTTGAGACCCAGTATAACTTGTGTTCGCCGCTTCTGAAGAAACATAATATGGATTGATCATGTTTCTGGTATCCCATTTTCCTTTTTCAAAACCATATCTAGTAGTAAAAGTCAATCCTTTATATATTTTGAATTTTAGATATGTAGATAGTAAAATTTGACTTGCATCCACTGTGGTTCTATTTATTCCATTTGCATAGGCAACAGGATTAATTACTTCACCTGTAGAATAGCTTGGGTATCCATATACATTTCCATTTGCATCTGTTAATAAAGGTACATTATTATCGGTAGCGTTATCTATTACAGATTGTGGAACTTGACCTTCAGGATAAAACACAGGTGTTAAAGGGTCAATAATTAACATGTTTTGAATGACACCTCTGGTATCACTATTTTCTTGAACTCCATTTTTGTCTGAAGAAGAATAGGTTGTATTTACACCAACTTCTAACCATTTAGTAATATCAGATTTAAAATTCATTCTAAAATTTGTACGCTTAAAAGATGAATTCTTCTTACCAACCACACCATCTTGGTTTAGATGAGAAAACGAAGTATAATAAGAAGTTTTCTCTGTTGCTCCAGAAAGGTTTAGATCATATCTTTTCATGGCTGCAGGAGTAAATGTTTCTTCAATCCAATTTGTATCATAACCATTATCAACAACACCAGACTGACCAGCTTCATTCATATAAGTAACAAATTGTGAAGCATCCATTAATTTCATTTTTGAATTCACAAATTGCACTCCAAATTGAGAATTGAAGCCAACTTTTAATCCACCAATTTTACCTTTTTTTGTTGTTACAATTACAACCCCATTTGCGCCTTCAGTTCCATAAATAGCTGCTGATGCTGCATCCTTCAAAATCTCTATATTAGCAATGTCTGCAGGAGCAATACTTGCTATAGAGGAAGTTTTCATTCCATCAACTATATATAAAGGGTTTGAATTTCCACTTGAACCCGCTCCACGAATTCTAATTTTAGCACCAGAACCAGGTGATCCTGAAGAAGAAGATACCGTTACACCAGATGTTCTTCCTTGTAATACCTGTTCAACTCTTTGATTCGAAGAGCTTTTAATTTGTTTACTATCAATACTTGAGATTGCACCTGTTACCAAGCTCTTCTTTTTTGTACCATAGCCAACAACTACCACTTCATCTAAACTGTTTGTGTCCTCTATTAGGATAACATTTAATACGTTTTTTCCTTCAACGCCAATTTCTAGTGTTTTATAGCCTAAATAACTAAAAACAATAACATCTGTAGGTTTTACATTTGTTAGAACATAAGATCCGTCTAACTTTGAAGTTGTGCCGTTTGTTGTTCCCTTTACTATAATGTTCACTCCTGGCAATTCACCAAAACTGTCAGAGACAGTTCCTTTAAGGTTTTGACCATAAGAAAAACTACATAATAAAAAAGAAAAAACAAGTAACAACTTTTGTGAAAAATTATTTTTCATGATTCGATAATTAATTTAAAGTTTTTGTTAAATAAAAGTTAATTTACTTTTTACAAACCTATATACTTTATTAACTAATAATTAATAGTTTTTTGTCATTTATTAATATATTTTTTATATCATTGATACAAATTTACACAAATTATGGACATAAACATACATAGAGAGATTACTCAACTATCACCTACAGATAGTTTTTTGTCTTATTATCGCGTTAAAGATAACTTTGATTTTCCAATTCATTTTCACCCAGAATATGAATTAAACCTCATCTATAAAGGCGCAGGAGTTAGACGAATAATCGGTGACCACATGGAAACAATTGGCGAATACGAACTTGTTTTAGTTGGTCCAAATCTCCCTCATTGCTGGGAATTACACGAATGTAAAAGTAAGGAAATTCATGAAGTAACCATTCATATACACAATGATTTATTGGATGAAAAACTACTATCTAGAAGAGTTTTTAAATCTATTAGAGATTTATTTAATAATTCTATTCATGGAGTTTTATTTTCTGAAAAAGTAACTAAAGACGTCATGCACAGGTTAATGAACCTCCCAAAGCTATCAGGTATAGATTACTTTTTAGAATTTATCTCTATTTTACACGACTTATCCATTTCCAGAAACCAAAGAGCCTTATCCACCTCATTCTCAAGCTCTAGTAATTTCGAAAACAGTGACAAGATAAAAAAAGTATATGAATATGTACAAGAAAATTTTCATCGAAAAATTTCTCTAGATGAAATTTCTGAACTCGTAAACATGAGCCCTGTTTCATTTAATAGGTTTATCAAAAAAAGAACAGGAAAAACATTTGTATCCTACATTAACAACACTAGAGTTAGTTTCGCCACAAGACTCTTGATAGAAACCGATTTGAGTATTGGCGAAATCGGATATAAATGCGGTTTTAATAATATCGCAAACTTCAACAGAATGTTTAAGAAAATAAAAAAATGCACTCCTAGCGAATTCAAACACGAATTTAACGGAATTCAAAAAGTACTATAGTACTATTTTGTCACTTTTAACAATATAAAACAGCAAAATTAAAAATAATACTAACAATTGATGATTTTCGCATACTAATTATTCTGTCTTTAATTTACTTTTACCTTTTAAAATTTCAACCCAAAACAAAAAATATGAAACACATAAAACACATAATTGCTATTTGTTTAATTATTGTTCTTTATGGATGTTTTGATAAAAAGAACAATAGTAGTATGATTGGTATCAAAGAACAAATACTAGAAGAAAAAGTAGACTCCCTTTTAAGTTTAATGACAATTGAAGAGAAAGTGGGGCAAATGAATCAATATAATGGTTTTTGGGATGTAACTGGCCCTGCTCCAGAAGAAGGAAATGCAGAATTAAAATATGAACATCTAAAAATGGGCTATATAGGCTCTATGCTTAATGTAAGAGGAGCTGAAGAGGTTAGAAAAGTACAAAAAATAGCCGTAGAAGAATCTAGACTTGGAATTCCTTTAATTATTGGGTTTGATGTGATTCACGGTTACAAAACCCTTAGTCCAATTCCTTTAGCTGAAGCTGCTAGTTGGGATTTAACGGCGCTAGAAAAATCTGCTCGAATTGCTGCCATTGAAGCTTCAGCTTCAGGTATCAACTGGACATTTGCTCCTATGGTAGACATCTCTAGAGATCCACGTTGGGGGAGAGTTATGGAAGGCGCTGGTGAAGACCCATTTTTAGGTAGTGCTATTGCTGTTGCCAGAATAAAAGGTTTTCAGGGAGATGATTTATCAGCACCAAATACAATTGCGGCTTGTGCAAAACATTTTGCTGCATATGGATTTTCAGAAGCCGGTAAAGAATACAATACAGTAGACATTGGAACTTCAACACTTCATAACATCGTGTTTCCTCCGTTTAAAGCTGCTGTAGATGCTGATGTTAAAACATTTATGAATGCTTTTAATGAATTAAATGGTGTTCCAGCAACAGGAAATTCATACTTACAAAGAGATATTTTAAAAGGAAAATGGGATTTCAATGGTTTTGTTGTATCTGATTGGGCTTCAATTACTGAAATGATACACTGGGGCCACGCAAAAAACAAAAAAGAAGCGGCAATACTTGCTGCAAATGCAGGTTCTGACATGGATATGGAAAGCTATGTTTATATTAATGAATTGGTACGTTTAGTTAAGGAGGGGGCAGTTAAAGAATCTATTATTGATGATGCTGTAAAGAGAATTTTGCGTGTAAAATTTGAATTAGGACTCTTTGATGATCCATACAAATATTGTAATCTTGAAAATGAAAAAAATAACATTGGAAATCCAGCTCATAGAGCAGCTGCATTGGATATGGCAAAAAAATCTATTGTTCTTTTAAAAAACAGCACACAATTACTACCACTAAAAAAAGAAGGTCAAAAAATTGCCTTAATAGGAGCTTTGGCTGCCGACAGTAATAGTCCATTAGGTAGCTGGCGTATTGCTTCAGACAACAATAGCGCTATTTCTGTTTTAGAAGGGATGAAAAAATATACAGGAAACAGTTTAACTTATAAGAAAGGAACTGACGTAAGTATAGGTAATACTGAGTTTATTAAGCATGTAAACATAAACACTACTGATAGAAGCGAGTTTAAAGATGCTATTAGCACTGCAAAAAAAGCGGATGTTGTAGTTATGGTGCTCGGTGAACATGGTTTTCAAAGTGGAGAAGGAAGAAGTAGAACCAAATTAGATTTACCTGGATTACAACAAGAGTTACTAGAGGAGATCTACAAAGTAAACAAAAATATTGTGCTGGTTTTAAACAATGGAAGGCCTCTTGCTATTGAATGGGCAGCAGAAAATATTCCGACCATTGTTGAAGCATGGCAACTTGGAACTGAAACTGGTAACGCCGTTGCACAAGTAATTTATGGCGACTACAACCCCAGTGGAAAACTACCTATGACTTTCCCTAGAAATGTAGGTCAAATTCCAATTTATTACAACTACAAAAACACTGGAAGACCTATAGATAAAGATAACAATGTATTTTGGTCCCACTATTTAGATGTAAAAAACACACCACTTTATCCTTTTGGACATGGTTTAAGTTATACTACTTTTGAGTATAGTAATTTCAATTTAAAAGAAAGTATATATTCTATAAATGACACGATTAAATTATCTATAGATGTAACCAATACAGGAAATTATGACGGTAAAGAGGTTGTACAACTATACATAAGAGACCTTGTTGCTAGCATAACAAGACCTGTAAGAGAATTAAAAGGTTTTGAACTTACAGCGTTAAAAATTGGAGAAACAAAAACTATTCATTTTAATTTAAACAAAGAAACACTTGGTTATTACAATAATAATGGAGATTTTGTTATCGAACCAGGCGATTATAAAGTTTTTATAGGAGGAAGTTCAACAACCAAATTAGAAAGAAAATTCACATTAATAAATTAACCCCTACTTAACATTTACAGACTAAAGAGATACCGTAAAAAATATGGTATCTTTTTTTTATGCAGTAATTTATCATTACTCAAAGTAACAAAATAAAATGGAAACTAAGGCACTTAAGAGGCCCTAGGAGATCTTAATCCTAAAAGAATTAATAGCGTAGAGACTACAAATGTCAAAGTCATAAATACCCCTGAAAGCATAATAATATATTTCATCCAAACAATGCCTGTCCACATAAAATAGATTCCACCAAAAGTACATAGGATGGATACAAAAGGCTCTATCATTAAAAATGATTTTAATTTCTTATTAATACCTGTAGTAGATAAGATTCCGCCTAACAGAAAAAAGATCACAGAAAGCGATAAGATATGGTTGTGTACCATGGTCATTACTTCTCCTCTACTTTTTTTGAATTTCATTACGGTTGCATCTTCCACATCTTCATTCCCTAAATACCGCTCCTCAATTCCCTGGGGGTTTGAATTACTGGTATCATTTACAAAACGAATTCCTGAGTAAAACCCAATACTTAAGCAAATAATAAAAGCAATTAATAAGCCTTTTACTTCTTTAGGAAATTGCGATATGATTCCGTGTAGCTGCATTATAAAATATGTTGTTGTTTAAGTACAAAAAGGTTTTTTAAAAAGGTATTTATGGCAATGGTCATAGAACGCGCAGAAATGGTTGCTCCAGATATTGCTATAATTTCTCTTTCATACTTTAAATTATCTGATGAAGATTTTCCTATAAACTGTTTTAACCAGCGTTTACTTCCAATTTCACCGCCGTAATCTTCTCTATAAATTAAAACTTTCGTTTTTTTGATAATAAGGTTTGTATCAATGATAATTAAATAATCAAATGCATCTGTTTTACTTGGTGCTTTATCAATATAAGCATAGCCGATTATTTGTTCTTTTTGAATGATTTTAAAAAGCGTGTTGTTTTTTATTTTCTGATACAGTTTTGCACTCACCTCATCAGTAATAGCAATTGTTTCTAAGATCAGTTCTTTATCACCAAACGTCTTTACCAGTTCTTTTTGAACCTTTTTAGTAATCGATTTTGACAACTGAAAAGCATGTAACTGAACTGACATCAACAGTAAAATAATACTAAAAGCTCTTTTTAAAATCATACTACAAAAATAAGTGGTTCTTTTTTATGTAACACTAAAAGCTAGCACAAAGTTTTCACCTTATACTAGCTTGTAGTAATTACACATTGTTTTTCTTAGAACCAGATTCCAAATCCTAAGTTTAATTGTTTTATTGTTTCAGAACCTGCAACGGCATTGTTCTTAAATTGATAATCTGCTTTAAAAGCTGCTCCTGGTGCTACTTTATACGTAAACCCAAATGTCCATTCGCTTCTATCATAGCTTAAGTTTTGTGCTAAATTCCCAGCTGTTGTAGCATGTGTATTAAAATCTTCATAACGTACAAAACCAATTAATTGCTCTTCTTTGTCTTGAGATAATAAGTTATAAGCTGTTTCTACATACCAACCTTGTAATGCGCTTCCTAAATCAGAACCATAATAGGTATTGTATGCATCACTATCTGTAATACTTGCGTGGATAAACTGTCCTCTTGCAGAGAAACGTTTTTTAGCATAACGTGCATCTAAACCAATCATTGCTACACCAACATCTGCTCCATCAAGATCTTCAATAGACTTGTCAGATTGTGTTCTTCCAACGTATCCAGACAATCCTAAACGCAATCCTGGCAATCCGTAATAATCTAATTTACCAGCAAAGTTTACACTGTTCATGGTAGATTCTGCTCCTTTTTGTCTTCCGTTTCTTAATCCGTTAGAGCCACCTAATAATTTACTTCCATTTTTAGAAGTGAAACCATTAAACATATATATTTGATAACGTAAAGAGGCATCATTATACCTACCAGAAAGGCCCAATCCAATTTCTCTCCAAGTAGAAGGAACAATAGATTTGTCCATACTTGGTCTTTCTACTCCATTAAACGTTGTTGGCTCATGGTATTCATTTACAATTCCCATAGGCACCAACATTAAACCAGCTCTTAAGTTTACGTTATCTGTTAAGCTGTATTGGATAAAAGCTTGCTCTACATAAATCTCTTTAACGTGCTCAAACTCTAATTCGGTGATGAATTGTGTTCTGTCATTAAATTTATATCCTAATAAAAGGACCATTCTGTGTACATCTAACTTTGCATTTTTTCCGGTTGCTCTGTTGTAATGGGTTTCTGCATAACCACCAATAGTTAACCCTTTTTGGTTTAGGTTTGATGCTAATAATTGCTGTGCAGCATTCACTTGATTTTGTGGATTTGTAATACTGTCTTTAGAGGTCTGTGCTCCTAGTCCTAACGATAAACTAGCGAAAGCAAAGAATAAAATTCTTTTCATTTTTATTTAGATTGATTTAAAATAGTATTTATTTATGCCGCAAAAATACACACCCAAATAGAATAAAAAAAGTTTATTTAGAACTATTTTAAATAAAAACAAGGATAAAAACCTAAGTATTTGAAATACTTATATTTAGCTATAATGTTTTTAGATAAGAAATTACCGCTTTGCGGATATCAGCAGCGGTTTGGGTTCCTTTTGGGGTGTAAATAGAAAGAACACCTTTGCTTTTATCTGATAAAAAAGGAATGTCGAATCCTTTTAAAAGGTAATCAGAAAAGGCAACTGTATAGGTTTTAGATGGGGTGATTTTTTTAGCATTCACCAACCAGTTTCCATCAACTTTTTTAGCATTATAGCGTTGTAAATACGCACCAGTTCCAGCTGCATTCACACCATACTCAAGTACTTTTTGCAATAAATGTCCTTTTATTTTTACTTTTAAGATCGCGCCACCATAAGGCAGTACTCTAAAAATATCAACTGCTGTAACTGCACCTGCTAATTCGTCATCGATTCTAATAGATCCTCCATTTACCAAGGCACAATCTACGTTGCTGTCAAAAGCGAAAGACATGGATTTGGTTATCAAATCTCCCATATTGGTTTGGGTGCTTCTAATTTGTTTATCTCTTGCATCTAATGGAGTTTTTGCTGTATAAATAACTGCATCTGGGTTTTTAATAATCTCTTTTATTTTTGTTTTTAAAATCACTTGCCATTTATCTACTATGGCTCCTACCCTTGTATCTGCAACAATTGCTTCATTGATCTCTTTTAACTCAGATGTTACAACTGCTTTCTTCGTTTTCTTATCAAAAGAAAATCTATGGATATAAGCCGTTTTTGCATTGGCATCTGCTTTGGCTACAAATGATTTTCCTACTGGCACAAGCATGTTTGTATGCTCATGACCACCCATAATAAGCGGAATGTTTGGCAACATTTCTAGGATTTTTTTGTCTTGAGATATTTTAACATGTGTCAATCCAATTACAACATCAACAATGTCTTTTAATTGATCATAATCATTTCTTACTTCCATAAAAACATCTTGATATTTCACAAAATCTTGTGGATTAGACGGAATACAAACACTTATAAATCCTACAGAAATAGTAGTTCCATCTGCATCTGTAAGCTCTTTTATAAAGGTGTCATTTACATTATGTTTTTGGTTGTTCTCTACTTTTGCGAAGGGAGCAAATTTTCCATCTTTGTTTTCTAATACATTTCCAGAAATCCACTCAAAGGTACTTTCATTCAAGCGCTTTTGTAGTTCATGACTTTTTAAATCAAACTCATGATTCCCCAAAGCAACCAAATCAAAATTCATGGCATTCATGGTTTCAATCATTTGCTTTCCTTTAATTCGCTCTCCATTATATTTTACAGTTCCCAATAAAGAGGGATTTAAAAAATCGCCTGCCATTACCAATAAGGTATTCGGGTTTTCTTTTAATAATTCTTGATGTACCGTTTCTACGCGTGCCATTCCACCAAACTTTCCGTTTTGTATCGGGGCAATTTCATAAACGTCGTTTACTTGTAAAAAAGTGAAGTCGATTTTACCATCGTCTTTAGAACATGACAGCAGTAATAAGATAAATAAAACGTACAGAATAGATTTGATTGATTTCATAGTGTATATTTATTAAAAAGACCTTTCGACTGCGCTCAAGATGACAGACTTACTTAATCTCAAGGTGGTAATCTTAGTTAATGATTAAAAACATCCATCGCCACATTATAAGCGCTTTCAAAACTCATCGGTCTGATACCTGTTTCTGCTTTTTGGGATGTAAAATAAGACAATAATTTTTCTGTTGGCATATTACCAGTTAAATCGTCTTTTGCCATTGGACAACCTCCATAACCCATCATAGCACCGTCAAAACGATGACAGCCTGCTTTATAAGCGGCATCTACTTTTTCTTTCCAAGAAGTTGGCGTTGTATGTAAATGTGCACCAAACTCTATCTCTGGATATTTCGGAATTAAATTAGAGAACAAATAATCAATCACTTCAGGAGTTGAGCTACCAATAGTATCTGAAAGTGATAAAATCTTCACGCCCATATTTGATAATTTCTCTGTCCACTCGCCTACGATATCCACATTCCAAGGATCTCCATACGGATTTCCAAATCCCATAGATAAATAAGCAACTACTTCTTTATTTGATCGGGTTGCAATGGCTAAAATTTCTTGTAGAGCTTCTATAGATTGATTGATGGTTTTATGCGTATTACGCATTTGAAAATTTTCTGAAATAGAAAAAGGATAGCCTAAATAATCAATCTCTTCAAACTGAGCAGCGTCATTTGCTCCACGTACATTTGCTATAATTGCTAACAATTTACTATTTGTAGAAGACAAATCTAGCTTTGAAAGTACTGCAGCAGTATCTCGCATTTGCGGAATCGCTTTTGGCGATACAAAACTCCCAAAATCTATGGTATCAAAACCAACACGCAATAAAGCATTGATATAGTCCGCCTTATCTTGTGTAGAGATAAAATGGGTTTTTATTCCTTGCATAGCATCTCGTGGACATTCTATAATTTTGACTTTACTCATTGTTCAAATATACAACAAATAGCAAATTGATTTTTGATTTTATTTTGCCTCATTAATATAAAAATCTATCTTTAGAATCTTATATATTGATATGGTTTAAAACACTATTTATCATCAATTTAATCAACCAAATCGAATAAAAAATGAGAAAACTACAACTAGTTGCCTTTTTATTATTGAGTCTTATTGTTTCATCTTGCTCTCAAGAAAAGGCAGAATCAAAGCCAAATATTGTCATTATAAATGTTGATGATATGGGTTGGAAAGATGTTGGGTATATGGGAAGTGGCTATTATGAAACCCCAAATATTGACGCACTTTCAAAACTAGGAAAAGTATTTACAAACGGCTATGCTGCTTCTGCCAATTGTGCGCCAAGTAGAGCTAGTTTAATGACCGGTAAATGGACTACTCGACATAATATCTATACAGTTGGATCTTCTGAAAGAGGAAAATCAAAAAACAGAAAATTGATTCCTATAAAAAACACTACGGTTCTAGCACACACACACATAACCATTTCAGAAGTTTTAAAAGAAAAAGGCTATACCACCATTCATGCAGGAAAATGGCATATTAGTAAAGATCCTTTACGTTATGGTTTTGATATTAATATAGGTGGCGCAAATAATGGGCATCCCAGAAGTTATTATCCACCTTATAAAAATGTAACATTAGAAGCAGGCAAAAAAACACAGTTGACAGATGCAATTATGGAAAAAACTATTGCACACATTGCAACTGTAAAACAACCTTTCTTTTTGAATTATGCACCGTATGCTGTACACACACCAATACAACCAATCAAAAGTTTACTTACTAAATATGAACATAAGAAAGCTTCAAATGGACAAAATAATGCTGGGTATGCAACCATGATTGAAAATTTAGATACTAATATTGGATTGTTAATTGAAGCTTTAAAAACTGCGGGGAAACTTGACAATACATTGCTCGTTTTCACATCAGATAATGGTGGGTTATTCGGAATCACAAATCAACATCCCTTAAGAGCAGGAAAAGGAAGTTATTATGAAGGAGGCATTCGAGAACCTTTCTTTTTTGTTTGGAAAAACAAGATAAAAGCAAGCACAACTTCTGATATTCCAATTACGAATATGGATTTATTTCCCACGTTATTAGAAGCGGCAGGAATTAATCTTACCCAACATAAACTAGATGGAAATAGTATTTTACCTGTTCTAAAAGAGGAAACAAATATATTAGAAAGGCCTTTGTTTTGGCACTTTCCAATCTATCTTCAAGCTTACAAGGTAAAAAACAATGAAAATAGAGACCCTTTATTTAGAACAAGACCTGGTTCAGTTGTTAGAGTTGGAGATTGGAAATTACATTATTACTTTGAAAATAATGAACTGGAGTTGTATAATTTAGCAAGTGATATTGGTGAAAAAAATAATATAGCTGAACAGAACAAAGAGAAAACAGCAGAGTTATTACTACTCTTAAAAAATTGGTGGAAAGAAACAAATGCGCCTATTCCAACCCAATTGAACCCAGAATTTAAATCAACCAAAGAAGCTTAATCAACTTCATTTTTGAAATTATGACTGAAACAAAATCCATACAAATTGACGGATATACCCATGTGTCTTATACCCATGAAAGCTATCCAGAAGAAGAAATTCTGCAAAGAAGTACTTCTTATTATAATTGGCTAGACAAAAGACGTTCTGTAAGAGAATTTTCTGATAAAGCTGTACCAAAAGAAGTAATAGAAAACTTAATATTATCTGCTTCTACTGCGCC
>MAAC01017886.1_pt1 | contig 30537 bp, 33 predicted proteins | sample 1115981 | NCBI WGS metagenome assembly MAAC01 (sample SAMN04961126, study PRJNA320927) | seawater metagenome | isolation source: sample BD02T64 sea water enriched with oil for 64 days | place: USA:Gulf of Mexico | collected 2013-07-27 | reverse complement strand
TCATCATATCGCAGTACTGCAATTCCTTTTCGTGTAAGGTAATCGGCAAGAACTAAAAATGGTTTATGACCAGCAAAGGTTTCATCTCTATCCTGTGGGCCACTTCCACTTATTAAAACTACAACAGGAAATTTACCCTTTTTTTTTGGCAGGGTAAGTGTTCCCGATAGCGTGATATTGGCTTCATTGTTTTCAAAAACAACATCTTCTTCATAATACGGGTAAGGTTTTACAGGTTCCTGAGGTCTAGTAACTTTTTTATCAATATTGATTTTTTCTCTTTTTAATAGTAATGGTAAAGCATTAACCCCTTCTGTAAATGTCCCTTCAATTTGATGTGTGGTACGATTCAATTTTCCTTGGAATTTAATACCCAAGTTTGAACCATCAATGTATAGTGAATCCTTATCAAAATGCGTTGCTTTTGGTTTAAGACCCGTTACTCTATTACTAGGAATATCAATAGTTGTAATTAGTTTACTTTCTAGAGCTTCAATATTGAAAACAAAAACAATTTGTTTGCCCTGTTCTAAACTTATGATACCATTCCAAATCCCAGTAATATCTTGGGAAAAACCGAGCGTTGTGCATAATAGCAAAAGAAAAGTAATATGTATTTTTTTCATAATAATTAATTTTTAAATGTGTTGATATTTAAACCTATAAATCCTGTCCGAAAAGTTTTCAGATTAAAAATTAATAGATAAATAGTTAGATTATAGTTTAATTGAACGGTAATTAGTCCTTATCATCTAGCTTAAAAAAATCATTCACTGGCTTAGTAAATAAGTCAGATAATTTAAGTGCTAAAACCGTTGATGGCACATATCTATTGGCTTCAATAGAATTTATTGTTTGACGGGATACGCCAATTTTCTTTGCTAAATCATCTTGAGTAAGACTCAAAATGGCACGTTCTACTTTTATGGTATTCTGCATTATCTGTAGCGTTTTAAATTGTGGTAAAACATGAGTTGAATCATGAGCATAAACAATAACACTTGAAAATCGCCCAAATCTTTATAGGCCTCACTGCCCGAGTTTACAACATTAGAAACCCCAAGCTCCACATAAGGCATAACCAAAGCATAGAAAACCCCAATAACAAATGCAATGGCATACGATTGAGATCGCAAAGTAACAGTCATTTCGTCTTCCTGTTTGTCTTTAGAAATTGACATTAACAACATCCCTACTAGCAGCCCTTTTTTCGAAAGTTCTTTCAACCATTCTGTATCTCCTTCCATTACAAATGCTCTTACAAACATTGAAATAATTGATAATGCCGCAATGACGATTCCAATTGCCATAAATTTATGAGGCAATCTAAAGTTAATAATTTTCTGAAAACGATTCCGCTCACAATCCATAATTTTTTTTGTATTCATGATATTATTTTTTTGACAAATATATTTTATATTAAGGAAAGCTATCTTTCCGATATGACAAATATACTTTACATTTGAATATTTACCAAATTATTTCTAAACTATTTTTTAAATCACATCCCATATGCGTTCCAAAAATCAACTTTAAATAATTCTCCAACAGATATTTACCTCTTCTTATATTTATAAAAGACATTATATTTACAAAAAAATAGTACAGCTACGATAATAGGACTCTTGTGAAAAATGAAATTAAAGAAATTACTTCCGAAGAAACTTTAGACATTCGTAATAAAGTTATGTGGCCAAATAAGTCAATAGATTATGTTCGTATTTCAAATGATAGCGAAGGCAGACACTTCGGTTTATTTATAAATGATAAATTAATATCAGTAATCTCCCTGTTTATAAATGACAATAGTGCTCAATTTAGGAAGTTTGCCACCTTAACGAACTATCAAGGCAATGGTTATGGTAGTGTTTTATTAAACGAAATTATAAACATCGTAGAACGTGATAAAATTGATAAATTATGGTGCAATGCCCGTGTTGATAAATCTGAATTTTACTTAAAATTTGGATTAAAATTTACTGATATACAATTTCAACGAGGAGAGATAAATTATGTGATCATGGAGAAAATGCTTAACTGATTCTTCAATAAATAATGATTTAAAGGTTAACAATTAGGTTTAGACCAAAAATAAATCCCACTTACCAAAACACCAACTATTTAAACTTTTGTAGGTCACATGGCGAATGAGACCTATTATAAACATCTGTATTTCAGTATTAAACATGGATGGAATCATATCTTTTACAAAATTTATTTGCGTAACCAAATGATTACTCATATATTCGTAACCAATTAGTTACACGTTAATATGAGACGAGATGTTTTTCAAGCAATTGCAGACCCCGTAAGAAGAGACATCATTGATTTGTTGTCTACCGAAACACATAGCATTAATGAAGTGGCCGAAAAATTTAATATCAGTCGTCCAGCAATATCAAAACACCTAAAGATTTTAGATGAGTGTGGATTAATAACAATCAACCAAAAAGGAAGAACGCGTTATTGTCAAATTCAGCCAAAAAACTTAATACCAGCTTTTCTATGGATTGAGAAATTTCACAAACAATGGGAGGACAGGATTGATGCTTTTGAAAATTATATAGATCAAATACAAACTAAAAAAACAAATAGCAATGAGTGATTTAAAAAACAGAACCATTACGATTGAAAAATCATTTAACGCCCCATTAAAAACCGTATGGGAAGCTTGGACACAATCGGAGCACATCGTAAAATGGTGGGCACCTCCTGGAATGGAACTCGAGGTTATTGAACATGATTTTAAAGTTGGTGGAAAATGGAAATATACAATGCCAATGCCCGATGGTAGTCCATTTATTTCAGAAGGGATTTATAAAGAAATTATTGAATATAAAAAGATAGTCACCTCTGCAGACTTTAGGCCAATGACAGAGAATGTTGAATTACAGGTTCATTTTGAATCAGATGGGAATAAAACAAAATTCACTTTCAGTGTTATCCATCCTACTGTAGACTACTGTAAACAGCAGGAAGCTATGGGTATCAACAACGGTTGGGGTTCAGCATTTGCAAGATTAGAAACTTTAGTAAATATTACTGTTAAGCATTAAGCTACTAATTTTACAAAACCATTACTCATAAAACACAGCCACCTCATCTAAGTCTTTTCTATTCAGGTCTGGCACATAGGCGGGGTGCTTTGGATAGCCAATTGGCAATAATAAAAAGGCGCGTTCATTACTTGGACGCTCCAATAGCTTCGCTAAAAAGTTCATTGGGCTCGGGGTATGTGTGAGTGTTACCAATCCTGCATTATGAATTGCAGAGATTAACATGCCACAGGCAATTCCAATGGATTCATTAACATAATAATTGTTGTGTTTGACATTGTCTTCATGTTCGTATACACGCTTAAAGGCTACAATTACCCAAGGTGCATCTTCAATAAATGGTTTATTGGTATCCGTACCTAAAGGTGCTAAATCAGCTCGCCAACGATCACTCATACGCTTAGCATAGGTTTCACGCTCTTCTACTTCTGCTGCTAAACGCATTTGTGTTTTCAGTTCCTCATTCGAAATTGCACAAAATGTCCATGGTTGTTTGTGAGCACCTGATGGTGCTGTGGATGCCGATTTAATTATATTTTCAATAACCGATTTGGCAATAGGCTGACTAGAATATTCTCGTACCGAGCGCCTGGTGTCAATCCAATTGTAAAAGGCCTCACTTTTAGCTATGGATTCGGCTGCTGTATAGGCTTCAGACTTATACAATACATGGGTGTAACCATTTATTAAAATTTCTTTTTCTACTGACATACACTATTTTTATAAAATAAGAATTTACTTTTTGTTTTTCTCTTCTATCCATCGGGACATAAACTTTGTACTCTGCATCATGTGATGTTGTAACATCGTTCCAATAAAATTATTTCGCCGATGGACTTCCAGGGTTTCCTTAATTCCTTCAATCTTACAAATAAACTGATTTTGAAATTGAGGTTTATTGAATCGTTTATTAATTACTTTATAACCGTTTTGCTGATGGCTATCATAATCTCCTTCAGTCGTATATAATGCAATCGCTTGTTTTGCAAAGAGGAGCGGTTCATCGGCTACAAAACCATTAGGAGTCAAATCGCCATACATCCCCTCTGCCCCTATTGAAGTTGTGACAGCTGGCGTCCCATTTACCATGGCGTCCATCAACTTTCCTTTTAACCCTGCTCCAAATTGAATTGGTGCAAGACATATTTTTGAACACTGCATGACTTGATTCACATCTTCAGCAAATCCCTTAACCAAAAATCCATCATTTTCATTATGTAACTGATTCACTTTTTGAGAAACATAAGCCCCATAGACATGCAATTCTGCTTCTGGTATCTGCTGTCTAATCAATGGCCAAATGGACGCTTTCAGGTAAAGTACCGCATTATAATTAGGCGCATGCAAAAAATTCCCTATGCTTATAAAATGTTTTCGATCTTGAAACTTTGGAAGCTTATTAATAGCTTCAGAAGACAATTCATCCATCATAAAAGGCAAATAATGAAGCAATGCAGTATCAACTCTAAATTCATTTTCGAGAATCTCCATCTCAGCTTCCGAAATAATTAAACTTATATCACTTCTATAAATACTCGCAATTTCTCTTTGGGCAATAGTATTAAACAAATACGATGTATCGAATGGTTTTTCATCCTTAAAGGCTTGCTGTCTTCCTTTTCGTAGGCAATGCAAATCTTCTGTATCCAAAATTCGAAGTGCATTCGGACACTGCTCAGCTACACGCCAAGCAAATTGTTCTTCCATCATAAAACGATCAAAAAGCACTATATCTGGTTGTAACTCCTTTATAAAATCGTCAAAACTTGAATTATTCAACTCAATTTCAACAGCAGATACTTGAATGCTTTCAAGATTAAAAGCATTGTCGGTTTTTGCACAAGGACTCGCAAAAGTTATATGATATGCCTTTGATTGAAAAGCCTCAATGAGTTGTAATATTCTAGTCCCAGCTGCTGACGATTTTGGTTCAGGCCATACAAAGCCTATTATTAATAAATTATTAGCCATAAAAAAATTAAAATCTCAAATTATATACAACAAATTTCAATCTACTATTACTTCCAATTATTCCCATTTTAAATTTGCTAATCGGTATTTTATTTTTTGGTTTTCAAAAATTATTACGGTTTTGGCTCTAAACTATATTTAGTACGGACTCCTTTTGCCCAGGTAATGACATCTTCTATTTGTGTTTCAGTTAGCTTGGCCTCTTTATGTGTCCAGGTATATGATGGTAATGGCATTTCTTTTTTTTCTATCATTTCTATCAATTCATCAAGCTTATGATCTTTTTTCTTTAAAGAATATGCAGACCATTTTGATAAATCTAGTTCTTCTTTTCCATGATTTATATGACCAGCCATCCAATAATTAACGGGAGTAATTGAACTATACCAAGGGTAGCGTGTTATACCACTGTGACAGTCAAAACAAGTCTCCTTTAAAATAAGTTTTACATTCTCAGGAGGGCTTGTATCTTCAAAAAATGATTCAAAGGATACCATTTCTCCAGAATTCTTTTCTGGCCCAAAGAACTGTGCAATTACAAACACTGCTAATAATAGTAGTAATATCTTTTTTATACTTCGCATAATTATTAAATTTAGAATCTTAAAAGTAGCAATTTATTAATGACTTTAGAACAACTACACGAAGAATTAACTTATGTTAACGCTGCGCGGGAAAACAGACTGAAATACGCTAACATTATATTAAATGACCTCAGCCTGCTACCAAAACTTATAGAGGTTTTATTAATGGTTGATGATAAGACATCCTGTAAAGCTGCATGGATATTAGAGTTCGCCTGTGCTAAAAATTTAGAGATCATAATTCCGTATTTAGATAAGTTAATAAGCAATATTTACAAAATTCATTTAGATTCTGCAGTTCGTCCGGTAGCAAAAATTTGTGAATTCTTGGTAAATGCTTACTATTCCAAAAATGAGAACAGTATAAAATTGGCATTGAAACCAACACATAAAGAACTAATAATTGAAACCTGTTTCGATTGGATGATTACCGATCAAAAAGTTGCGGCAAAAGTATATTCAATGAGTAATTTATTGTTATTAGGGCAAGAATATGATTGGATTCATGATGAATTAAAATTAATTTTAGAGCGAGACTATCATCCAGAAAGTGCGGCGTATAAAGCCAGAGCTCGAAATGTGCTTCATAAAATGAAAAAGATGAAAAAAGCATAATGCACAATTTTATTAATTGTATTTTATAACATTATGTGTATAAAACATTGATAATAACTTCTTTGATATTTAAATAAAATTCATAATCTGTTATTCGCAATTCGAGATACAAACACCTATCTTTGCAACTTCAAAAAAAACAACGCAACATATGTCTTTATCAACACTTAATGCCATTTCACCAATTGATGGTCGTTATAGAAGTAAAACAGAATCTTTAGCTCCTTATTTTTCTGAAGAAGCCTTAATTAAATATCGTGTACTTGTAGAAATTGAATATTTCATCGCGTTATGTGAAATTCCTTTACCTCAATTAAAAGATTTTAATGTTGAATTATTTGATGACTTACGAGCTATCTATAAAAACTTTACATCTGAAAATGCCTTAGCTATTAAAGCTATTGAATCTGTTACCAATCATGATGTAAAGGCTGTTGAATATTTTATTAAAGATCAATTTGATGCTTTGAATATCTCAGAATATAAAGAGTTTATCCATTTTGGATTAACCTCTCAGGATATAAACAATACTGCAGTCCCCTTGAGTATCAAGGACGCCATGAATAATAGTTATGTTCCTGAATACAATAGTGTTTTAGAGCGTTTAAAAGAATTAGCTGCCGACTGGAAAGACATTCCAATGCTTGCTAGAACTCATGGTCAACCCGCATCTCCAACGCGTTTAGGTAAAGAGATAGACGTTTTTGTTGTGAGACTTGAAGAGCAATTTAATTTACTGAATGACATTCCTAGTGCCGCGAAATTTGGTGGTGCTACTGGAAATTACAATGCACATCATGTTGCTTATCCAACTATTGATTGGAAAGCTTTTGGATCTAGTTTTGTAAAAGAAAAATTAGGATTACACCATTCCTTCCCAACAACTCAAATTGAGCATTATGACCATATGGCCGCTCTATTTGATTGCTTAAAACGTATCAACACTATTATTATAGATTTAGACCGAGATATTTGGACCTATGTATCTATGGAATATTTCAAACAAAAAATTAAGAAAGGTGAAGTCGGAAGTTCAGCAATGCCACATAAAGTTAATCCAATTGATTTTGAAAACAGCGAAGGAAATTTAGGTATAGCAAATGCCCTTTTTGAGCACTTAGCTGCAAAACTTCCATTATCAAGATTACAACGTGACTTAACAGACAGCACGGTTTTACGCAATGTAGGTGTCCCTTTTGGACATACTTTAATTGGCTTTAAATCTACTTTAAAAGGATTAAATAAATTATTACTAAATGAACCTAAATTTGCTGAAGATTTAGAACGAAATTGGGCTGTGGTTGCGGAAGCAATTCAGACTATTCTACGCCGTGAAGCCTATCCAAATCCCTATGAAGCTCTAAAAGGATTAACAAGAACTAATACTGCGATTACAAAAGATTCTATTTCAGAATTTATTGATACACTAGAGGTAAGTTCTGCCCTTAAAACAGAATTGAAAGCCATATCTCCAAGTAATTATACAGGGATATAAATGAACAATAAAATAACATTATTATTAACCGCACTTCTGGTATTCTTTTTCGTTATTTCAGGGCTCTTCGGATTGTTAGACAATTACATTGTCAAAACAATTTTATTTGTTGTTTTCTTTGGAATTATTGTTAATATAATTTTTATAAAAATTAAAGCATAAGCATAAAAAAACCTGCCAAAATTGACAGGTTTTTTTGATATTAACATTCTAAAAATTAATTGTGATTAGTAATTAAAGTATTGAATATTTATTTAAAGAAATTCATGAATTCCTCTACACTATTTTCTTCAGAAGACATTTGATTAACGACGCTTCCAAGTGACATTATTTTTGAAGGCTCCATATTACTACCTAAAACTCTTACAATTGCGAAGCCTTGATCCTTTGAGCTTCCAAAAATGATAAGCTCATCTATAGTGGTATCTGTACCAATATATTTTACAATAATTTTACCATCGCTAGAATTTCCACCTCTAAAAAGCTCCTCATATCGTTCATCTTTTAAAATGAGCTGCACTTTGGCTAATTCAGCTTTGTAATCTTCAATATTATCATCAGCTAAACGATAGGCTAACATATTAAGCTTACTCACAGATTCATAAGCTTCTTTTTGCACTTCTGTTAATGTTACTTTATCTATATTAACAAAACTAGTAGGAATATCTACAGAAATAAAATTTGGAGTTTCCTGATTAGCAACGAAGTAGCTTTGTAATGTTTCTCCATAGTTGCAGCTTATTAAAACGGCTACTATGAAGAATGACATTACTATTTTTTTGATTGATGTGTTCATTGTGATGATGATATATTATTAATTGTGTGCTTTAAGAACGATTAAAAAAGTGACTAATTCTTCTTATCGCCAGCTTTTTTCAAATGTTCTCCTCCAGGAATGTTCATTTTACTAGTGATTTTAGAGATCTCTCTAAGATCAATATCTCCTAATATGGAAACGATTACTGTTTCAACATCACGTTTTTCTCCATTAATAGTAATGCTTTCCCCTTTAGTCATCTCTTTCAAACCAGTAACTACCATTAATAATTCTTTTACAAGGTTTTCATTAGACCCTTCTCTTACATAAAACTTAACCGTTTGATTTCCATCTTTAAAACGCATTAGTTCCTCTAAACTTGAACTACCAATGTATTTTTTTACATCCGCATTCATACTTGAAGCAATTGATTTATCTCCGGTGGTTAACAATTTTATGCTTTTAATTTTCTTAATCGCGTCAAACATTGCTGCCGCCTCTGGGTCATCCATATCGATATCGATACTGGCAATCATTGAAAACATTTTACTGTTTATTACTCCAGAAGTCACGCCATCCATATCTTCGTACTTGTCAAATATTCCTTGACCAAAGGATACTAAAGGCGTCATTACAATTGCTATTATTAATACTAACTTTCTCATGTTTACTTATTTTAATTCTATTATTAATTCGTTTTTAAAAATTTATCTGTTGTTTTTGAAAATTCACCAAGGTAAGCGATATTATCAGCCCCTTTTGTGAAGTTCGTTGATACCATGTTTAATGCATTCATGCTCTCGCTGCCTTTATTAAAATTAGAAGACACTAGATTAAACACTTCCATGGTTTGATTATAGGCTAAAAGAGCTTCTTCTCTTTGAGCTTCAGTTGGACCACTTGTTTGAATATAAATACCAAACATTAGAACTGCTACAGCTGCGACGGAAATCCATTTATACAAGTTAATTGTATTTCTAGGTGTTAATGGAACCTCTTTGGTGAACTGCTCTTCGTGGCTTATCGAAAAATACTGAAACATATTTTTATATACTTCCAAGTGTGGCTCTACAGTTTCTTTCGAAAAATAGTTTTTTAACTGCTGCTCTTCTTTTAAAGTAGTTTCTCCGTTATCGTACTTCTCTATTAATTTTTCTATGCTATTTAACACCATAATTATGTGTTTTAGTTAATTTTTCTCTTAATGTTTTACGGCCTCTTGATAAAGCTACTCTAATGGCTGTTTCGTTCATGTCAAGCATTTTCGAAATTTCACTAAAGTCGTATTGTTCTATATCTCTAAGCTGTAATATTATTTTTTGTTGTTCTGGCAAATCTTCCATTATTTTTGAAACCCAGTTCACACTATCATTCAATTCCAATTGTTTCTGTAATGAAACGCTTTTATCTTGATAATTACTATGCACGATTTTTAAATTTTGTGCATGCTTCGATTTTAATTTATCAAGACAAAAATTCTTTGTCATGGTCATTGAAAATGCTTCTACATTTTTATACTCTTGAATCTTTGTTTTATTATTCCATAATTTCAACAAAATTTCCTGCGTCGCATCTTCAGCTTCTTCTTGAGAAACTAGTAACCGTTTTGCCAAACGGAATACCTTATCTTTAAAAGGCATCACTATGTTTAAAAAATCAGCCTGTGTCATTATTATTGGTGGTTAGTTTAAAAGCTTATTGTTGCTTTATGATATTACGACGATGCACTTTCTGTTTTGTTACATTTTAGTTTCATTTTTTTTATCTCATTTAAAATTAACCATTACTAACTTGTCTTTTAAAAGATTCCAGCCTTCATGGAATTAATATTTTTATTTTACAATATTGTAATTAACTTTATAGTTTAAAAAGAAAAATTAATACACGCTATGAAAATTCACAAAAACCTACTCATTGCATTTGCAATTATGGGGATTACCTTTAGTTGCTTTGACGATGCAGATGATAACAGCATTTCTGCCAATGAAATTAATGATTTTGTATGGAAAGGGATGAATGCCGTTTACTTATACAAAGAAAATAAACCCGATCTTGCCAATGATCGGTTTTCAAACACGGGAGAATATGCGGATTATTTGAATTCATATAGCACACCAGAAAACTTATTTGAAGATTTAATTTATCAAAGAGAGTCAGTAGATCGATTTAGCTGGATTGTTGACGATTATATCGCGCTTGAACAGTTTTTTAGTGGTGTGAGTGAAAGTAATGGGATGGAATTTGGTTTACGGTTTATTCCTGGTAGTAGCAGCGCTATTTTTGGCTATGTAAGGTATGTTTTACCAAATACAAGTGCCGCCTCTCAAGGCGTAGTCAGGGGGGATGTTTTTACTGCTATTGATGGAACAGATCTTACTCTTGATAATTACCAATCTCTTTTATCATCTGATAATTATACCATAAATTTAGGCGCTTATGACAATAATGGTACTTCTGAAACTGAGGATGATATCGTAACTTCTGGCTCAGAGAGCATTTCATTAACAAAGGACCCTTATACTGAAAACCCCATATTCCTTACTGACGTTTTAGATGTTGATGGTGAAAACGTTGGTTATTTAATGTATAATGGATTTACGGCAAATTTTGATAGTCAACTCAATGCTGCCTTTTCTAATTTTCTTTCTAATAATGTGCAACATTTAGTTTTAGATTTAAGATATAATCCGGGAGGCTCTGTAAATACTTCCTTATTATTATCGAGTATGATAACCGGACAATTTACTGGAGAAGTTTATAGTACGGAACAATGGAACCCTGAATTACAAGCCATATTCCAAACACAGAATCCAGAATCTTTAATTAATAGGTTTGCTAATAATGATGCTGGCACAGCTTTAAGTAGCTTAAACTTAGATAGAGTTTATATATTGACTACAGGAAGCTCAGCTTCAGCAAGTGAACTCGTAATAAATTCATTAAATCCATATATTGATGTCGTTCATATTGGGGCCACGACTACTGGTAAGTATCAAGCTTCAATTACTGTATATGATTCTGAAAACTTGAGAAGAGAAGGCGCGAATCCTAGTCATGCCTATGCCCTACAACCATTAGTATTAAAATCTTTAAATGCGATAGGTAATACAGATTATAGTGATGGATTAGTCCCTTCAATCCTGTTACCAGAAGATATTGGAAACCTAGGCGTTCTAGGTGAGGCTTCTGAGCCTTTATTAGAAGCTGCTTTATCACATATTTCTGGATCTGGTAGAATATCTTCTTCTTTTCTTGAACCTATCGAACTCGTTGGAGACAGTAAAGACTTTGTCCCTCACGCGAAAGAAATGTATATTGATAAGAAGTTACCCACCGAGATTATAAAAAGAAAATATTTTAATCAATAAAAAAAGACCGCTCGTTGAGCGGTCTTTTTAGTTTAAAAACAAATATTCATTATATAACTTTACCATGCCAAAAAATAGAACCTATTTTAATTGGAGTTCGGGTAAAGATTTTGAAATAAATTCAGAATGACATATTGTATTATACTTCTTAGAAAGTTTACTACTCCTAAAAAGTCCTAAAAACTAATATTGAATCCAATATTAATATTTCTCCCTTTAGTAGAATATCCATATAGTTCTTGATAATCTTCATTTAAAAGATTGGTAAGGTTTGCAAAAAGTGTCACTTTATTATTGATCAATTTATGACTTACGTAAAAATCTAATAAATTATAACTCTCTAAGCTCACAAGCTCCGTTGCAAAAATGTCACTATTATAAAAAGCATCTGCCCGTTCATCATTAAATTGATAAGAGACACTCATAAAAGTAGCATCATTTAACTGGTAATTTAATTTTGCATTTACCTTTATTTCTGGAATCCGAAGGTTTAAATCTTCTTCAACTTTTGTATAAGTTACATTGGTTTTTAGTAGTAAATTTTTAGATAATTTAAAATCGGCATTTAACTCTATTCCTCTAGCAGTAAACGATTCATCTATATTGTTATATTGAAATATCCAGTCACCTAAATCTACAAAATCAATAAAATTTGTTTCCTTTCTATTAAAATAAACAAGATTTATTGTGGCTTTATCACTAATACCAAGCTCTGCTCCTACTTCAATCGTTCGATTCTCTTCTGGATCTAATTCACTATTTCCGTATGTAGGCTCAAATAATTGGTATAATGAAGGCGTGATATATGCAGTACTATAACTTGCTAATCCTTTTACATAGCCAAAAGTCACCTCTTTTTTTAACGAAGGGTTTACACTATAAACAAAATGTGAACCATAGACACTATGGTTATTAAGCCTTAAACCAGCATTTACATGTAAACCTGCTTCTGCAAAATAAACCACATTCGCATATGGATCTACAATGGTAAACTTGGCGTCATCTGGGTTTATTACTTGCGCAAAATCTGCTTCTCCATAAGGAACTGAAAAACTTTCCATTGCATTCTCTTGAAAATTCACACCCAATACGGTATAGAACTTATTGTCGAAATTATACTTGTTATAAAAGTCAACAATAATACTCTGTGCATTTGATATAGACGGAAACCCAGACTCAAATTCTCGTTCGATATCATTATATGCCGCATTTAACACAATACTTCCTTTGTTATACTTGAATTCTTGAGCAATACCAAGTCTATATTGATTTGATTTGGCTACATAATTTGCATCAGCAAAACTAAACCCATCATCAAAATCGGAATCATATTCATCAAAACTTCCATAGACATTCAATTTAAAGGCCTGAGAAAATTTATAACCCAACTTCAAATTTCCATTAATTGCACTAAGCGCATCTTTTTCTGTACCATTTGCAACTGCAGATAATCCATTGGTAAACTGATTCCCAAAGCTTGCTAAATAACTAAATTTGTCAAGGGTGCCATTAACAGATACACTATTTCTGAAATTTTCTATTGAATAATTGTTATCATCTTGAGATTGATTAGTCCCTAAAACACTTCTAAAGTTTGCCGAAATGGCTTTTTTAGAGGACTTCTTTAAAGTGATATTAATCACCGCAGTAGCAGCTCCCGAACCATATAATGTACTGGAAGCTCCTTTTAAAATTTCAATGGATGCTACCTGATCTGCATTTAATAATCGTAAATCGTAGTCGTTAGCAATTTGAGATGCATCTGTAACTGCAATGCCATCAATGAGAACAATAACTTGTCTGTTACGACCGCCTCGTACAAAGTAGCTTAAATTTTGCCCTGCATTACTTTTTGTTCCATTAATCTCAATTCCTACTGTGGAATTAATAATTTCAGCGATACTCTTACCTTGTAGCTGCTGCAATTCTTTGGCTGTAATCTTGGTGATTACCTTCCCTGAATCTTCTCTTTTAATTTCAAACCGAGAGTTTGTAATTACCACTTCTTCCAATTGTTCTACATTGGTTTCTTCGTCTTGTTGCGAAAATCCAACTGCTGAGATAAGTGTACAACAGACACCTAAAACACATGTTTTTTTGTTCATTTTAATTAATTGTTACTCGAGAATGGTATGTTTATTATACCTATGTTATCTATAAACTAAATTAACCGCTATAAAACTGTGCTTCAACCGCTATCCTTCAAAACAATACATAATTGAACCATACTTCGACAGGGCCAGTACAGGAGGTTATGCTTATTTTTTTACGAATAAACAAAAAGTCACTAATTTTCTTTAGGGTGAATTCAGCTGATAACTAACATTCAACTTTTATCCCGAAAGTTTAACTTATTTTTGTTGAAAATGGCAGGTCTCCTGACTTGCGTCTTCATGTTGGTCTTCCCAAAGCAGTATTAGCTAGCAATTTTACTTGCTTATCTAATTATTTCTTCAGTGACTTGAAGTATAACATGAAGCTTTATAGCTTACAGTTGCGGGAACAGTTCTGGAATTAATATATATAATTATTTCACCAGATTCCCTTTTAATCTCTTCAGAATAAATTCTAAAAAGAACCAAAATTCACCGCAAAATTAAACATTTTGATTAATGATTCTATCATAAGCCTAAATAATATTACTTTTGATCTTATAAAATACTGATCCTTTGAAAAAAATAACTCTATTCATCATTTTAATCATATGTACTTCTTGTAAAAAAGAATCTAAAACCTATACGACTAAGACCTCTGAAGGCACTGAGCTTGTTTTAAAATATGCCAAAGGTTTTAGCATTACTGATTTTGAATCTTATAAAATATTACATATAAAAAACCCATGGCCAAACGCTGATAAAACCTATAGTTATAAAATATTAAATACGGCTACTAAAAAATCTCATGACGCTAAAAACTCATATACGGGTTCTTTTGTGGCACCACTGAAGTCAATTGTTGTAACCTCAACAACACACATCCCTGCACTCGAACTTTTGGGGGTTGAACAATCACTCGTTGGGTTTCCTTCCACAGATTATGTCTCTTCTGAAAAAACTAGAATTCGGATAGATAATGGACAAGTAAGAGAGCTGGGGAAAAATGAAGGAATAAATATTGAAGTGTTATTAGAATTACAACCAGATGTTGTCGTTGGTTATGGTATTGATGGTGTTAATAAAACTTTTGAAACGATACAAAAAGCTAATATTCCTGTAATTTATAATGGGGATTGGATTGAAACTTCTGCTTTAGCTAAAGCGGAGTGGATTAAATTTTTTGCGGTACTCTATAATAAAGAAGCTAAAGCCGATTCAATTTTCAATAGGATTGAAAAAGACTATCTCAATGCAAAAAAACTCGCAGCAACAGCAACATCAAAACCAACGGTTATATGTGGCGCCATGCATAAAGATGTTTGGTATTTGCCAAATGGCACAAGTCCAGAAGCACAATTTCTTAAAGATGCTAATGTTGATTATCTATGGAGTGAAACAAAAGGAAAAGGGAGTTTGGCCCTAAGTTTTGAAAGTGTTTTTGAAAAAGGTCGAGCCGCCCAGTTATGGCTTAGCCCTTCGTATTATACGAGCATGGAAGCCATTGAAAAAGCCAACGAACATTATACAAAATTCGAAGCCTTTAAAAGCAATAATATTTATTCATTTAGTAATACTACGGGAAAGACTGGAGGTGTATTATATTATGAACTTGGTACGGCACGACCGGATTTAGTATTGAAAGATCTTATTAAAATATGTCACCCAGAATTATTAAATGACTACGAACCCTTTTTCTTTAGACCTTTAGATTAAGAAATGAAAGCCTCATACAAATATTCGTTTTTAATATTAGGTATCATTCTGCTGTTCTGCTTTTTTATGAATATTAGTTTGGGCTCAGTCTCTATTCCTTTTAAAGATGTATTTAATAGTTTGATTGGTGCCTCAACCGAGGTTGAATCCTGGGAACATATAGTACAAGGCTATCGTTTACCAAAGGCTTTTACTGCTATATTAGTCGGTTCGGGATTAGGGATCTCGGGTTTACTTATGCAAACTTTATTTAGAAATCCACTAGCAGGGCCATTTGTACTTGGGATTACCTCAGGGGCAAGTTTAGGTGTTGCCTTAATAATTATGGGAGCTTCAATTTTTGGAGGGACACTTGCCGGCTTACTTATTTCAAAATGGAGTTTGGTTATAGCAGCAAGTTTAGGTAGTTTTTTAGTCCTCCTAGCTGTACTTATTGTCTCAATGCGAGTAAGAGATACCATGGCAATTTTAATTATCGGACTTATGTTTGGAAGTATCACAGCAGCTGTAGTTAGTGTCCTTTCTTACTTTAGTTCGGCGGAGCAATTGCAACAATATATTTTTTGGGGCTTTGGGAGTCTTGGTAATTTAGCTTGGAATGAACTTTTGGTATTCTTCATCATTTACAGTATTGGTATACTCATAAGCATGACCTCAATAAAATCATTAAATACGCTTTTGTTAGGCGAGAATTATGCAAAAAGCTTAGGCTTAAACCTCAAAAAAAGTCGTTTACTTATTATTCTAGCAACAAGTTTATTAGCTGGGACAATTACCGCGTTTGCTGGCCCGATTGCTTTTATCGGCTTGGCAATTCCACATATGACCAGACAAATTTTTAATACCTCAAATCATAAAATACTATTACCCGCAGTATTTTTGTTTGGAGCAATTATCATGCTTATTTGTGATAGTATTGCGCAATTACCTACAAGTGATTACACATTACCAATTAATGCCATTACCTCTTTAATTGGTGCTCCTGTGGTGATATGGTTATTAGTTAGGAAACGAAAAATGATATTTTAATATAGACAATAAACAAAACCAATAAATGAGCTTATAAAAACTATTGATGAAACAACAATTATTACATATTGCTTTAGTCGTTAAAGATTATGATGAAGCCATCGATTTTTATACCCATAAATTAAACTTTGATTTAGTTGAAGACACCAAACAAAGCGAACACAAAAGATGGGTAATTGTGAGACCTAAAGGCACTGAAGGCTGCTCTATTTTATTAGCTAAAGGTGCAAACGACTTTCAAAAAAGTAGAATAGGTAATCAAACCGGAGGACGCGTATTTCTATTTCTATATACAGATAATTTCGAAAGAGATCATCAAAACCTAATAAAACAAAAGATTAAAATTATAAGAGCGCCTTCTCATGAAGCATATGGAACTGTATTAGTTTTTGAAGATCTCTATGGGAACTTATGGGATTTGATTGAACCAAAAGAAAATTAATGTCAAATAACAATCAACATATCGTCTTAAAAACCCAGGATTTAGCTATTGGCTATAAGCACAAAAAAGTTGAGACTGTTGTGTCTAAAAACATTAATATTGAATTACATAAAGGCGAATTAATTGGTCTTGTTGGTGCCAATGGGATTGGAAAATCAACATTGTTACGAACTTTAACCAAAGTACAACCAATGCTCTTAGGAGAAGTATCCATCAATAATATTTCATTAGACACCTTTAATAATATAGATTTAGCGAAGTCCTTAAGCTTGGTTTTAACTGAGCAGGTGGCTTCAAAAAACATGTCTGTGTTTGAGTTGGTTGCTTTAGGTAGACAGCCTTATACCAATTGGGTTGGGAGTTTAACAGCCAATGATCTCTCTATCGTTAATAAAGCTATTTCGCAAACAACTATTGAATCCTTAAAACATAAAAGGTGCTTTGAACTCAGTGATGGACAGTTACAAAAGGTCATGATTGCTCGTGCTCTAGCTCAAGACACAGATTTAATTATTCTTGATGAACCAACAACACATCTCGATATGTATCATAAGGCCTATATTTTAAAACTCCTTCAAAAACTAACTAGAGACACCAATAAAACCATATTATTTTCCTCTCATGAAATTGATCTGTCTATTCAATTGTGTGATAAACTTATGGTTATGACCGAAAGCAATGTTATTATTGACACGCCTGAAAACCATATAAAACAGGGGAATTTTAAATCCTTATTCCCTGAAGACCTCATTATTTTTGATTCTGAAACGAAATCGTTTAGAGTTAATAAGTAAGCTTATTTATACTTTGCCAGATATTTCTATAGACGTATATTTGAGAAACAACTTTTTTAATGAACGACAACATTATCTTAATCATTTCCATATTGGCTTCCGGAGCTATTGGTGCTTATTTAGGCATCACTTTTTCTAAATTGAAAAGCAAAAGTGAAAAAAGTACGTTAGAAGAACGACAAAGTCAATTAAATAATACTATTGAAGATTTACGCAAATCCATTTCAAACTTAGAAATAGAGCGTGATAAATTTAGAGATGAAAGAGAAGGATTGAATTTAGAGTTGGTTCAAAAAAACACAGAATTTGACAATCTTCAGCAACTTTATATTAAGCAAGAAGAAGAGCTGGAAGAACGCCAGGAACAGCTTCGGAAAGATTTTGAACTATTGGCTACAAAAATATTGGATGAAAAATCGGAAAAATTTACACTTCAGAATAAAGAAAACATCAAAAATATTTTAACGCCATTACAAGAGAAAATCCAAGGCTTTGAGAAAAAAGTTGAAGATTCTCAAAAGGAAAGTATTAGCATGCATTCGGCTTTAAAAGAGCAACTATTAGGATTAAAAGATCTCAATCAGCAAATGACTAAAGAAGCCACTAACCTTACAAAAGCATTGAAAGGAGATAGTAAATTACAAGGAAATTGGGGCGAATTGGTTTTAGAACGCGTACTCGAAAAATCTGGGTTAGAAAAAGATAGAGAATATTATGTACAACAAAGTTTTACTTTAGAAGATGGCTCCCGTGTATTACCAGATGTGGTTTTACATCTACCCGACCATAAGAAAATGATTATTGATTCTAAAGTCTCTATTACAGATTATAATAGATATGTTAATGCAGATGATGAGCATGAGAAAACTGCTTTTTTGAAAGCTCACGTCAATTCTATTAAAAAACATGTAGATCAATTGTCTGATAAGAACTACCAGGATTTATATGATATTGAATCTCCAGATTTTGTCTTAATGTTTATTCCTATTGAGCCTGCTTTTGCTGTTGCTATCAATGAAGATAATGCATTATATAATAAGGCTTTCGAAAAAAATATAGTTATTGTGACACCAACTACCCTTTTAGCCACATTACGAACTATTGATACCATGTGGAATAATGAGAAACAACAAAGAAACGCAATAGAAATTGCTAGACAAGCAGGCGCTTTATATGATAAATTCGAAGGCTTGGTAAAAGATTTAACCGGTGTTGGCAAAAAAATTGACGATGCTAAAAAGGATTATTCATCGGCCATGAACAAATTAGTTGATGGTAGAGGAAACCTTATATCTAGTGTTGAAAAACTTAAGAAAATGGGAGCGAAAGCTAAAAAAGCACTTCCCGAAGCTATTTTAAAACGCGCAGAGGAGGAATCTGAGTAGTATATTTTATAGGAACGCTTAGTAGATTTAGTATAGCCATAGTTGTTGGCATAATTTTCAAGCTATTTAATCACTAAAATACTCTACTTAAATTAAAACCAAAATAAATCTTTCCGTCGGTCCAATCCCCTCTTCCCTGGCCTAAAAACCCATTTGTATTCATGGCTTGTGCATTGGTGAAATGCATTTGAAACACATGGCCTCCTGTTTCTAAATCGAACCCTATTGATAATGGGTTCTTAAAAGGAGAATCGCTCGCTCTGTTTAGGTGCCAACCATAATCTGCATTTAGAGACCAACGAGTACTAAGTTTATATCGTCCTCCAAAACCAAGTGCATATTGCGAATTATTCTGACTATCAACAGCAACATAATTATCATGAAAAAACGTTGGAGCCAATTCTAAGGATAAGTTAGTATTCACTTTTCTTGATATTAAAACTTGTGCTGTATAACCCAATCGATGCTTAAACTCAAGCTTCGGTAAATTGTCTTTTTCTAAAGCCGTATTAATTGATAACGAATGATATCCTACAATAGTAAATGGAAAAGCATGTTCCTTCTGCCTAGTTAGTCTGTACTTTGCTGAAATTTCGTATGTTTTCTGGAATGAACTACGAGATATCCCTATATTGAAGCTGTTGGATAATCCATAAACAAAATGCAACCGTGTTACGGCATCATCGAGTCCAAAAAAATTATCCAACCCATTTTCTACACTACCAAATCTATGTGATACTATTAAAGTCAATTCTTTATTAGCAACTAGTTTTGTAGATTCAAAATTGACAATTTTTAAGCCTTTAAAAACGGCGATAGTATTTTGGTTCGAAACAGAATCGATATCAATTTCAGCAAGGAGATCCTCTTGTGAAAATAACAATACTGGTATACACAAAAAAACAACATAAATGTATTTCATAATTCACAGGGTACTAAAATTTTCATCAACACTATTAATCCTTTATAAATCGTTTGGTTATAGAGCCAAAATCAGATGAAATTTTCACTAAGTATATACCAACATTCCAATTGGACACATCGATTTCTGAATCTTCTATGATATTGAATATTTTGGCAGTATATACCTGCTTACCTAAGACATCATAAACTTGCACATTAGCATTACTTATTCCATTAGGTATTTGTAATTGCAATTTAAACTGCGCCGGATTAGGTGAAATTTTAAAGTTTTTTAACGCAACATCATCTATTCCTAAGGTTGGATTTACAGTTATTGTCCCAGACATACTTCCGGCACCATGAATAAAACAAAAATAATCATTCATTCCAGGAGAAACAAATGTCCAAGAGAACGTCTGTCCTATTCCTGTAATTGTTCCACTATCAAATGTTTCATTACTTCCAACATCACTCGTTACAGTATGATTAAGAGGATCTGTCCAAGTCCATCTTACCGTATCTCCTACATCAATTTTTAAATCTACAGATGAACCAATTCCAGCAAACCAATTAAGGTCATGGGTCGTTTGGGCGTTTGCTATTAGTGTTCCAAATAGCATTACAATAAGTAACCTTGTTTTCATAGCGTTTTGTATTAAAATTATATAAAGCAAAAATTTATTCACTCACTATAATGGTGCATTGATCTAGTTTTAGTTGTTCCAACAAACTGTCGTAACCAATACAACGTCCCTTAACACTTAGGCTATTATTCAATTTTAGATCTTGGGGTATTAACTTATCAAATTGACAAAAAATAGAGTTTTCAAGCGTAATATCACGATCTCTAATTTCAGAAACAATTCCATTAATTTCAATAGTTTTATTCAAATATTTATTTTCAGATACTGATGGGTTTTCTATGAACTCCTCAATAATCGATTGCGCTAATAACACATATGTAGGCGCCTCGTTTTCTATATTTCGATGTGCTTTATACAGGTAATTATACCCTATAAAACCAATTATCAAGAGAATTATCAAAATCCACCATTTACGCATCATCGAACATTCTAGAACTGATTAAAAATCATAATTTACTATATTTGTTAACAATATAATTCGCTTTTTCTTAATAAATGTAGTGAATTATTACATTTTTGACGAAATTTAATACCAATAATTACGACTTATAAAAATAATTCTAGAAATATGAGGAAGTTTATTTTAACTGGCATTCTAATTTCACAATTTTTATTGGGTTGTTCGTATTCAAGTGAGAATGATTTGATAGACGTTAGTCCAATTCCAACTATTGTGACTTACAACACTCATATCAAATCAATAATTGACAATAACTGTATAGTTTGTCACACCAATCCTCCCATCAATAATGCTAGTACCTCGTTATTAACATATACTGACGTAAAAAACCGAGTAGAAAATAATAATTTAATAAGTAAGATTTTAGGAAATGGGCCAGGAGCTTTAATGCCACAGGGAGGTCCCAGTTTGCCTCAAAATTTAATCGATCTTATCATACAATGGGAAACTGATGGATTACTAGAAGAATAACAAATGGTTACAATAAAACACATCGTATACCTCGTATTATTTATTGGTCTTAGCGCTTCGGCTCAGGATAGATATTTAACTAGAACAGGAGTCGTTTCATTTGAAGCCTCTGTCCCTTCTTTTGAAAAAGTGGAAGCCATTAACACGGCTGTGACTGCTATTTTAGACACCAACAATGGCGAGTTTGCTGCGCTAGTACTCATTAAAGGATTTCGCTTTAAAAATGCACTTATGGAAGAGCATTTTAATGAAAACTATGCCGAATCCGACAGTTACCCAAAAGCAACTTTTAAGGGCAAACTTCAAGATTTTTCTATTAGCAAGCTAAAGGAGTCTATAATTATACTTAATTTAAATGGTGTATTGAACTTTCATGGCCAAGAAAACAGCCTCGACTCACTACAGGTCAATATTATAAAAAATGACTCATCGATTACTATCTCCGGGGAGTTTTTAGCTAATGCTTCAGATTACGACATTAAAATTCCAAAAATCGTACATAATAAAATTTCTAAAGATATCATGGTCTCTTTCGAATTTAAACTACAAAAAAAACCATCAAATTAATTTGATGGTTTTTATATGATAAAATTTAGAAGCTTATTTGCTTAAATACATTTTACGTCTGGAATACAAATCGTAAAACTCATCGTCTTTCAAACTATCTATAAATAAGATGCTTTCACCTGTACTTTTCATTTCTGGTCCTAATTGCTTATCCACATTAGGAAATTTATTAAAAGAAAAAACTGGTTGCTTAATGGCATATCCTTTCAATTGCGGATTAAAATCGAAATCGGTGACTTTCTTTTCTCCTAGCATTACTTTAGTCGCGTAATTTACGTACGGTTGACCATAAGCTTTTGCAATAAAAGGAACCGTTCTAGAAGCTCTTGGATTGGCTTCTATGATGTATACTTTTTCCTCTTTTATAGCGAACTGAATATTTATTAATCCAACAGTATTTAATGCTTTTGCAATCTTATATGTATGATCTTTGATTTGTTGCATTACCAAATCACCAAGATTAAAAGGTGGTAAGGTTGCATTACTGTCTCCTGAATGAATTCCACAAGGTTCGATATGCTCCATGATACCAATGATCTGTACGTTTTCACCATCGCAAATTGCATCAGCTTCAGCTTCAATAGCACCATCTAAATAATGATCCAATAATAATTGATTCCCAGGCATTCTTCTTAACAAATCAACCACATGCTTTTCTAACTCTTCTTTATTAATAACAATCTTCATCCCTTGTCCTCCAAGAACATATGATGGACGTACTAAGATTGGAAAATCTAAAACATCAGCAATGGCAGAAGCTTCATCCGCAGTTGTAGCAATATCAAACTCGGGGTAAGGAATATTATTCTCTTTTAATAATTTTGAAAAATGGCCTCTATCTTCGGCTAAATCAAGTGATTCAAAACTAGTTCCTATAATTTTAATACCGTATTTAGTTAACTTTTCAGAAAGTTTCAATGCGGTTTGCCCACCTAATTGTACAATAACGCCTTCTGGCTTTTCATGCTTAATAATATCGTATATATGTTCCCAAAAAACGGGTTCAAAATATAATTTATCGGCAGTATCAAAATCAGTTGAAACTGTTTCTGGATTACAGTTAATCATAATAGTTTCATAACCACATTCAGCGGCAGCTAACACCCCGTGAACACAACAATAATCAAACTCAATACCTTGCCCTATTCTATTTGGACCAGAGCCCAAAACAATAATTTTTTTCTTATCTGAAACTACACTTTCATTATCTGCATAACGCTCACCACCTTCAGTCTTCATATCACTTTCAAATGTTGAATAGTAATATGGTGTTCTTGCTTTAAATTCGGCGGCACAAGTATCAACTAATTTATAAACTCTATTAACACCAAGTTCTTCACGTTTATTATATACTTGGCTCTCTAAACAACCCAACATGTGAGCTATTTGTCTATCGCCATACCCTTTTTGTTTTGCTTCAAGTAATAAATCTTTTTCAATAGTATCAATATTGTATGTAGCAATTTCGTTTCGTAATAAATGTAATTCCTCATACTGCTTTAAGAACCACATATCAATTTTAGTAATCTCATGAATTCTACTCAATGGTATTCCCATTTTAATAGCATCATAGATAATAAATACGCGATCCCAAGAAGCGTGGGTAAGTTTCTCAATAATTTGATCGTAATCTTCATTTTCCTTAGCATCTGCTCCCAATCCATTACGCTTAATTTCAAGTGACTGAGTTGCTTTATGTAATGCTTCTTGAAAAGAACGTCCAATCCCCATCACTTCTCCAACAGACTTCATTTGTAAGCCTAGAGTTCTGTCACTACCTTCAAATTTATCAAAATTCCATCGTGGTATCTTCACAATGACGTAGTCTAATGTAGGCTCAAATAATGCTGAAGTAGATTTCGTAATTTGGTTATTCAATTCATCTAGATTATAACCAATAGCTAATTTAGCCGCAATTTTTGCAATAGGATAACCAGTTGCTTTACTTGCTAATGCAGACGAACGTGATACACGAGGATTAATTTCAATGGCGATAATATCTTCATTTTCATCAGGACTTACTGCAAACTGAACATTACATCCTCCAGCAAAATCTCCAATGCTACGCATCATATGGATAGCCATATCTCGCATTTTCTGGAAAGTAGTATCACTAAGTGTCATTGCTGGCGCAACTGTTATGGAATCACCGGTATGAATCCCCATAGGGTCCATATTCTCAATAGAACATATAATTACCACATTATCATTGGCATCTCTAAGCAGTTCTAATTCGTACTCTTTCCAACCAATAAGTGCTTTATCAATCATAACTTCGTGAATTGGAGAAACTTCCAAACCACGTTTCAATAACTCATCAAAGTCTTCTTCTTTATATACAAAAGAAGCACCCGCACCACCAAGTGTAAATGAGGCTCTAATTACTAAAGGAAACCCAAACTCTTGAGCAATTTCTTTTCCACTTAAATAAGAAGTAGCTGTTGCCTGAGGCGCCATTGGAACTCCAATGTCTGACATTAAATTTTTAAACTGCTCTCTATCCTCTGTAATGTTAATAGCATCAATATCTACACCTATAATATCTATACCAAAGTCTTTCCAAATGCCCTTTTCATCAGCTTCGATACATAAATTTAGTGCTGTTTGACCACCCATAGTAGGCAATACAGCATCAATTTGTGGATGATCTTTTAAAATTTGTACAATAGATTTTGTATTAAGAGGCAATAAATACACATGATCCGCCATTGTTGGATCGGTCATTATTGTAGCTGGATTAGAGTTTATTAAAACCGTCTCAATTCCATCTTCACGTAACGAACGTAAGGCTTGTGTTCCAGAATAATCAAATTCACAAGCTTGTCCTATAACTATTGGTCCAGATCCTATTATTAAAATAGATTTAAGGTCGTCTCTTTTTGGCATTGTTTATTAGTGTTTTATAATTGTACAAAAATAGTTATCAAATGGATATAAAAAAAGGCGTTACGACCAGTAACACCTTTAATATATTAACAATTGTTAATCATTATTTTTTATGACGAAGTTCAGAAGATACAGAAATTTTCTTTCTTCCTTTTGCTCTTCTACGAGCAAGTACTTTTCTTCCATTTACTGAAGCCATTCTTTCTCTAAAACCATGCTTGTTTTTTCTTTTTCTCTTTGATGGTTGAAACGTTCTTTTACTCATTGTGTTATATCTTTAAAATCGTCTATTCTTTATCTAAAATTAGTCTTGATTCTTTTCTCAAAACTGCGGGCAAATATACGAAGACTTTTTTCTCTAACAAACCTAATTTTAAAAAATTTTTGAATTGTTTTTATTACCTTTGCAATCTTAAAAATAAACTTTAAAAATGTACAACAAAAATATAAAATTATTAATCGCAATTTCCATCTTCGCTTATGCCATTTATCAATTCATTGAAGGCTATATAGGTAATGGGATAATGTTCATTTTACTCTCTCTAATTTTCGTGTTTCTATACTTTAAAAATGAATTTATTTTACTATCATTTTTAAAATTACGAAAACAAGATTTTGAAGGTGCAAAAAAATGGCTTGACAAAATTAAAAATCCAAAATCGGCCTTAACAAGCAAACAACAAGGCTATTACAACTACCTAAACGGTGTTATGGTATCTCAAACAAATATGAATGAAGCCGAAAAGTATTTTAAAAATGCGGTTACTTTAGGCTTATCTATGGATCATGATATGGCTATGGCTAAATTAAATTTAGCAGGGATAGCATTTAGTAAAAGACGTAAACAAGAAGCAACTAAATTGTTGTCTGAGGCTCAAAAACTTGATAAACGTGGAATGCTAACAGATCAAATAAAAATGATGAAAGACCAAATGAAAAAGGCTCAAGTTCCTAATCAACATTTTGGGGGGCATCGCCAACAACGAAGAAGATAATCAATCTTTATATAGATTTAATAAAAAAAGCACTAGTAATTACTAGTGCTTTTTTTATTGTTTTTAAATATAATTTATACTTATGGCTTCGAATAATAGCCTTCCTCTGGAATTTCTATAAAGTATGCTTTTCTAGATTTATTATTCAAATGTACCTCTCTTAACCAAGGATTATGCAGCTTTAATATTTTATAATTAATTCCGAATTGTTCCGAGAATTTAACGAAACTTGTTACTGCAGTATCAACGGACACTTTATAAGTAGGGATTCTTTTATATAAATCCTTATGTCTAAAATTAAACCCATACTTCTCTGGATTGTTTAAAATTTCTTTTAACGCTACAATTCTAAACATATACCGTCCAGTTTCTTCTCCCAGGAGTAAATCGTAATAATCGCTTACATTTTGTCGCTTCAATTGTTTAGAAATCCCTCCTCTACCTGCATTATATGAAGCCGCAGCCAAAGTCCATGTTCCAAATTTCGCTTTAGCCTTTAATAAATATTTGCAGGCAACTTCGGTCGATTTTTCTACATTATAGCGTTCGTCAACATTCGTGTTTATTTCCAAACCATTCTCCTTACCAGTATCTCTCATTATTTGCCAAAACCCTCTTGCTCTAGCCGGAGATACCGCATTTGTCAATCCGCTCTCAATAACTGCCAAATATTTAAAATCATTAGGAATACCATACTTCTCTAAAATAGGTTCTATTACAGGAAAATATTTGTTAGCTCGTTTAAACATCAATAGTGCATTGGATTGCCAATACGTATTAACCAATAACTCCCTATCCATTTTTTCAAGAATATCAGGATTGTTTAAGGGAAGGGACTCTCCTGAAAAATCCAAATTATCAGGAACATTCAATGCATACACATTGTATTCATTGATGATTTCCTTCTGTAAATTCTCATCGCTTGGGGCATCTTGGACTGCAAAAATTAAAAGTCCTGATAAACTTAATAACCCAACGGCTGCTAAAATGTTTTTAATTGTCTTCATCTTCAAAAAGTTTATATGCTCTAAATTTATAAAAAAATATAGCACAGTTATAAACTTTAACTTAATATAAGTCTTGGAAGATTTTCGTTAAACCATTTATATTTATTGATAATCATGATATGTGACCCGCCTTTAACTGAAATACAACCCTTTATATTATGTATTGGAAAAACGGCATCTTTTTCACCATGAATATGTATCATGTTTGACAATTCCTGTTCTTGGTCCCAACACACCATCTCCTTTATTGCCCAATCTAAATACTTCTTATCACTTACAGAGAGGTACTTTTTATAAAGGTCTAATCGCTTGGTAACTGTTTCTCCAAAGGCATATTTGGCAAGAGTTTCTACATTACTCAATAAGCGGGTAGGTATTAATTTATAAGCCTTTGTCGTTTTAGCAAGTTTCATTTTTATAGGCAATTCATGCTTTGTTTTAACACTGGAAACAACAATAATTTTTCTACATGAAATATGTTTACTCATTTCCTGAACCAAGAGCCCCCCAAACGAGACGCCTATTAAAACACAATTATTATGGGCAATATTTAATGTCATCCGCTTGGCATAATCGCTAATACCCTCAGCCGTATTAGGAATTACCCATTCCAAAAAATGCATTTCAAACTGATCTTGAGGAAGTTTGATATGCTCAAAAATTGAAGAGTTTGCTGCCATGCCAGGCATGCAGTAGATATGTACAATCTCAGGATTCATAAGTAATTAAGGGTCAATAATATATGGTTGATAACTATTTTTTTTGTAAATTTGCACTGCTAAACTAAACAAGCTAGTACTTTTCTCCATTGAATAAATATACTAATATGATTGATGCAGCTGAACTTATTGACAATACTTTCCTCAGACAATTTCAACTTGAAGTTGATGACAAACTTGCAAAAATAGAATACTCACTACAAGATAGGAAGATTTTTTTAACAAAACTCGTTGTCCCTGATTGTGTTTCTGATGAGATTTTTGTCGATGATTTTTTAAAATTAGTCATGGAAAACATTCAAGAACGTAATATAAGTGTGGTACCAACGAGTCCTCCAATTGCTAAATTTATACGTAGAAACAGACGCTACAAATGTATGTTACCTGTTGGTCTTAGAATATAACTTAAGATTTATAATATCATAAAAAACCAGAACTCTAGAGTTCTGGTTTTTTATTTATACTGCAACTTCTGCCGTAAAATCAAACCTCACTAAACCGTCATCATCAATTTTATTCAGATTTACTTGATGTAAGGTATTCACTAATTCAGGGTTCCACGGCGCTTTTACTTTTACATAATTCTCTGTAAAACCATGAACATAGCCCGCTTTGTTTTCGCTTTCAAATAAAACTGTTCTTGAAGATCCAATTTGACTCTCATAAAATGCTCTCCGTTTTTTAGCCGATAAACCTCGAAGCATCTTACTGCGTTTAGATCTTACATTTTTAGGCACAATCGATTCCATTGAAGCCGCCATGGTATTATCTCTTTCAGAATATGTGAATACGTGTAAATAAGAAATGTCTAAGCTGCTTAAAAAATTATAAGTTTCCAAGAAATGGGCATCTGTCTCCCCAGGAAATCCAACAATAACATCTACTCCAATACAAGCATGAGGCATGACTTCTTTTATTTTGCTCACTCTTTCTACGTAAAGTTCACGCAAATATCTGCGTTTCATTAACTTTAAAATATCATTGTGTCCACTTTGTAATGGCACATGAAAATGAGGAACAAATGTTTTGCTTTGCGATACAAATTCAATTGTTTCATTTTTTAATAAATTGGGTTCAATTGATGATATTCGTAAGCGTTCAATGCCGTCAACTTCATCTAAAGCTTGAACCAATTCAAAAAAAGTATGTTCATGTTTTTTATTTCCAAACTCACCCCTGCCATAATCGCCTATATTAACGCCAGTTAATACAATTTCCTTTATATTTTGCTCCGAAATTTCTTTAGCATTTTTCAAGACATTATTTAGAGTATCACTTCTGGAGATCCCTCTTGCTAAAGGAATAGTACAGTAGGTACATTTATAATCACAACCATCTTGCACTTTTAAAAACGCACGGGTTCGATCTCCTATAGAATAACTTCCCACATAAAAATCGGCCTCTTCAATTTCACAAGAATGTACCTCTCCAAAATCATTCTTGGTGAGATCATTTAAATAATCTGTTATTTTGAATTTTTCGGTTGCGCCTAATACCAGATCAACACCATCAACATCTGCCAGTTCTTGTGGTTTTAATTGTGCATAACAGCCAACAGCAGCAACAAAAGCATCAGGGTTGGCCTTTTGAGCTTGCTTTACTATAGTCTTAAAACGTTTATCCGCATTTTCAGTTACCGAACAGGTATTTATCACATAAATATCTGCAGATTCCGAAAAATCAACACGATCAAATCCTTCATTGACAAAACTTCTGGCAATCGTTGAAGTTTCTGAAAAGTTAAGCTTACAGCCTAGGGTATAAAAAGCAACTTTTTTTCGATTCATAAATTATCACCTGAATTTGCTTCAGGATCTTTTAAAATTTATATTTACACATCAATGCCTGCTCTACTTAACAATATAAAACAGATATATTTTTGTGGAGTGCAAATTTACAACTAATAAATCATATGCTAAAACTTAGTAAAACGTATTTGCCGTCGTTAATAAATTGCTTATCAATTAGTTGTATCTGCCTGTTTTTCTTTAATTGTAAAGACAATGACAGCTCCATTAAAAATCATTTAGTTTTTAGATATAATGAGCATAAAAACATTGGTTCATTAGACCCTGCTTTTGCAAAAGATAATGCCGATATTTGGGCGACAAATCAATTGTTTAATGGCTTAGTTCAAATGGACGAACAAATGAATGTCCAGCCTTCCATAGCAAAATCCTGGAAAATCTCGGAAGATGCACTCTCCTACACTTTTACACTTAGAAATGATGTTAGTTTCCATAAACATTATCTCTTTGGAAAAGATTCGACAAGAAACGTTAATGCAGCAGATTTTGAGTATAGTTTAAATCGTCTTATTGACGATCAGGTAGCTTCTCCTGGTCGATGGGTATTAAACAAAGTTGATCACTTTAGCGCCCTAAATGATAGTACATTTCAGATACAGCTTAAACAGCCTTTTCCAGCGTTCTTAGGCCTCTTAACAATGAAATACTGCACAGTAGTGCCTCAAGAGATTGTAGCGCATTATGGCATGGATTTTAGATCTAATCCCATTGGTACAGGTCCGTTTAAATTTAAACGTTGGGAAGAAAATTTAAAATTGGTATTTAGAAAAAA